>ERZ824575.2407-NODE-2407-length-14734-cov-3.984740_pt1 | contig 14734 bp, 10 predicted proteins | sample MGYA00519470_ERZ824575 | MGnify/ENA primary metagenome ERZ824575 (study PRJEB31778, sample SAMEA3449170) | human gut metagenome | biome: human gut; feature: human-associated habitat; material: faeces | place: United Kingdom | collected 2010/2012 ...
TAATTTCTATTTTATATTTAATACTCCATATTTAAAAATTTTAATTTCATATGATATAATCAAAGTAGAAAGAAGTGTACATATGATTAAGAAAATATTACCATTGTTTCTTTTTGCTTTTCTTCTTATATGATGTAATAATAATCAAAATCTCAGTAGCAATAAAGAATATAAAAATAAATTAACATGTTCCAGAGAAACTACTGTAAAAAAATATGACTTAGAAGATAAAGATAATACAAATAAAGGGTTTGTCTCTACCGAAGAAACTATGAAAATAGTTAAACTAAGAGAAAATAGTCCTATAGCCGCTAATAAAACAGAATCTAAAATATATAGTTTTAATGATGATGGAACAAAACTAATGGAATACTTAGATGTTGAAAAATATGAATATGTTATCGATGATGTTAATTTAGATAAAGAAAAAGAATACTATGAAAAAACTTGTAATAATTACTCTAAAGAGCGTTATAGCAGTTGTACTATCAAGATTGATAATAAAACTCTAATAATAACCAAAGTTAACACCTTATCTTCAGAAATGAATCAAGACCTAGTTGAAAATACTACTAAAGAAAGTATGAAAAATAGTTATATAGGCGATGAATTATTTACTTGTACAGAATAATCTAATTACACATAAAAACTTACACCAAAAAATAGTGTAAGTTTTTTCTATTCACTTCTCAAAGCTTCAACAGGATCTTTCTTAGAAGCTGCCCTAGCTGGAATTAATCCCCCTATTAAAGTTAATATTATTGCTAATATTACAAGAATTAATGCATGATGAATATTTAATGCTGCTGATAATGGAATATTACCCGTATAACGATGTAATATCATATTAATTATTGGTATTAATGAATAAGATATTCCTATTCCAAATATTCCAGATAACAATCCAATAATAAATGTCTCTGCATTAAATATTGAAGAAATATTTCCCTTAGAAGCTCCAATAGCTCTCAATATACCAATTTCTTTTGTCCTTTCATAAACAGATATATAAGTAATAACTCCAATCATTATACTAGAAACTATTAACGATATTGACACAAAAGCTATAAGTACATAACTAACTGCATTAACAATAGTTCTAACCGAAGACATCAAAATACCTGTCGTATCTGAATAATTAATCTTCTTCTCATCATCTACCTTATCATTATAATTATCTAAGAAAGATAAAAAATGTTCTTTACCAGAAAAACTATTAAAATAAAATGATATATATGTAGGTTCTTCCTTATCTTGATATCCTAAAGATATTAAATTAGATTTTTGACTCGTTTCTTTAGGATTCATTATAGCATTTACTACTCTAGCTAGTTCATTCTCACTAAAATTAAGTGTAAAAGCACTAGCTATCTTTTCTTCATCAATATTAAATGAACTAGCAAAACTATTAGTAAGATTCTTTGTCAATTCTCCCACTTTAGTAAGTACTTGTTTTTTTACTTTAGCTTCTGTCATAACAGAACCCATCTTTTCACCAGTTCCTATTATTAAAGCACTCTGTAAATAACTCTCAATTACTGTATTTTTTAATTCAGGTATTATTACTACTTCTAAAGTATCATCATCTATCTCAATCTCAGGATTCATTGTACTAATATATGCTTTATATCCCTCTACATAAGCTTGAAGCATTCCCTTCAATAAAGTACTATAAGTATCTCTAAAAGTATCCTTAGGAATAACATAATCCCTCTCCATCTTACTAATAATTTCTTTAACGTCATAACTATCTAAATAATTATTAACAATTGTATCTATTTCACTTACCTTAAACGAATTATCAATACTAGCAAAAAGTCCTTGAATTAACACCTCTAAATTATTCATAAAAGTATTAACCGCTAAAGTGGTATCAGTAGTAATACTATTACTTATCTCATTCATATAATTCTTAGTTTCTTCTTCTAAAGAAGCCTTATCTATATTAATATTAAAAGCACTCTGTAATTTATCATTATCAATACTTACTAAATCAGCAAATTCAAAATTAAAATTATTTCCTTCACTATCAAATCTTTTTCCTGAAAATATATCTATTTCACTATTATTTAATTGCTTTTTAACAATATCACTCTCTTTAGCATAATCAATAATATAATCTACTAACTTAGAGGTATAAGCAACCCCAGGATTAAGAGCCATCGAAGTCTTTCCTTCCTTAGGACTAACTATTCCTACTATTTTTAATTTAATACCATTATCATATAACCCTTGCATATATTCCTTGTCTTCACTCATATCTTCATATACTCCATACTTAGAATTATATTTATAAGTATCTGCAGGCATAATTAATCTCAAATCAACCTTCATAAGATCATCATAACTTAATGTCATTGGCTCATTATTTACATTTACTACTTCACCACTCATTATTTTTGTAATCATTGAAGTAAGTTCCTCAGTATCACGAAGCCCTAATGAATATACCAATAAATCAGATATACTATTAGCCTCAGATAATACTATTGCCATCTCATCATATTCCTCTGGCCATTTTCCTTTAAGCAAATCATAAGACTCTTCTATTTGTGTCCTATCATCAACCATTTGACTAAATATTGAAGCCATTCCCGAATATGATTGCATTAAACTATTTGATCCCATCATTGTACTAAATAAATTACTTGGATTAACTTTTGCCATTTTTTTTGTTGCATCCACTGTATATATATAAGGATCAACACTATACATATAATTTATATTAGCAATATCTTTATCTACTTCACTATAATTATCTTCTAAATAGTGTTTAAAACTTTTTAAATCATTAGTACTAATATTAGATAACATCGAAGTTATATATTGCTGTTCAAGAACTTTATCTGATCCATCATTCTTATTATTCCCACCTCTCATCGACAAAAGTAATCCCGTAATATCAGAAGACTCTTGCATAATTGTAAGTGGGTATGAAGTCAAAGTATCTTCTTGAATAGAATCAACATAATTTTGAAACCCTGTAGATACCGCTAATATTAAAGCAATTCCAATAATACCAATAGATCCAGCAATAGAAATAAGTAAAGTTCTTCCTTTCTTTGTCATCAAATTATTAAACGATAAAGATAATGCCGTAATAAATGACATCTTTGTCTTCTTACTTTTATTATTAGCAACATTCTTTTTCTCTTTAGTATTAATCTTACCATCATAAGGATCAGTATCAGATATAATTTTACCATCTTTAATATTTATAATTCTACTAGAATATTCCTTTGCCAGATCAGGATTATGTGTAACCATAATAACTAATTTATCATGACTTATTTTTTTAAGTATTTCCATAATCTGTATACTAGTGTCTGAGTCAAGTGCCCCTGTCGGTTCATCTGCAAGAATTATCTCTGGATCATTAACAAGAGCTCTAGCTATTGCTACCCTTTGCATCTGACCACCAGATAATTGATTAGGTCTCTTATTAATATGTTCACCAAGTCCTACATCAGTAAGTGCTTTTATTGCCCTGTCTCTTCTCTCTTCTTTAGAACAACCAGATAAAGTCAAAGCAAGTTCTACATTTTTAAGAACAGTCTGATGTGTAATTAAATTATAACTCTGAAAAACAAAACCTACTCGATGATTACGATAACTATCCCAATCTCTATCAGAGAACTTTTTCGTACTAACTTCATTAATAATTAAATCTCCCGAAGTATATTGATCTAATCCACCAATAATATTTAAAAAAGTAGTCTTCCCAGATCCAGATGGTCCTAATATTGAAGCAAATTCATGTTTCCTAAAATTAACACTAACCTGATCTAATGCCTTTTGTTCAAATCCTTCAGTTTTATATATCTTTGTAATTTTCTTAATCTCTAACATTTCTTCACCTAGATTCTCATTAAATTATTCATATAAATATATTATTATTCAATTATCATTTTATCACAATTTTCCTATTTTTTATCAAAAAAGAAATATTATTAAATAAAACATCACTATAATTAACATATTATTATATACTCTATTAATCCTAAAAAATGAAGAAATATTATTCTTCATTTTTTAATCCTTTAAAATATACTACTGCATATATAATTGATGACATTCCAATAACCCATACCATAAATATTGCTATATTTCCTGTTTGAGGATTCACAATTCTACAATTAGCTATATCTTTTATTTCTTCTTTCAATATACAACTATTACTAGGAGCATTATCAGTCCAATAAAATTCTCCATCGCAAACATAACAATTATCTTTTTTAACTTCTGGTGCCTTACAATAACTCTCACTAGTTATATTATTTTGCTTTTGACAGTTTGTTCCTGGATTATTTGTCCAAGTATATTTTCCATTGCATATATAGCATGCATTCTCTGGTGCCTTACAATAACTCTCACTAGTTATATTATCTTGCTTTTGACAGTTTGTTCCTGGATTATTTGTCCAAGTATACTTTCCATCACATATATAACATGCATTCTCTGGTGGCGTAGCCTTACATTTATCTTTTTCCGTAATATCTGCAACTACAACACACGTTTTAGAGTCTACATTAGTTCTAGGAAAACCATATTCTGGATGATTTGGTGTTGTATCTCCCCCACCACCAATTTGCCAAAAATATTCTTCTCCACATTTAAAGCATTTAGGTACATATGTCCACCCAAGAAAAGATTGCTTCGGAACACAATACAAATCCATATCATTGGTTATTGTTAAATTTAAAATTTCATTACTAGTTATCTTATTTCTACCACTTTGCCATTCATAACATAATTTGTCAAAATTTACTGAAGTAGCTCCATAACATGTATTTATATCTAACTTGCCATCTGCTCCAGTATAACAAATTTGTAAAATTTCATTTCTCTCTAACCTATTGAAAGTTATCATATACTTTCTATCAGTAGCACTATATGTATTTCTAATTCCAAGAAAAACAAGCACTGCTACAAAAAGCAAACCAACTATTGAAAATATTTTATTTCTTTTCATTCGTACCACTCCTATCATAAGTACATAATATCATATTACTATAAAAATGTAAACTTTTTATTTGTAATTTTTTTATTCGATTTTATTCAAAATATCGTTTTTTTAGTTTTAGTAAAAATCAAAAAGTCTTATTTTTTAAGTTGTTTTCGATGTAGTATTGAAACACATTCAACATGGCATGTTTGAGGAAACATATCAACTATACTTATTTTTTCAAGATTATACATATCAAGATCTTTAAGATCTCTTACTAATGTCATTGGATCACATGATACATATATAACTTTTTTGATGTTAGAATTATTAATAACACTTTTTGTATGTTTATCTAGGCCAGCTCTTGGTGGATCTACTATTAAAGTATCACATTCTATCTTATCATCAATAATTTTAGCTACATCACTACATATAAAAATTGCATTATCTATTTTATTTATCTTCTTATTATAATTAGCATCATCTATAGCTTCTTTTACTATTTCTATTCCTAAAACACTTTTAACATATTTAGATATATAAAGACTTATACTTCCTACCCCACAATACAAGTCTACCACTCTCTCATTACCAGTAAATTCTCCATATCTAATAACTTCATCATATAAATGACATATATTACTAGTATTTATTTGAAAGAAAGATTTATCAGATACCCTATATTTTAAATTACCTATATACAAGTATCCTTCTTCTTTAGAATATTTTTTCTTACCATTAATATATATTTCTAAACATTCATTAATTAAATTATCTATCTTTATGTCTCCAGTAATACTAAGAATAAGTCCATTATCACATTCACGAATAACTATTTTTATAGCCTTAGACAAATCTTCCTTTTTCAATATACTTAAAAGTTTATTAACCCTGTCGCTTACAAGTAAACACTTATCTATTTCAATAAAATTATTATTAATATCTACTAGTCCTATTTTTCCATTTCTTACCTGATAAGTAATCTTATTTCGATATTCAAAATCTTTCTCACTTGAAATAACTCTAGGCACTATTTCTTTATTTAAATATCTTTTAAACATATCAATAACTTTATCTTTCTTAAAATTAACTTGATTAAAATATTTCAAATTACTAATATGGCATCCTCCACATTCATAATAATAAGAGCATCCCACATCTATCCTCTCATTACTTGGTTCTATTATTTCTATTATTTTACCTATATCATATTTCTTATAACTATTAGTAATTTCTATATCTACCACGTCACCTGGAATAGCTTTAGGTATAAATATAACCTTTCCCTCATTATACCCTATTCCTCTACCCAAATGATCCATTTTTTTTACACTTATTCTCATTAACATCACACCCTTATTGGATCAACATCTATTGATACATCTACTTTATTATTAATTTTATAAATATTATCAATATGTGTTAACACCTTATTTAACTTATCGTCTCTCTTATATTTAATTATACATTGATAATGATATATATTATTTATCCTGAAAACGCTAGCCATAGATGGCCCTAATACCTTCGTATCAACAGATAAATTTTTTCTCAAAAACTCTCCTATCTTATTAGCTTCCTTAAATCCAAGATCATAATCCCTACTAGTAATATTTACTAAAGTAATATAATAATATGGTGGATAACTAAGAGTCTTCCTAACACTCATTTCTTCCTTATAAAAACTATAATAATCATGTTCTTTTGCATAAACAATACTATAGTGCCCTGGATTATAGCTCTGAATTACTACTTCTCCAGCCAAATCACTTCTTCCAGCTCTTCCAGATACTTGAGAAAGCAAGCCAAAAGTAACTTCAGCACTTCTAAAATCTGGTACATTAAGTGAAGAATCAGCATTAATTACTCCAACTAATGTAACAAGTGGAAAATCAAGTCCTTTTGCTATCATTTGTGTACCTAGTAAAATATCATATTTATGCTCTCCAAAATCAGTAATAATCTTCTCATGCATTCCTTTCTTACTCGTCGTATCCATATCCATTCGAATAACTCGTGCCTTAAATACTTTATTAAGTTCTTCTTCTAATTTTTCTGTTCCAAGACCATAATCCTTCATGTTTTCACTACCACACTCTGGACACCTATTAACATTCTTTATACTATAATTACAATAATGACATCTATTTGTATTACTACTCTTATGATATGTTAAAGATATATCACAATTAGGACACTTTATAACACTACCACAATCCCTACATGTAAGCATCGAAGAATATCCCCTTCTATTAAGAAGTAAAATTATCTGTTCACGTTTTCTAAGTCTATCCCATATTTTATCTGTCAAACTCTTAGACAATATAAAATTACCATGTCTCGCTTCCTCTTTCATATCAACAATTTCTATCTTTGGAAGTCTTCCAGCACCTGCTCTATTCTTTAAAGTAAGTAATTCATATACCCCATTTAAAGCTCTAGCAAATGATTCAAGAGACGGCGTAGCACTACCTAATATTACTGGAGCATTATAGTATTTTCCTCTCATCATTGCTACATCTCTTGCATGATATCTTGGATTATTATCTTGTTTATATGTACTCGTATGCTCTTCATCAATTACAATAATTCCAATATTCTTAAGTGGTGCAAAAACAGCACTTCTAGCTCCCACTACTATCTTAACCTTACCAGTTAATATCTTTCTATATTCATCATACTTTTCTACCTCACTAAGTCCACTATGAAGAATAGCTATCTCACTACCAAACCTAGTAATAAATCTATCTACTATTTGTGGCGTTAAACTAATCTCAGGCACAAGCATAATAGCAGTCTTTCCTTGGCTTATTACCTTATCAATAAGTTCCATATACACCTCTGTCTTACCTGATCCTGTCACTCCATGTAATAAATAAGTCTTAAACTTATTTAACTCTACCTTATCTACTGCCGCTTGTTGTTCTTGATTAAGCTTAACTACATGATACTTACCACTACAATTACTATTATATCTATTAACCTCTTCATATTCATACCTAATTAGCCCTTTCTTATAAAGAGTCTCAATACTAGAGTTTAACTTACTTACCTTTATTCTATCATTAATAAGTAATTGCTCTAATATTTCTTTCTGCATCTCATACTTACATCCATCCAAATAATCAGATATCTCCTTCTTATCCTTATCAAGTACAATATATCTATCTTTCTTTATTCCAATATTAGTATTACACTTAGCCTTTAAAGCTTTAGGAAGCATTGCTTGATAAATACTTATCCTACTACATAGTATCTTCTTTTGTATAGCTTCCCCCAAATATAACATCTCTTGGTTTAATATTGGTTCTTCATCACATAACTTTTCTATTCTCTTAAGTTCATATTCTCCATTATATTGATTACTTATATTTAATACAAATCCTTCAATTAACTTATTATTAAAAGGTACTAACACTCTATGACCTATCTTTATAACACTCTTATATTCTTCTGGTACAATATATGTAAATAACTTATCTACTGCCTTAGCTCCATACTCTATTATTACTTCTGCAAACATAATATTACCATCACCTCGTATATTTCTCATCTATTTAAATCCTACCATATTATAAATATAATGTCAAGATATAGTAGTACATCTGTTTGTATATTTATAAAAAAGAAAAACTATAAATTAAATATCTATAGTCTATCTCTTATAAGAATTATATTTTTCTTTTCTATAATTATTTATCTCATTAAATCTTTTCATATAATTATATCCATCTTGCATTGTAGCACCATAGTAATCTCTTGAAATTTCCATCACTTCTTTTAATTCATCACTCATTTGATTAAAATAATATACTTCCATCACATCTATATCTACCGGAGAAAAACCATGAAGTCCATCTACACTAATCTCTTTACTATGTTTATCATTATTATTAACTAACATATATAAGTTTCTCATAGGAATATCTAAAATTAACTTATCATCCATCTCATTTACAAATCTAACCATTCCACCAATAACACTATCTAATCCCTCTATATTTCCGTCCACTAGTTCTATCTTAGAATTATCTAATCTATTAATATCTTTACCAATATAAGTAGCATACCTTTTATTACCATTCTTATCATGATAAAATAACTTAATCCTAAAACTATCATTTATATCATCAATTAACCATAAAAAATTATTATTATTCATACCTATCCCTACTTCCTAAAATAAGTTAAACATAATATTAATAATTTGTCAAACAAATCAAAAGAAAAAGATTATAAATATCACTACTTATAATCTCTATATTACTCCTAATCAATATTAATGATCTTTTTCTTAGGTTCTTCTTTTTCAATCATTGGAATAGATACTTTTAATATGCCATTCTTAAATTCTGCTTTAATCTCATCTTCTTTAAGACCCTCACCTAAATAAAATGATCTTTCACATCTACTGGTAGTAAATCTTTCTCTACGCATATATTTTTTATGATTCTTTTCATCCTCATTATGTGTAGCCACAATCTTAAGATATCCATTTTCATATTCTACATGAATATCCTCTTTTTTAAATCCTGGAACATCAGCAACAACATGATACATACCATCTTCTTCATATATATCACATTTCATCATTTTACTTAATTTCTTAGGTTCTATTTCATGTTCCATGTCATCTAAGAAATTATCAAAAAATATTCTACTTGGTAGCATACTTTTCACATCCTTTCAAGTATAATTATAGCATTATTTTCCTAAATGTCAATACATTTTTAGCAATCTTTTGATTAAATTGCTAATTTTTAAAAAATATTAGCAATCCCTATTGACAATTGCTAATTATGTGATATAATTAATAAATGAAAGGATGTGAAAAGTTATGAATAATCAAAATCCATTTGAAGAAAATTTACAAAATGTTCTTGAAAAATATGGACGTGATATTACTAAAGAAGCCAAAGATGGAAAAATAGATCCCGTCATTGGTCGTGATGAAGAAATTCGTAATATAACTAGAATATTATCTAGGAAAACTAAAAACAATCCCGTTTTAGTAGGAGTTCCTGGTGTTGGTAAAACTGCCATCATCGAAGGACTTGCTACCCGTATTATCAAAGGAGACGTTCCAAATAACTTAAAAGGAAAGACAATATGGTCCCTAGACATGGGTGCTCTTATCGCTGGTGCTAAATATCGTGGTGAATTTGAAGAAAGATTAAAAGCCGTCTTAAAAGAAATAAAAGATTCTGATGGTAAAATAATTCTTTTTATTGATGAAATTCACCTATTAGTAGGAGCAGGTGCCATGGAAGGAGCTATGGATGCCGGAAACCTATTAAAACCAATGCTTGCGCGTGGAGAAATACTATGTATCGGAGCCACTACCCTAAACGAATATCGTAAATATATTGAAAAAGATGGTGCCCTAGAAAGAAGATTTCAAAAAGTTCTTGTATCCGAACCAACCGTCTCTGATACCATCGCTATCTTAAGAGGATTAAAATCTCGTTTTGAAGTATTCCATGGTGTCAGTATCAAAGACCAAGCCCTAGTAGCAGCAGCTAATCTCTCTAATAGATATATTACTGATAGATACTTACCTGATAAAGCTATTGACCTAGTAGATGAAGCCTGTGCTACCATTAAAGTACAAATGGAATCAGTTCCCGTTAAACTAGATTACCTAACTCGTGAAATAATGACTTTAGAAATAGAAAAAGAATCTCTAAAAAAAGAAAAAGATGATATTTCTATTAAAAGAACTGAAGAAATTAATAAAAAACTAGCCTCTCTAAGAGAAGAAGAAAACAACTTAAGAAAACGTTGGAATGAAGAAAAAGAATTAAGTACTGAAATAAAAAACAAAAAAGAAGAATTAGAACGTGCTATGCATAGTCTAGAAATTGCTGAAGGTAATTATGATTATGAAAAAGCTGCTGTCCTAAAACATGGTACCATTCCAAAACTACAAGAAGAATTAGCAACATTAAAATTCCAAAACGGTTCTTCTAAACTACTAAGTAATACTGTTGATGAAGAAGGTGTTGCTAGTATTGTATCAAAGTGGACAAATATCCCTGTAACTAAATTAGTAGGTACTGAAAGAGATAAATTACTAAATCTTGAAGATAACATGAAAAAACGTGTCATAGGACAAGATGAAGCCATTCATACTGTAGCAGAAGCTATTATTCGTGCAAGAGCCGGTATCAAAGATCCTAATAGACCAATCGGATCATTCATGTTCCTAGGACCTACTGGTGTTGGTAAAACAGAAGTTGCTAAAACATTAGCTTATGAGTTATTTGACGATGAACATCACATTGTTCGTATCGATATGTCCGAATATATGGAATCTCACTCAGTATCAAGATTAGTTGGTGCTCCTCCAGGATACGTTGGATATGATGAAGGTGGACAATTAACCGAAGCCGTAAGACGTAATCCATACTCTATTGTCTTATTTGATGAAATAGAAAAAGCTCATAAAGATGTCTTCAATATTCTATTACAAATACTAGATGATGGACGTATCACTGATTCCCAAGGAAGAACCGTAGACTTTAAAAACACCATTATTATCATGACATCTAACCTAGGTAGTGAATACATCTTAACTAAAGATCCAAATAAGGAAGAATTAATAAATACCCTACTAAGACAAACATTTAAACCAGAATTCTTAAATCGTATTGATGAAATAATTACCTTTAATTCATTATCAAAAGATTCTGTATATACAATTCTAGATAATATTATTAAAAATATTGAACTTCGTCTATCTGATAAATTAATCAAAATTAATTTAACTGATAATGCTAAAAAACATATTATTGACGCTTCTTATGATGAATCATTCGGAGCAAGACCAATAAAAAGATATGTTTCTAAAAACATTGAAACTCTTATTGCTAATAATATTATTAAAGATAAGATTAAATTTAATAGTACTATCACCATAGACGTATCTAACAATGAATATTTTATAAAAGAATCTAAATAAAAATTAAAAAGATCTGTATTAATGAATACCCATCAAAAGTATTTATATACAGATCTTTTTTATTTTAACTTTTTATTTTTCTTAAAACTATAAGTAATAAACTTCCATATAACTTTTCTATTAGTAAGCCAATTAATTCTTACATCATTTGAAGTATTATCTATCATTCTATTAACTAAATACTTAGCTACTACATCCGGATAATCTCCAAGTATATTATAAATACGTTTATTCTTTTCACTAAGATTCATCTTCTTATCACGAAAAGCATTAACTAAAAAATCTGTAATCATAATACCTGGAGCAAGTCTTCCTACAATAATATCATTCTTATTAACTTCTGCTTCTTTAGCTAAAGCACGAGAAAAATAAGTAATCCCCCTCTTAGCAGTTCCATATATTGATAATCCAGGCACTATTGCATTATTACTACCATGACCTTCAACCATATATATAGCCCCATGATTAACCTTAATCATCTCTTCCATAATATATCTAGAAGCCACCATCGTACTAGTCAAATCTATCTCTATCATCCTTCTAATTTCATCACTAGACAACTCCCATATCATCTTATCAGGTTGGTTTACTCCAGCATTATTAACCCAAATATCAATACATTTAAACTTACCATTACTCTTACTAATTAAATTAATAATATCTTTATCTTTAGTTATATCACAAACAAGAGCTAATACTTCACCTTTCCCTTTAATACCTAATATTTCCTTCTTAGCCTTATCTATATCCTTCTTATTTAAATCACTTATAACAACATTATAGTTCTTCTTTCTAAAACATTTAGCCATTTCATATCCAAGACCCCTAGCACTCCCCGTAATAACTACTGTCCTTGTTTTCATCATATTCACCTCTACTAACAAGATTATAACAAATAATTAAGAAAAAATAAATAAAAAGAAGAATAGTTATATTCTACTTTTAAACTCTACACTAGTTAATTTATAAACCTTATTATCCATTACATAATTATATCTATAATAAGGACTAGCACTAAATAATTCTCTTAACTTACTAATATCACCATCATATGTACCAAGTTTTTCATCATTTAAATTATATAATGTATTACCTACTAAATATCCCATATTAACATCTATTGACAATTCATTTTCATTATAAGAATATCCAAATAAATCAGATACATATTTCTTATCAACATCCCCACATTCACTCTTCTTACTAGTAATCTTATTATCATTAACAGAGTATTCATTATCTATAAATTTATAATTATTAACATTATTAGTTAAATCCATTTCATTATCATACAAATATTTAGTAGTACTCCTAATCATATTCATTGTTATTTCATTAAGTTTACCATTCTTATCCAAATAACTAAACATATAATTCATTAATACTTCCTTATCAAGAGCTCCTACACTTACCTTATCACCATCTAAACTTATATTTAAATATAAATCACCAGAACAACTAACTTCTACCATATTACTATATAGTTTCCTAACATCTTCCGGATAAACATCATATATCTTATTTAAAGCAAACTTACGATCCCATTCTTTTTTATTAAATACTGCTACTAATATTACTATAACTGTTATTATTGCAATTACAGATACTAATATTACATTTTCTTTTTTTCCAAAAAAATTCTTTAACCTATCTTTCATTCTATCACCTATCCTATTATAAGGATAACACAAAACTACATTTTTTACAAGAAAAATATTATTTAAAAACTAACTACAAATAAAACCTTATTATTAAATAATCAGTGGTTTAATAATTATTAATACAAATAATTAAAAATAATACTATCAATAAAAATATCATTATCCAAAACGAATTTTATAAATATAAATAAAAAAATGAACCTACTCATATAATTAGTAATATTTAAAAACTTACAAAACAAATAAGAGATAAAACAAAACAGCATAATAAAACCCTTATAAAATAAGGGTTAATTACATATTTGGAGGACCCAGTCGGATTTGAACCAACGATCAGGGAGTTGCAGTCCCACGCCTTACCACTTGGCTATAGGTCCATCTTTTTTTCAAAGGACATTTTAATTATATCAAAAAATTATATATTTATCAACTATTTTTACTCAAATATATGTAAAACAAATAAAAAGAATGACTAATCACTCTCATTATTTCTTAAATTTAACTTAATTTTAAATATTTTTTCTTCTCCATCTGAGTATATTATATAACTATTATCTATATTAAGACCGTTAACATGATATACCAAAATATATTCCCCTTCAGTATCACTTATATATTGTTGCTTATAACAAGTTCCTATATCACTATACTTATAACATACATTCTTATCTATAGTATATCTTACCCCATTAATATCTAATAATATATTCCCCGTATTAATTCTCTCTTTAACTCCAGCCTTATAAGTATTAATCTTAACAATTATATAATTATTACTATTATCTATATCATAATAGCTTTCCTTTACCCTAATATATTTATTAACTCCCACATATTCATTTTCATTATATATCTTATACTTATCTTGATAGTATCTATATCCTCTATATCCCAAAAATCCTATTAATAATATCAAAATAATTATAATATACCATCTATATTCCTGAAAAAAATATCCAAACTCTCTCTTTTGCTTCCTTACCCCTCTTAAAATATTAGTAGTATCTATTCCTACATTAACCTCTACTTCTTCCATATCTTCTTGACTTAAATTAAGCTCTTGAACATCTTTATTAAAATTAAATTTCTTAATATCAAAGCCAAGCCCTCTAATAATCATTATAATTATTATATAATATTGAAATAAACTACCAATAAACAAAA
>ERZ824575.2414-NODE-2414-length-14707-cov-2.886773_pt1 | contig 14707 bp, 29 predicted proteins | sample MGYA00519470_ERZ824575 | MGnify/ENA primary metagenome ERZ824575 (study PRJEB31778, sample SAMEA3449170) | human gut metagenome | biome: human gut; feature: human-associated habitat; material: faeces | place: United Kingdom | collected 2010/2012 ...
TGCAGGAGATCAACGCCGAGTGGGACGAGCTGAAGCCCACGCTTCCCCGCTTCTGTAGTGAGCAGGCCAAGCAAGGCCGCCAGCAGTACGAGCAGACCAAAGCGGCAGAGGATGCCGCCAAGGCCGCACAGGATGCAGAGGCCGCCAAGATGGCCGAAGAACTTGCCAAGTGCCCGGGCCTTAGGTTCGACGTTGTCGGCTCCTGGATCTGGGCCGACAGCAGCCACAAGTGGTTGCACACGCTCGAAAAGCTCGGTTTCCGCTGGTCTGCGAACCGCTGCAAATACTACTGGCACCCGGCAGGCGACAACAGCCGCCGCAACCGGAAGGCCAGCTACCAAGACATTTATAACAAGTACAGCGGCCAGAGCTACCAAACCCGCGACCGCGAAACCATTCCCGCCTGATACCTTGCAGGGCCGCACAGTAAAGCGACCCTATCCCACAAACCAAAGTAAAGGAGATTCCCTTCCATGAAGGAATACACCCCGCATCATCTGCCGGACGTCACCGGCGACCCGTTGGAGATCAACCCGGATTTGTCCGTCACCGAGTGGGAGCGCACAACAGCGCAGCGCGAGCAGGCCGCCGCCGCTCAAATCGAGCAGGCGGACGCGATCCAGTACGAAGCCGGGAACCGTGTAATAATCGTCTGCACCGGCTGGCGCAGCCCCTACCAGATCAGCTACTTTACCCGGCACGGTGCCGACCTTGTCCCCACGATGCACGAGGACCGCGACACGGCCCAGCAGGCCGCGCAGGAAATCCCCGAGACATTCCAGCCCACCGCCGCAATTATTTTTTAAGGAGGAACCACCATGAAAACCCTACACCACACCGAAACCACATGGCAGGGCCGCAAGATCATCATCGACGCGTCAGACCTCACCGCCGAATATGGCTATATCGAAGTAATGGCCCTATACCCCGATGGCCGGGAAATTGAGTGTTACCACACCCACAACCCGGAGGACGCCCGCCTGATGTTCAACCACTACTGCGACCTGGCCGCAGACCGGCCCACCGCCGACACCTACACCCGGCAGGACTGGGAACGCACAGGAGTATTCAACGCCCACCCCGGCCAGGCTATCACCGCGGAAATCTATGATGAGTTTTATAACTGCATGCCGCCGTACAGCCTGCCGCGCGATCTGCGCCGCGATGGTCACAAGGGTTTTGATGGGCGAACCACACAGCAGCGATGCACAAGGGCTGCTATATATGGCTTTTGTCCGTCACGGCCTGCGCCATTACTATTATGGACTTGTCCACCGCTGAAACTCTCGCAGGGCTGCACAGCGTAAAGCAGCCCCACCCCATAACCCTAACACCGAAAGGAGCTAATATAATATGATTACCGGCATCAAGTACACCGAGACCCCGAGTCCCCTCCGCACCTGCTACACATTCGAGGGCTTGACCCCTCGCGGCGAGCGGCTCTATGTGGAGCTGTCCGCCCACATCAACGACGGCAGCAAGCACAATCTCTGTCAAGTCTGGTACAAGCACGGCTACACCGCCGCCCCTCTGCCGTCTTACTGGTGCGTTGACACCTGCGCCACTGATTCGCACGGCATGAGCTGGCGCCGCTACGACCCCACCGCCAAGCTGCACGAAAGCGGCAAGCGGCGTGTCATCAACTTCGACTGGATGCTACCCGCCACCCCTGCCAACCGTCACAAAATCCTGGCTGAGATCATCCGCCGGGCGAATAAGGAGTAACCACCATGAAGAAATTTATTCTATCCGTCATCATCGCCGCCGCGCTGGCGGCGTCCTTCGCTGCCGGATGCCGTGCCACTATGTTGAGCGCTCGTCTGGTCTCCGCCTCCGACAGCGCCCGCCTGCATCCGTCCTATGTGATCTCCTACCGCTTCGGCCCGCTCTGGTTTAATGAAATCTACGATTGAATATCGGCCCGCACTGTGCTACACTAAAACCATACAAAAAATAGGAGGTTCCATCATGACTGAACCCATTAAAAACGTTGGCTTTTTCTTCGAGTCCCGTATTCCCGTCTACTTGCTTAACGGCCACTACTACGCCGCCGACGGTTGGAACGGTGAGGAATATCTGGACAGCTGGGAATGTGCAGATTTTAAATATGATACCGGCTACGGTGTCAAGCCCGGCACGGGCTGCACGCTTCGGCCAGTCTACGCTTTCCAGGCCGACGGCATCGACCTTGACAGCCTCGACGAGGCATCCCAAGAATTTGAGGACGCCATTCAAATTGTAGATTTCGATATTTGTTAAAACATTCTACGCCAGCGGGGACTTCTCGCTGGTATTTTTTTGCACCAAGTTCGCACCAAAATCCCCATAATGGGGATTACAAAACGTGTTCGCACCATGAATGCACCAGAAAAAGTATTCATTTTCATGCAATCTTGAACGTTTCAGAACAAAGAAAAAGCAGCTAAACAACGTCGTTTAGCTGCTTTTTTTCGGCTCATCGCCAATATTCATTATGGAGCGGGATACGAGTCTCGAACTCGTTTCATTCCTCGATATACCGAAGCATTTTGTGTATACACACCTTTTTCGCACCAGGCCTAAAATTTAAAACTTTCACAAATCCGATTTAAAGGACACTCTCCAATTTTTGCCTTGCGTCCTCTATCATCTTCGGTTTAATTGATAAATAGACATCATGTATCATCTTCGCATTGGCGTGGCCTACCAGCTGAATGGCTATTTCCTCCGGCACGCCGCCCATCGCCAGCATGCACACATACTCATGCCGGAACTGATGGCCGCAGACGGGCACCTTCCACACGTTATATTTTACCGTTTCAACTCTTCCGCGCCTGTGGGCCTGCTTGGTTTTCGGGACGGCTTCGGCCATTCCGTACTTCCGCCAGAACCGCGCCCATAGCACATCATAGCCTTTCCTCGTTATCGGCTTTGTATCCAGGCCAACTATGTATGTATCTTTCGGCATCTTCCGCACTGGCTGCAGCGCATCCCGCAGCATCGACAGCAGCGGCACTTCCCGCACGCCCGCCGGAGTTTTTGTGTAGTCGTGAATCTCCGGTTCGTTGCCCTTGTGGGTCACAGTTTTATAAATGCGGATTGTGTTTTTCTCAAAATCTATATCTTTCAACTGTATAGCGCACATTTCGCCGCGCCGCTCTCCCGTGCACAGATAGGCCACCGGCAGCAGTGCATCCGGGTCTAGGTAGTTGTCCTTCACAATCTGCACTTCTGCCTCTGTGGGCGGCTTTCGCTTTTGCTTCGGCAGCCCGCGTGGCATCTTCGTCTGTACCGCCGGGTTCCAGTCTCCGCGCCACTTGGGGCTGTCTATCCAATACTGATAGATGTTGTTGATAACAGTTTTTTGATTGCTTACTGTCGTAGCGGCGCGGCCTTCCATTTCCGGCCCGCGCAGAAACTCGGCGATCATGTATGGCTGAATCTCCCGCATTCGGTACTCGCCGAACGCTTCTTTCGCCCTGGCTACAGCTGGTAGATAACTGCGCTTCGTGCCGTCCTTCATGCCTTCCACAATAGCCCGATACTCGTCGGCAATAACCGCGAACAACTCACCCGCGTTCTGCCTTTCTTCCTGTTGGCGTTCAAGCTCGGCCTGTTTGTCCTGCGCCGCCCGGATTTTCCCCCAAACATCCGCAGGAGTTTTGCCGGAGAAAGTTTTCCACTTTTCCCCAATCATTTCTTTTCGCTGATACCGCCCATCCTTGCGCAGTATCAGCCCATCGGCTAAATTTTTTCTCATGTTGACAACCCCATTTCAGTTATATATAATAGGGCTGTCGGCTTATGTCGACAACCCTTTGCCCCTGCCGGTGCTCGACTCACCGGCAGGGGCTTTTTTATTTTACTCGTAGTTTGGCTTTAGCTTCCTCATAAGCCTTGCCCTCTAAATCTTGAAGATAAATAGGCTCAAAATCCGGGTCAATATCTTTGCGTCTCCTAACAATACTATCTAGCTGATATATCGTTTGTTCGTTGGTACTATTGGGATTGTATTTCAGTCTTTCTCCTGTTGCGATACTCACGGCCTCAATGTATTCTACTAAATCATATAAATTTGCGCTATGCTCCAAAAATTTATCCGATGCCACAACAGCTATAATTAAAAATAAAAGCCAAGCCCATTCATCCTTAATTTTGAAGCACCCAATAAGAAAGGCTCCCCATATAAATACAAATGCGACAAATCCATCAGCGTTGAAACTTCCCCAACACTTCGTTTCTGGGCATCGCATATTTGCTTCTGCACAAAGAAACGGCAGCGCAAGCGTATATGCAGGGCCAAATGTAAACACATAAACATTAAATAGCGTTTTCGTATATCCGTCTAATGTTTTCTCCCCATCTTCCATTATGAGGTATAAAAACGCGGATAAAGCTAAAAGCACGGCAAGGATGCAAAGCACACTTATACAAGCCATTTTGATATAATCTCTTGTTAGTTTGTATTTATTTAATCCATGCCGATATTCCCTCTTTTTCATGTTTTTAGTACCTCACAAATCCAACCGACCCAATCGACACATCAAGCACCAGCATCACGCCGACAACTGCTATCATCACGATCAGCAGTCGCCACAGCTTCCGCATCCATTGTTGCTTCTGTTCCAATATGCCGTTTATACTGCGCAGTTGCCGTTCCTTGTCTGCGATCAGTTTCTCGTATAGCTCCCGTTCGGTCATCGTCATCGGCTTGTCGTTCGGCTCGTCTACGATTCCGGCCATCACATCAAGGCTCCCATGCAGCGCTTTTACAATGGCCGTAACATTGGCAAATGTCGGGCAGTCTGTTGTGCCGTTTAAAATTCTCGATAATGTCCCCTGCGGTATGTCAGTCAATCTCGCAAGTTCTGCTTGTGTGATATTTTCTCGCTCCATCAGCGTTTTTATGTACGACGCATCCAAGCCCATTCACCCCCGTAAGCTGATATATTCCGTCATGTATCGCATTTTCTTTTCTGGTCGTTTACACGTTTTGACAAAAAGCCTATTGTGAGTGCAGTACACTTTTAACAAAAGGAGCTGCAATATGTGCATCATGCCAAACAGACCGCCCGCCCATCACGGCAGAGCCAGAAAGAGAAAGCGTCCGATAATTCGTACCACAAAATATTGACAACCGATTTGTTTAATATGTCAATGGAATACAACCGCAGGTTGTGCTATAGTTGTATCAATCATTTGAGGAGGAAATTGAATTATGGAAAATGCAGAGTTGAAATTATCGCTGATTCGTGATATAATGAAATTGACTGACAAACAACTCGAATACATACTTAACAACTTAAGAGGAGAAAACGGCAATGCTTTCACTGCATGATTATGTGCTTTTTGCCTTTACGCTTTCCGCCATTCTCGGCGCAATTTGCAGCATTGTGTTTCCGTTTTCGTGGCTTGTCGATGAAGTGCTCCGAGATTGGCAAAACGGTAAGCACACATTCTTTTACTATATTCCGTTTGTGTATTTGGTTCTGTGGCTTATTGTCTACCCCATCGGCTGTGTGGCCTTCTGGTTTCTCAACTCTTAATGGCTTCGCCTATTACAGCAAGCAGATCCCCAACGGCTTTTGCCTTTTTGTCGTGCATTTCACCTGTCGGGTCATCTCTGTATTTTATGATAGCCATTTTTGCAATATTTATTTCATCTTTATGCCCAATAGCCGCTTCCAGCATCAAAGACGCATAAGTAAGCTCTTGGCTGTCGAGTGGTACATCTAAGCAATTTGCCTTTGTAAGCGCCTTATAATAAATGTCTGCTGCTTTTCTGGCGTACTCCACTCTCTTGTCTTTATAATAGCGGATAATTGTCCATGTTGTCGGCCCTACCGCAGCAATAAAAGATACCGCTAGTGCCGCAGCAGACATAAATGTATTTGTGTCCATCACTTCACCAGCTTTTTTGCCTTGTCTACCAGCTCCTTTACAAAAAGGAGCTGATTTTCATTCATATCCAAAATACTGCTTATTAGTTCCCACTGTGCAGGCGTGGCCTGCGCCAGTGCTTTTTCAATCTCGCCCTCGGCATCACTTCCGGGGGCGTTTTCTTTTTTATCTACAAGCAACTCTTCCGGCGCCACCTCAAAATAGTCAGCCACTTTAGCAACTGTCGCCGCTCTAGGTGCAACCCCTTTGCTCCATCTCGTCACAACCGAACGCTGAAAGCCCATTTCTTCCGCTGCTGCGGAAGGTGAAACGCCTTTTTGATTGCATAGCTTTACAAAATTAGTATAAAACACAAAAACCTCCGCCCTGGTTTTGTGCAGTGTGCTAAAAAGCAACAAAAGCAACAAAACCTATTGACTGTTGCTTTTGTATACGCTATAATGGTCGCATAAGGTAAACAAACGCAACAAACTAATAAGCCCCGGTAGCTATTCCTCTACCCGCGCTTCGCTTACTTGTATCTCGCAATTACAATATAGCACGGTTTGTAAACATTTGCAACACCTTATTCAGATTTTATACGCAAGGAGGTGTAATGTTCATGCCAGAGCCCTGGACTGGACGCCTAATTGGGAAAATGCATAACAACGGCATCACGTATGAAATGTTAGCTGATAAAGTTGGGTTTAAAAAGGCTTATGTCTGTGCGATTCTTAATAGCCGCCGCAAGCCACCCAACATTCAGCAGCGCTTCGAGCAAGCTGTCGCCGAAATCATCGCAGAACGAAAGGAGTAACCCACCATGCCCCGCGAAAAGCCACTCTACCGTGACACCCTTGTCACCGTCCGTGCCCGCGCTGCCGAGCTTTACCCCGGTGAGATTCTTTTCGGCCCTGGAAAGGTCGCAAAGATTCTTGGTCGCTCCCGCGGCTGGGTCTGGATGCACTATGGCAGCATCCGCAATTTGACCTGCGAACAAATCGCAAGCCTTTTATGCTGAAACAAAAAAAGCGCCGCATCGGTGTTGGCGCACCGACGCGGCGAGAACAGAAAGGAAAGTATTACATGAACATTGTATCACTGAAGCGCGCCGCCGTCAAGCTGGCAATCACCGCAGATTTGGTGCTGCTGCTGGCTGCGCTCGGTTCTCTCAACATTCCCACCATCGTCGGCTCTACGCTGGCGCTCAACGCCATGTGCGGGCTGATTCTTAAGCAGGAGGAAAACATTCATGAAAATGTATAAAGGCTTTGACAAAGACATGAAATGCCGTGATTTCCAGTACGAAATCGGCAAGACCTACGAGGAACCCACTGCCGAACTGTGCGAGAAAGGTTTCCACGCCTGCGAGTACCCGCTGGATGTGTTCAAATATTATGCACCCGGCAAAATGAGCCGTTATTGTGAGGTTAATCTCGACGATGTGAGCGACCAAATGAGCAACGATTCCAAGCGCTGCGGTAAAAAGATTTCCGTGAAAGCAGAAATCGGTATTGCCGGGCTTGTAAGAGCTCAAATCCAGTACGTGAACGAGCACACAACGATGAAACACACAGATCCCAAACATGCTACGGCTGGCGATTTCGGCGCGGCTACGGCTGGCAAGTACGGCGCGGCTACTTCGCGCGGCTACGTTTCTGTCGGTGAAAATGGTTGCGGGCTTGTTCGCGGCGAAAACGTAAAAATTAAAGGCGGCATGGGTGCCATCCTTGTGATTGCTGTGGAGAATGATGCGGATTACGGCATTAAAGAGTGGAAAGCCTTTGTCGTTGACGGTGAAAACATCAAGCCTGACACCTGGTACAAGCTGAAAAACGGCGACCTTGTGGAGGTATCCGAATGACTAGCTTCTGGGGGCATCAAGACAACCCCTTCCCGCCTGACGAACCCCGCCGCCCCCGCTGCCCGGTATGCGGTGAGGAATGCGAAGCCATCTACTTAATCGGCACAGCAATCATCGGCTGTGATATGTGCTATAACCCCGACGACTTCCCCGGTGAAGATGTCCAAGAGGACGACCCGTGGGAAGATTGCCGCTGTATGGAGGACTACTAAAATGACCATTGACGACATCAGCGCCCTGAAACAGGCGCACGCACTTTTGAAGGGCCGGCATCTTGCCGAGTTCATCCCCACTGGAAAGGGCATCAGCGCTTGCTATTTCAACGCCGTGCAGGCTGCCCGCCGCATCTATTCCGAGAGCATCGGCGCATTTGTACCACTTTTCGCAAAACATGAATACGGCCTGAACAGCACTTATTTTTTGGCAGACGGCATTCCGGTCTACTTCTATGATCTAAAAACCCGCAAGCCGGACACGGCCCTGCCGCCAGCCAGCTGCTACCGCATCCACCTGACCACCCCCGACCCGGAAGGAGAAGCAATCTAATGAGCATCTATGAAACCCTGTCCAACATTCAAGTGGAACTCAAAGCCCCCAAGAACCTCTACAACTCGTTCGGTAAATATAAGTACCGCAACGCGGAAAGCATTCTCGAGGCCGCCAAGCCTCTTTGCGCAAAGCATGGTTGCACCCTGACCGTCTCGGATGAAGTCATTCTCATCGGCAACCGCTACTACATTAAGGCCACCGCCACCGTGCAAGATAAGGACGGCAACGCCGCCAGCACCACCGCCCTTGCTCGTGAGGACGAAACCAAGAAAGGCATGGACGGCGCACAGATCACCGGTACGGCATCCAGCTACGCCCGTAAATACGCCCTGAACGGTCTTTTCTGCATCGACGACACCAAAGACCCCGACAGCGACGAATACCACAACCAGACCGCCGCCGCGGCCAACGCGCAGGACAATAAGACCATAACGGAAACTGCCGCCACCCGCCTTGCCGCCCGCGCCGAGTGCCAGCGCGCTGTCAAAGCCTACTGCCAGAAGAACAACGCCGATGAATCTGATGCGTGGAAACTCATTGCAGAAACCATCGGCAAGCCCTCTAAGGACTTCACGGCAGAGGACTGGAAGCAGGGCCAGCAGATTGCAGAGGCGTGGAAATGAAGCAGCAAATTGCCATAAAGACAGCCGTTGTTATCGGCAACACAATTACGCTGGAATGTTCCCCCAGCGACTGTGATAAAGCCCGCGCCGTTATTGACGAGGGCAAGCCACTTGCCGCCGTCATCGGCACGGCCTCACAAAAGCGCAGCCTCTCTGCCAACGCCTACGCATGGGCGCTCATGAACCAGCTTGCCGCAAAAATCAACCGCCCTGTACTGGACATCTACCGTGATTTGATACGCGACATCGGCGGCAGCTCCGCCATTGTCACCCTCCGCGCCGATGCTGCAAAAGCATTCAAAAACGGATGGGAGAGCAAGGGCGAGGGCTGGCAGGTTCATAAGCTCGATGAAATGACCACCCCGCAGGGGACTTTCTACAACCTGCAATGCTGGTACGGCTCTTCCCAGTTCGACCCCTCCCAGATGCACCGCTTGATTGAACTGATCGTGCAGGAGTGCCAGCAGCAGGGCATCCCCACCATGACCCCGGAGGAAATCGCAAAACTGAAAGGACTGACAGACGATGCGGAAACCAACGCGCAATGAATACGGCGTTCAGCTTGACCGAAACGGTTACGCGCCATCTATTATGCCAATAGATGGGTTTAAATGCTACAAATGCCAGCAATGGAAACCGACCGAGCGCCATGAAATCTTTTTTGGTAGCGGAAGCAAATACAATGGCAGCCGCGATAAAAGCAAGCAATACGGGCTTTGGGTTCCTCTGTGTGCAGATTGCCATAGAAACGCGCCTGACGCTGTACATAACTGTGCTGCAACGCGGCTGCGGCTTGAACAAGATGGCCAACGCCATGCAATGGCCTACTACCACTGGACGGTGTCTGACTTCCGCCGCCGCTTTTACAAGAACTATCTCGATATTACGGAGGACTAACCTATGTTGAATGTTGTTGCTATCATCGGAAGACTTGCCGCATCGCCGGAACTCAAAACCACGAACAGCGGTAAGTCCGTCTGTTCATTCCGCATCGCGAACGATTCCGGCTATAAGGATGCCAGCGGCCAGAGCCAGACGAACTGGCTCGATGTCACCGCCTGGGGCAAGACCGCAGAGTTCGTCTGCAAATACTTTCCCAAAGGTGCCCTCATTGCCATTGATGGCCGCTTGCAGACGCGCCAGTATCAGGACAAGAACGGCCAGAACCGCACAGCCGTTGAAATCGTGGCCCAGAACGTGAGTTTCTGCGGCAGTAAGGAAAGTACTAGCCTTGCCCCGCAGAACGCCGCACAGCGCCCCGCAGCCCCCTCACAGCGCACGCAGGGCATGCCTGACGTTTCCTATTCTTCCGGCCAGTCTGACGACTATGCCCTCATTGAGGATGAGGGGGATTTGCCGTTCTAGGAGGTGCGCGTCATGAAAGAAAGAACGAATGAAAGAAAGCAGCCGAGCCAGCTTGACCAGATTTTAGCCGTGCTGGAATCCGGCGGCACATTGACCGCGCTGGACGCGCTCGAGGACTTCGGATGCAGTCGCCTTGCCTCCCGCATCACAGACCTAAAGCGCCGGGGTGTCCCGGTGGCATCCCGCATGGTGCAGCGCCGCAACCGCTACGGCAGACTGTGCCGCGTCGCTGAATATTATATGGAGTGTTGAAAAATGGCTAACGAGGGCTTCATCAAGCTATACAGAAAAATGCTCGAATGGGGCTGGTATGATGATGGCCCCACAAAGGACGTGTTTATTCACCTGCTGCTGATTGCCAGCTATGAAGACAAGTTCTATCGCGGCATCCCACTGGAACGCGGACAAGTCGTCACCACCGTTAAGGAAATGGAAGTCAAACTCGGGCTAACAACGCAACAAATCCGAACCGCTTTGTCCAAGTTGATTTCAACAAACGAAGTAACAAAGAAATCAACGTCGAAATTTACCGTCTACACGATAAATAATTACGCTGATTATCAATCATCCAACAACGACAATAACAAACCAGCAACAAACGAGCAACAAACGAGCAACAAACACTCTAATACTAAGAAGGTAAGAAGTAAAGAATATATAGCTGCTACTGCTGCCAGCGACGTCGGGTGTGACCTGTATAACCAGGATTTATCCGACTGCATCCAGTGCTATGAGCAGAACTGTGGTTCCATCCCCCGCGCTGTATCCGATGAAATCAAAGCGGCCCTGCAAAAATTTCCAGCCGCCATTATCTGTCAGGCAATAGAAGAAGCCGCCGTTCATAACTCCCGGCGTTGGAGCTACATATCCCAAATCTTGGCACGCTGTGAGCAGGAAGGAATCTACACTGTGGAAGCTTTCAAGGCAAAGCGCGACAGTGCTAAAGCGACCCGCACTACGCCACGCCAGACAGACGCCGCAGCCGCAATGGAGCGATTAAAGCAACTCGCGAAAGGAGTGACCACCGATGACTGAACAGGAAACTGCCGTCTTTCTGCTGTCCTGCACCAACTACTGGGCAAACCTCATGCGCGGAAAAGACCCGGACGAAATGACAAAAGCCTGGGCCACAGCACTGAAAGATGTCCCCTTGCAAGCGGCCAAGAGCGGCGCGGCAAATCTGGCCGCCACACTGAAATTCCCGCCCACCGTTGCCGAACTGCGCACGGCGGCAGAGAAATTTCTCCCGCACAAAATCGAATCGTTTGACGTTCTGTTTGCTCGCACCTGTCATGCGTGCCTGCACTTTGACACGCCGCTCTATCAGAAAATCCAACGCGACGAGGTAAATACGCAGGAGGCGTTGAAGCTGCATGCCAAAGTTTGAAATCATCACCTATTCCCGCTCTACCGGCGACATCACCCACTCCAAGCGCCTGTATTCCACGCGCTGGAACGCTGAAGCCGCCCTGCGCACCGCAGGATACACCCAAAATCCCCGCCTGCCGGATATATGGTACAGCGAGAAGTACTACGCGAAAGTAAAGGAGGTAACGCTGTGATTCATCTGGGCGATATTACAAAAATAAAAGGAGATAACATTCCAACGGTTGACGTTATAACTTTTGGAAGCCCGTGTCAAGATTTATCTATCGCTGGCAAACGCGCCGGCCTATCAGGTGAACGAAGCGGTCTTTTTATGGAAGCCGTCCGCATTATCAAAGAAATGAGGGAAGCAACAAATGGAGAATATCCCAAATATGCCGTCTGGGAAAACGTTCCCGGAGCATTCAGTTCAAACAAAGGCGAGGACTTCCGAGCCGTCTTGGAAGAACTGGCAAAAATCAAAGAAACTGGCATTTCAATCCCTTTACCTGACAAAAGCAAATGGGCAAAAGCAGGATTCATCACAGGAGACGATTGGAGCATTGCTTGGCGAACCATGGATGCCCAGTATTGGGGTGTCCCCCAACGTCGATTGCGAATCTCGCTTGTCCTCGATCTTACAGGCGGGCGTGCCGGAGAGATACTATTTGAGCCGGAAAGCCTGCGAGGGCATTTTGCGCCGTGCATCACGCCGGGGCAAGCAACTGCCGGAACTGTTGAAAACGGCGCTGGAACAGCAAATCGAGCGTTCACTCTGAAAATTCGTTCTGGGTGTGAGGGCGGCGGCAAAGGCGCATTGGTGCAAACCGAAAAGAGCGCAACTTTATCGACCTTGCAAGACCAGACACTTTTCGTGACAGAACCACCGAAAGCATACAGTTTTGACAGTTTAGCGTCAAATTCCATGAAATCAAGCAATCCGCACAGCGGATGCCGCGAGGTTGAAATCGCAAAGACCATTGACACATCACAACCTGACCCCGCAAAGAATCATGGCGGCATCGCTATTGTAGAACCGACATTCTGTATTCAGGGCAACACGATTGACCGCGCAGACACGGCGGGTGCAAATGGCACCGGTGTCAAAGAGGATGTTTGTTACACTTTGAACACGATTAATCGTCCTGCCGTTGCATTCGCGCTTGACTGCCGAAATATGGCTACAAATGAAGAACTGCCCGGAACCTTGCAAGCTAAAAGCAACGGTGGACAAAGCCTCAACTACATCAATCCCGTTTGTTACGCCGCCATTACAGAACCCAATATGGTTATCTGTAATGATTGCTCTCCGGCTATTCGTAGCAGAGATTATAAAGACCCGAACATTGTCTGCTATGATGCACGCGGCAACGGCGATGGTAAGACATCTCCTACCATAACGGGTGACCACAACGGTCGCATTACAGATTATACTTCTGTCATCATCGAAAAAATCACTCGCTGGATCGTGCGGCGGCTGACCCCTACCGAGTGGGAGCGCCTGCAAGGCTATCCCGATGGCTGGACAGACCTTGGCGAATGGGTAGACAGCAAGGGTAAAGCCCACAAGGCTGCTGATACGCCACGATATAAGGCACTGGGAAATTCCATCGCCTTGCCGCAGTGGTACTACGTTCTCGGCGGTATCGCTGACCGTCTGCCGGATAATGCCACCCTCGGTAGCCTGTTCGATGGCATCGGCGGTTTCCCATATGTGTGGGTACAGCTACACAGCGGACGCAAAGAGTTGTGCGTATGGGCCTCGGAGATCGAGGAATTTCCCATCGCGGTCACAAAGAAATGGTTTGCCGGTGAATGACATGATACAAAAATACATTATCTCCCTGCCACCTATTACCAAAAAGAACTCCCAGCAGATACTTACCAACCACCGCACCGGCAAGCCGTTCATCGCCCCCAGCAGGCAGTACAAGAAGTACGAACAGGCCGCTATGTGGTATCTCACCCCAAAGCCGAAAGCCCCGCTGTCGGGCCGCTACCGCGTCGCCACGGTATTCTATATGCCGACGCGCCGCAAAGTAGACCTCACGAACTTGATGGAAGCTGCCCATGACACCCTTGTCGCCGCCAAAATCCTTGCAGACGACAATAACACCATCATTGCCAGCGTGGACGGCTCCCGTGTGATGTACGACAAATCCAACCCCCGCACCGAAATTTTCATTGAAGAAATGGAGGATGTGACAACATGACAGATGAAGTTTATGAGTACCAGCAATCCATGCAAGAACAGGCCAAGGCCGCACATCGCACACCAATTTCACCAACACGCACTGCAAGCGAAGCGGAAAATCACAAAAAAGACGGCCCCTGCCAGACCCTTGTTTTGCCCAACCTGCCAAGCGTGGCGGGACGTGTCAAGTATGCGATGGGCACTATGAATTTAAGCCAGTTCTCCCAGCGTACCGGCATCAGTGGCAGCTACTTAGGCCAGCTGTGCAGCGGCAAGGCAAAGACACTCAGCGCCTACAACGCAAACCGTATTGCAGGGGCTTCCAGTATGGGCGTTACCGTCGGCTGGCTGCTGGGTCTGCCCAAGACGGAGGAAAAGCAGCCGCCCACCCCGCCGCCGGAGCCGGAACTGCCGGATTTACCGGATTTCTGGGAGCGGCTGGAATGGGCTGTCAAAAACAGCGGGAAGACCAGAAACGCTATCAGCTATGAAATGGGCGCAAACACCGATTATATTTCATATTCACTCAGAAACAGAAGTGAAATCCGCGCTGACAAGGCCGACCAATTAGCAAAGGCGCTTGGCGTAGACAAAGGATGGCTTTTTAAGGGAATGGATTTGTATAAAGGAAAGAGACGAAACGAACGCATTGCGTCCTTGATAGAGTCCGTAAAGGATGACATGTTAGATGAGGGCATATCATATCAGGAAATGGCGAAACGCATTCGGGTAAATAAAGCCTCTTTGTACCACTGGATAAATGGTAATACGACGCCGAATGCCGCCGGTGTAAAAAAAATCAAGTATTATATCGAAAACTTGTCGCCCGCAGCAATGGATTTTAAAAAGGCACATGACGATGTACAAAAAAATGAAAAATCCCAAGCA
>ERZ824575.2420-NODE-2420-length-14675-cov-3.505951_pt1 | contig 14675 bp, 9 predicted proteins | sample MGYA00519470_ERZ824575 | MGnify/ENA primary metagenome ERZ824575 (study PRJEB31778, sample SAMEA3449170) | human gut metagenome | biome: human gut; feature: human-associated habitat; material: faeces | place: United Kingdom | collected 2010/2012 ...
TCGAATAATTTACATATAGGGATATTACGGCGTGCAGAGAATTAGTTACTGCCTGAAAACAAGATCGAGCAGAGCGATTGCGGCGGCAGCCTCGACGGCGGCACATCCGCGCGGGAGTATGCATACGTCGTGACGTCCGCGGGGAGTAAGAACAGTTTCCTCACCCGTGACAAAATCAATGCTCAATTGCTCTCGCATAACAGTCGGAACGGGGCGGAAACAGGCACGGAACACGATCGGCATACCGTTTGCAATGCCGCCGTTAATTCCGCCGGAATTGTTCGTTTTTGTTTTTCCGCCCGAAAGAATGCGGTCGTTTGCCGAGGCACCGTCAAGGTCCGCAAAACCGAACCCCGCACCGAATTCGATTCCGTGAATTCCGGGAATTGAAAACACAATATGCGAAATCATGCTTTCAACACCGTCAAAGAACGGTTCGCCGAAAAATGCCGATTCGGGTTCGAGCAATGCGGCACATTCAACGATTCCGCCAAGGCTTGTTTTGCCGGCGGCAGCCTTTTCAAACAGCTCCTCAAACGCACTGCGCCTGTTCGGGGCAACAAGCGGAAAAAACGGGTCAAGCATCGGCTGCTGTTCGGCGACAGGCTGTACCGGCGGTTGTTGAATTACCGGCTCGGGTTGAACAGCCGGAGCCGCGGTAACCGTAGGTTGTACCTGCGGCACGGGCGTGCCGACTGCCTGCTGAATTACAGGCTGTGTCGGGACTTCCGGCTGTGCCGTTTCCGCCTGAACAGGTGGCGCCGCTACCTGTTGCGGTGCCGTCTGTTCCTCGCCCGGCCATACGGCGGCGGGAGTAAACGGCACGCTCTTTGCGCTTGGTGCTTGCTCGGCAGGCACGTTTTCAAAATCGTCCATACTGTCGAGAAAGCCGTTGATGTTGTCTTGATTGTTCATCCTTCTGTCTCCTTTTGCGCCGTCCGGGAATAAAAATATCTCAAAGAATTAAATTTACACTGTGAATTCTTTTAAAGATATTTTTAAGCCTTTTTGACGCGTTTTCTCTATGTAAAAACAAAAAGACCGACCCTCTCTGCTTTAAATACAGAGTTAAGGTCGGTCAATTTTGCAATTACCGAATTTAATTGTCGGGCGCTTTAGGTTACCCCAAAACGCAAAAAAGCCGGACTTCTCCCTTTAAGGGAAAAATCCGACCTGTTTCCTCAAACCAATGTCATAATTTGAAAAGTCAAATTTGACATCACACTCAAACCATGTTACAAGTTTATTATATATGATGAAGGGCGGGTTGTCAAGGGGCGGTTATAATAAAATGTTATATAATCGCACAATCAAATTCCGCGTCCTTTAAAGAGTAGAAAGCTTCTCCTGTTTTAATGTAAGCCTTCATTTTAACAAGGCAGGTTGCAATGGCAATTTCCTCATCGGAAAGGCGCGCAAGGGGGAAAGGATTTGTATAAAGCACTTCACCGCCGCCCGTAATGTTGAAAAGGCACATTCCGTCAAGGCTTTCTTCGACACCGTATGTGTTGCGGTAAATTTCAAAGCGTTGGGGAACGCCGTCTTTTAAATAAGAGCAGGTGTTGTTTACTATTTCGCCGTTTGTGCCGCGTATATTTATCTGCGAAGAACGGATATCCGAGAAATACTGTTCAAACGAAAAATCGTACACGGCGGTTTTATCTTTAAACTTAAATATCTTTATTTTTTCCTCTTCTTTTATTACGGCCGGAGTTATATATCCCGCGCGGCTGTTGTAACGGGTTACGGGGTCGATGAGTGAAATTGAGGTGATTTCCGGCTTTTCAAAGCCTGTATCCAAAAAGAAACGTATAAGGCTTGCGACATGGTAATCGTGACAGCAGGAAAGCCTGACCGAGTGTACCTCTCCTAAAATTCCGCTGTCAATAATTTTTTTGTATGCCTGATTTCGCGGCATAAAATGAAACTGCTCCGCAACCTGAACCCTGCCGCCCAAAGTGCCGTCCGTAACCGGCGTTTCGGTAAGCACGGGAATATCTAAGGCGGTAAGCGTTTTTATCATATCGGAAATGCCGTCCTTATTAACGCAGGAAACTATAAAATCAAAATCCGTCTTCAAAAGCCCGTCAAGAGTTCCGCATATTTTAACGTTATATTTTTTCGCAAATTCCTTTTGCTTTTCCGAATTGCGTATATATATACCGCTTACCGAAAACTCATTCGGCAGTAAGGCGGCTATCTTTAAATAAAACTCACTTCGCCAGCCGGCGCCGATAATTGCGTATTTAATCATTTTAAAGCCTCATTCCGTATATTTTTTTGCAAACTGCTCCCTGTATTTTCCGGGAGATAAGCCGGTTGCCTTTTTAAAGGTGTCGTTTAAATATTGCTGACAGCCGAAACCGCATTTCTCGGCAATTTCGGTTATTGGAATATCGGTATTCCAAAGCATTTCCTTTGCGGCGGAAATTCTGGTTTCGGTAAAATAGGAGTGGGGCGATATACCGTAGGCAATGCCGAAAAGGTAACGGAATCTCGATTCGCTTAAATTTACGCTTGCCGCTATTTCCTCGGTTGAAATGCGCTTTTCAAAGTTTCTCTCAATGTATTTTTTCGCGCTGTGCATAGCCGAGTAATTGTAATTCGTACCGCGTTTTTTATGCTCGCCGTCCCTTATAATAAAACTGAGCAGTGCAAAAAGCTTACTCGAATACAGCAAAATATCCTTGTTTTCGCTTTCGGTCATAGCTATAACCTCGTGAAAAAGCTCACGGATTTGCTTTTTGTGGAGCGCCTCGAAGCAATACGGCTGTTGGTCAAGCAGCTCTGCAAGCTGACCGCCTGCCTCAAACTTTAAAAAAGCGGTTTTAAAGGGCAAAAGGCTGTGCCGTTTATCACCTTGTTTTGCTATTATTATGCGGTCGGCAGTGATTTTTATTTCCTCGCCGTTAAGATAGGTCGCCCTGCCGTCCTCTAAATAGTATTCTATTTCGTAACGTACAGAGGTTCTTTCGGGAGAAATGCTTAAATTGCCGAATTCACTGCAATCGCAGTATCCGCAGCTTATTTTTTGCGGTAAAATCAAGTCATTCATATAAACCTCAATCGGATTTCTTAAAAACAGTCGGATTTTATATATACTTTTATTTGATTATATAATACACTTAATTCATTAAAAAGTAAAGGATAAATTTTTTATGAACAATGTAAAATGCGAAATTAAAAAGCTCGTAATACCCACTTATCCCGAACCGGCGGCAGAAGAAATGCCGATGTTTGCGGAAAACCGCGTGCACCAGCGCACAAGCGGCAGACCCTATCCGAATAAGGTTGTGCTTCGGGTTGACCGAGAGAATAAAATCGGCAAAGAATACACCGTAGTTGTTCTTGGAAACGAATATCTTAAAATAGAAATATTGCCCGAAATCGGTGGGCGCATATATTCGGCGCTTGATAAAACCACCGGTTACGACTTTTTCTATAAGCAGCACGTTATAAAACCGGCGCTTATAGGCGTTCTCGGCTCTTGGATTTCGGGAGGCGTTGAATTTAACTGGCCGTTTCACCACAGGGCTTCGGGCTTTATGCCGTGCGATTTTGTTACCGAGACATTACCCGACGGCACGGCCGTTTGCCATCTTTCTGAGCGTGACCCGATTGACCGTATGAAGGGTATGGTAAGTATAGTTCTTCGCCCCGGCGAAAAGCGGTTTGAGACCCGTATGCGGCTTTATAACCGTACCGATACCGCTCATTCGTTTTTGTGGTGGGAAAATGCCGCGGTGCCGGTGCATGAGAAGTATCAGATATTCTTCCCGCAGGACGTAAGCTATGTAAATTTCCATTATTTAAAATCGAGAATTACATATCCGCTTGCGGCCGGCGGAATATTTAACGGTATACCTATGGACGGGGCGAGGGATATTTCGTACCATAAAAATACCGTTCCGGCAACAAGCTATTTTGCCGCCGCTTCGGATTACGACTTTTTCGGCGGCTACGACCACGCAAAGCAATGCGGTGTGGTGCATATAGGCGATCATCATTTATCGCCGGGTAAAAAAATGTTCACTTGGGGCTACTGCCAATTGGCGAAATCATGGGAAAATGCCCTTACCGATACGGACGGTCAGTATGCCGAGCATATGGCAGGCTCATATTCGGATAATCAGCCGAATTTTTCGTGGCTTGAGCCGTATGAAACAAAGGAGTTTTCGCAGTATTGGTATCCCATTTCAAAAATAGGAACACCGACATTTGCTAATCTTGATATAGCGTTCAGAATTGACCGCGAAAACGGCAGACTGCTTGTTCAGTCTACAAAAGCCTTTGAGAACGCCGGAATAACGGTTAAATGCGGCGATAAAATTATTTTCAGTACCGTTTGCGCGCTCAATCCCGAGGTATGCGCCGAGCTTGAAATTCCGAATATGCCCGAATATGTAACCGTAAGCGCGGTATCGGGCGGGGAGGTAATAGGCGAATACACCGAAAAGAATTTCGATAAATTCAATATGCCCGACGTGATAACCGATATGCCCTCTGCCGCAGATATGAACAGCGCGGAAGAGCTGTATCTTGCAGGCGTTCACGTGGCGCAGTACCGTGACCATGCCGTAGAGCCGGACAGCTACTGGAAAGAGGCGCTAAAGCGGGATATAAATCATATTCCGTCGCTTATAGCTTTAGCGGAATATGAGTACGGCCGCTATGCGTATGACAGCGCAAGGAACTATGCCGAGCGTGCAATTAAAAACGCTACGCTTTATAATGAACGTGTACAAAGCGGAAAGGTTTATTACATTTATGCGCTGATTTTAGAAGCTGAGGGCGAATACAAAAAGGCATATGATTACTATTATAAGGCCGCATGGGCGGCAGACAGCGTAAGTAAAGCTATGACAAGAATAGCTATGCTCGATATAAGAAATAAGGATTATAAAGCGGCAATTAAGCACGCCGAAACCGCCCTTGATTACGGCAGAAACGATTCGCTTGCCTCCGCCGTTAAGGTTATCGCTTTAAAGAAATTAGGGTGTGACGCAAGCTCCGAAATTGCGAAACAGCTTGAAAAGGACAGCCTTGACCATTATATGCGTTATCTTTCGGGCAATTTCGATTTTTACGGAATAATGGACAGCAATCCGCTTGAAACGGTGCTTGATATTGTATTCGATTTTGACGCTATGGGGCTGTGTGAGGAGAATGTAAAGCTGCTCTCGGGCTTGCTTGAAGGCAGACCCGAAACGGCTCAGCCGATGATTTATTATGCGCTCGGATATTATAAATACCTTATCGGTAAGGACGGCGCAGAGGATTATAAGAAAGGCCCTGATGTCGCAATAGGAGCAACCTTCCCCGTACGCAGGGAAGAAATGCGGATTTTAGAGGATGTAATTGCCAAAACGGACGGTAAACAGGCTAAAATGCTGCTCGGCTGTCTGCTTTACAATAAACGTCATTACGAAAAGGCGGCGGCGCTTTGGGAAAAATGCGACGATTATATTTCCGTTCGCAATCTTGCCGTTGCGTATTTCAGCCACCTGAACCGCAAGAGTGAAGCATTGCCGCTTATGAAAAAGGCAATTTCACTCTGTCATGACAGCGAACAGCTTATATACGAAGCCGCGGTTCTTATGGATAAGCTCTGTGTTCCCGCTAAAGAAAAAATCGAGTTTTTAACCTCGCATAAAATCACCCGTGACGACTGCTTTACCGAGCTTGCAAAGGCCTACAATCAGGATATGCAGTCCGAAAAGGCTATTGAAACCCTTATGTCTCACAGCTTTGTTCCCTGTGAGGGCGGAGAACACGCAATAGCCGACCAGTATCTTTTTGCACACCTTATTATAGGAAGAAAAGAGCTTGAAAAGGGAAATACCGAAAAAGCGCTTGAAAGCTTCAAAAAAGGTCAGATACTCCCGCAGTCGCTGGGCGCGGGAATTTGGAACCACTGCAAGTTAGTGCCGCTTAAATTCTTTGAGGCGGTATGCCTTGAAAAGCTTGGTAAAAAGGAAAAGGCTGACGAAATATTCTCTTATATCGCAAATATAGGAATAGAGTATTTCAGCAATATGCACTTAAAAGAATTGCCGTATTATCAGGCGTATGCGTGGCAACATTTGGGAGATAACGTTAAGGCACAACGGCTTATTACAAAATACCGCCGCGAATGGAGCGGTATCGATAAAACCGCAGATAACGGCTTTTTTGGCACGACTCCGTTCTTTATCTCGTTTACCGACGACCCGAAGCAGCTTCGCCGCGCACTGCATTGCTACCTTAACGCCCTGATTTGCGATTTTGAGGGCTAAAAGGAAAAAGCGCAGGAATACATTTCGGAAAGCCTTGCCTTAAATTCCGAAAATCTGCCCGCGCTGAGCTTTAAAGTTCAGGGGTTTTTGGAATGATTGGGTTTAAATAATCCTTTAAAAGCGTAAGCAATTCGGATTTATCTGAAAGCTTACATTCGTTCAAAATTCTTTTGATACGGTATTTTACTCCGCCCTCGGTAAGAAAACAGTGTCCTGCCGTTTCCTCAATCGTCATACCGCTTATTAAAGACATAATTATAAGTCTGTCCGAATCGCTGCACGTATTTAAAATCTGTTCGGCAGTCAGCATATTGCGCATATCGCCGTCGGCATAAAATTCGTAACCGCTTTCGGAATTATTAACGGTTACGGTTTTATGCTGCGGCGTTTTTTCGTTTTCACCGGTCCATTTAACCGTTACCGTAATACCGGACATATACGGGTGGGCTTTAAGCTTTTCGTAAATAAATACCGCCGCTTTTCCGTATTGCTCGAAATTCATATTTACCGAGGTCAGCATATTTTTGTAATAACCCGAAAGCTTTGTTTGCGCACAGCTCAGTATTTTAAGCCTGTTAAGCTCATCGGGCGCAATTTTAAGCAAATTACGGATAAGCGAAACTGCTGCAAAATCGTTTGAACAAATTACGGCATCGAAACTTGCACATTTCTTGAAAAATTCATCAAAGCAGTTTTTAAGAGAACCGTTATTCGTGAAAATGCGCATTTTATTAAAGCTTTCATCCTTAAAGGCAAACAGTCCGTCAACCCTGCCGATGTCGGAAATTGAGCTTGTATTAACACCGTACAGGGCAACCCTTGTTTTTCCTGCCGCTTTAAGCTCGTTTATCAGGTATTTCATAGAGCCGTTTATATCCGAGCAAACACAGCTGTAATCGCACCCGTGAATCTGCTCTGCCTGATTGCATATAAGTATCGGCTTTATTCCTGCCGAATTAAGCTTTGAAACGGTACTTTTTATCCAGTTATAGTCCGACGCTATTATAAAAACGCCGTCGCCGTTATTTTCAATGCTTTCAAAAATCTCGCAAAACGGTATTCTTTTTTGCCTGAGTCTGTCGGTCAGGCTTTTAAGCAGCTCTTTACACCAAATACTGCCGCTGTAAGCCGGCTCTGTTAAGATTGAAATCATATTACCACCGATTTTATTATACTATTGCAACAACCGTTTGGCAAACAGAAATTTATGTTTTTTTTAACACGGTTTTCTGACTGTTTGATTATTCTTATGTCTGTTAAAATGTAATAAGCAGAAATAATACGGAGGATTAGCCAATGTCAGATGTAAAATGCGAGAAAAAGGGTATAAAAATACCGACATACATACCGAAAAAGGCGCATGAGCTGCCTATGTTCTTTGAAAATAAGCCGTATCAGGGTGCGTCGGGCAGGGTATACCCGATACCTTACTGCGACGGTATTTCGGACGAGAAAACCGATGTGGAGTATGAGACCTATACGCTTGAAAACGAGTATGTTAAAACTCAGGTTGTTCCGGCTTTGGGTGGTAAAATTCTCAGAGGCTTTGATAAGGTTGGCAATTATGACTTTATTTATTATAACGAGGTTGTAAAGCCGGCGCTTGTCGGTCTTGCGGGTCCTTGGATTTCGGGCGGAATTGAGTTTAACTGGCCGCAACACCACAGACCTACCACATTTATGCCGCTTGAGGCCATTGAAGAGGATAACCCGGACGGCGGAAAAACCGTATGGACGGGGGAGGTAGAGCCTTTCGGCAGAATGAAAGGTATGGCGGGTATTACGGTAGATAAGGGCAGAAGCTACATAAAGGCAAAGGTACGCGTATATAACCGCACCGCTTTTCCGCAGGTGTTTATGTGGTGGGCAAACCTTGCAGTGCCTGTTAACAATGCTTACAGAACCGTTTTTCCGCCCGATTGCGAATGGGTGAACGACCACGACAGACGCGCCGTGCTTGAATGGCCGATTGCAAAAGGACTTTATAAAACCGCACGCCCTTATAATTTCGGAAAGGGAATCGATTTATCGCACTATGACGCGGTTAAAGTGCCGTCTTCTTACCTGATTTCGCAGGGTCAGTCCGATATGGACTTTATTTCGGGCTATGATACCGGAATAAATAAGGGTATAGCTACCGTTGCAAACCATCATATTTCGCCCGGTAAAAAAATGTGGCATTGGGGCATAGGCGATTTCGGCGATATGTGGTGTTCTAACCTTACCGATAAAAACGGACCGTATATAGAGCTTATGACCGGCGTTTATACCGATAATCAGCCCGATTTTACTTGGATTGCGCCTTACGAAACAAGGGAGTTTGAGCAGTATTGGTACCCGGTCCGCGAAATAGGGGAGATTAAGAACGCAACTATTGACGCGGCGGTAAATGTTGAGCCGCGAAAAGACGGTCTTTATTTCGGCTTTAATGTTACGGGAACATTCAAAAGCAGCAAAATTACGGTTACGGATAACGGCAAAGAAATTTTCTCGGAAACAACCGATATGTCGCCCGATAAGGTTTACCATAAAACGCTTGATACAGAAATATCGGATATACATAGTATTAAGGTATCTCTATCGGATGAAAACGGAAAAGAATTGGTGGCTTATAAGCCATACAAGCGCGGACAAAAGCAACCGATTAAGGTAAGAAAGCCCGTCCGCCGTCCGTCGGAGTATAAAACCGTAGAGGAGCTGTATATTAACGGCTTCCATTTGGAGCAATATAAACAGCATAACTATAAACCCGAGGATTACTATCTTGAGGGGCTTCGCCGTGACGAGGGAGATATACGCTGTAATACCTCTATGGGCAGAATTGCGCTTAAAAACGGCAAATTTGCAGAGTGCGTAAAATATTGCAATAAGGCAATAGAGCGGCTTTGCGACCGCAACGAGCATCCTGCCGATACCGAGGCATTTTATCTTAAGGGCGTGGCGCTTGAGTACCTCGGCGAATACGGCAAGGCTTACGATATTCTGTACCGCGCGGCGTGGAATTATCCTCACCGCAGTGCGGCGCTTTTTGAGCTTGCCTGCATAGACTGCCGAAACGGCGAATACACCGAGGCGCTTAAAAAGCTCGACGAGTCGATAGGTCTTAATAAGGGTCACACAAAGGCGCATAATCTTGAAACCGCAATTAAGCGCATAATCGGCTGCGATACCGCAAAGCGGAGCGCAGAAGACGGCATAAACGACGATAAGCTTGATTTGTTCGCACTAATCGAATATTCGCATTTTGCCGATGTAACGGATAAAATCGCGCAGTTTTCAGCAAAGCCCGAAAACCTGCTTGACGTTGCCCGCGATTATATGAAGGCAGGGCTTTATGAGGACGCTTTGTACGCTCTTTCCTTTACCGACGAAAATTCTCCGCTTGTAAGCTATTATAAGGCGTACATAACAAACGACATATCCTATATTGAAAAAGCGGAAAAAGCGGATATGGGCTATTGTTTCCCCTCAAATGTCGAGGATATTGCGGTGCTTGAGTTTGCGATAGAAAACGGTAAAAATGCCGCTAATGCAAATTATTATTTAGGTTGCCTTTTCTATGACCATTTCCGTTATGATGAGGCGGCGGAGTGCTTTGAAAGCTGCGTTCGCATAAATCCCTGTCACGGCAGAGCATGGCGCAATCTATCGCTTTACCTGTTTGATAAAAAGCATAACGGCAAAAAGGCGCTTTACTGTATGGAAAATGCGCTTAAATACCGGCCCGAAGACCCGCGGCTTTTGCTTGAATACGAGCAACTGCTAAAGAATACAAATGCAAGCATAGAAGAAAGACTTGCCGTTTACGATAAATACCCCGAACTGTTAAAAGAAAGGGACGACTGCTATCTTGATAAGCTTACATTGCTTTCACAGCAGGGTAAGTATGAGGAAGCCATAAATATGGCGGCGGTAAAGCATTTCCATATTTACGAGGGCGGCGAGGGCAAGCTTACAAAGCAGCACGCCTGGATGCATGTGCTTTACGGCAATCTTCTTGCAAAGAACGGAGATACCGCAAAAGCCGAGCAGATTTATATGAACGGTATAAATATGCCGAAATCCTACGGCGAGGCAAAGACCTTCTTTAACCAAGAGGCGCATATTTACTATTATTTGAGTAAGCTTTATTCGGGTGATAAGCGTATAAAAGCGCTCGAAAAGGCGGCGGAATACAAGGCGGCGGTTTCCGAAATTTCTCTGTTCAGAGCTTTGGCGCTTAAAGAGCTCGGAAAAGCGGACGAGGCAAGCAAGGTGCTTGACGAAATGCTTGCTGCGGCGCAAAATCTTATTGATAACAAGGATATGCGGACGTATTACGGCGTCGGTTCTCCCAGCCCCATGCCGTTTGAGCTTGATATAGAAAAGCACAATCTGTTAACAGGCTACGCCCTTAAAGCCTTTGCGCTTTACGGCGAAGAAAAGTACAGCGACGCCGAAATCTGCATAAGAAAAGCGGAAAAACTTGACTCAGGCGATTTTGCGGTATATGCCTACAAGCAAATAACCGAATAAAAAATTAAGTTGTTGCCTTTCGGCTTGAAAAGAGAAACGGTTTGGATTTTCACTTATTTAATTTCTTCATAGCCTTATTCCATATATTTTTTTGAAAATTGCTTTCTGTATTTCCCCGGTGATACGCCGGTTGCCTTCTTAAAGGTGTCGTTTAAATATTGCTGTGAACCGAAACCGCATTTTTCGACAATTTCGCTTATGGGAATATCGTTATTCCAAAGCATTTTCTTTGCCGCGGAAATCCGCATCTCGGTAATATAGGCGTGGGGAGAAACGCCGTAGGCTACTCCGAAAAGGTATCTGAATCTCGATTCGCTCAGATTTATGCTTGCGGCGATCTCCTTGGTCGAAATGTGTTTTCCAAAGTTATTTTCAATATATTTTTTTGCGCTGTACATAGAGGAATAGTTGTAATTTGTACCGCGCTTTTTATGCTCGCCATCCATTACGATAAAGCTCAAAAGAGTAAAAAACTTGCCCGAATAAAGTAAAATATCCCTGTTTTCGTTTTCCGTCATCAGTATTATCTCATTAAGAAGTTCAAGAATTTGTTTTTTATGGAGTGCCTCAAAATAATACGGCTGACGGTCAAGCAGTTCCGCCAACTCTCCGACGGCTTCAAATTTCAAAAATGCCGTTTTAAACGGCAAACGACTGCGCCGCCTGTTGCCGGGTCTTGCAATCAATATATGGTCGGCAATGATTTTGAGTTCACTTCCGTTAATATAGACGTACTTGCCGTCCTCCAAATAGTATTCTATTTCGTAGCATTCCGATATTCTTTCGGGCGAAATCTTTAAATTTCCGAAGTTGCTGCAATCGTAGTAACCGCAAACTATTTTCTTCGGTAAAGTCAAATCATTCATACAAACCTCAACCTCAATCGAATTTCTGAAAAAACAAGCAATTTACCTATATATTTTTTTCAAACTATATAATATACTAAAAAAAGAAAAAAGTAAAGGCTTTTTTATGAATTAAATAAAAACAATATAATTTACAAGCATTTTGAAGGGGCATATATGCCATATTCAAAAGCGTATGACGGTTGTTGCTATGGTGATTTTATTCTGTTTTTCGGCAGGAAAAATGAGCTGAAATCGCAAATTGACCGTTGTAAGATTTTGGCAAAAGGCTTTAATCGAACAATATTGCGGAATATGTGTTTAAAATGCTTGAAGCCTTTACAATTTATATGGGGGATTGGAAAATGATTGAGTATAAAATTGAGGACCTGGCTTCAAGTTTTTTGCCTGAGCATAAAAAGTGGAAATTGGTTTGGAGCGATGAATTTGACGGCGATAAGCTTGACGAGAGCAAGTGGGGCTTCAGAGAATATTTCTGGGGCAAGAAGTCTCCGACATTTACCCGCGAGGGAGTTTATGTTGACGGCGAGAGCAATCTTCATATGGCTATGGTCAAAAAAGGCGACGATTACTGTTCGGCTCAGCTTCAGACCGGAGCGGTGGTTTATGATTTGCCCAAGGACAGTAAGGGCTTTTGGCCGTTCGGTAAATTTGAAAAGCCGAAATTTATGCACAAATTCGGATATTACGAATGTCGGTGTAAGCTCCCGAAAAATAACGGCTGGCATGCCGCATTCTGGCTTCAGGCTCCCGGAATAGGAAGTCACCCCGATCCGAAATACGGCGGCGTCGAGGTTGATATAATGGAAAATTACCGTCAGGCAAAGGAAGGAAATATTATTTGCGGCTGCGGCTGGGGCGGCTACGGAAAAGACTCCGAATGGTTCGGACATGTCGCTTTCCCCTATGTTGAAACCGAAGACGGATGGCATACATATGCCGTTGATTGGAGCGAGGAGGGATATGTGTTTTATGCCGACGGCAAGGTTGTAAGCCGACAGATGGCTCCGAAATGCGCGGTATCGCACGTTGACGAATTTATACTTCTTACAACCGAATGCCACGGATACAACCGAATTTTCGGTAATGAATCGGCGTCTGCCGGACTTGCCGGAGACGCTTCCGTATGGAACGGAAAGCCTGTGGAAGCGTTACGGAACGCAGTATTGCCAGATGAATTTATAGTTGATTATGTACGTGTGTTTGACAGTGCGGAATAATCGGGTTGGTACCGCATTAAACAGCGGGAGAACCGTCCGTATTCATAAAAAATATGAAAGGTTGAAAGAAATGTGCAGTATAAGAAGAATTAAAGCGATCTCTTTGGCAATGGCGGTAATTTTATCGATCGGCTCTGTCGCGGGTTGCGGCAAGAAAGAAGAGGATAAAAAATCGAATACCTCCGGCGGCTCGGGTGCGGCGACAAATGCCGAAACGGAATATTTTTCCAATGTTCCGGAGGAGCTTGACGGAACAACGGTAAAGTTTGCAACATGGATTGACCACAATTCAAACGAATCCAGTCAGGTTTTAGCCGATTTTACAAATCTTACCGGTATTAAGGTTGAGATTACATATGTGCCGCAGATGGATTATGCAAATAAGATAGCGGGACTGATTTCTTCCGGTCAATCTCCCGATGTTTATGTTTCAAACGGTGATTTCCCTGTTTGTATGCAAATGCTCCAGCCGCTTGATAAAACTATTCTTAATCCGAGCGACAGCTTTTGGGATCAAGATATAGTAAAGATGGGTACGATCGGCGGACATTCATATCTGGTCAACGTTAAAGGCGGAGCATGGGATATGGGCGGAAGCTGCGTGGTTTATAACAAACGTTTCTTTGAAGACAACGGTATATCGACTCCGGATCTGTATCTCCAGGAGGGACGCTGGACACTGGATAATTTCTACAAATGCGCCAAGGAGCTTTCGCAGGTTGCCGAAAGCAGCGGCGTCGGTATCGATATCAACAGCTATGTAAACACATATTCCGTCGGTCTTGTCACATATGACAATGAGAAGAATGAGTTTGTTAATAACTGCACAAAACCGGATGTTGTCTCGGCGTGGCAGAGGATGATCGAGGCGCGCGATTCCAAAATAGCTATCTTAAAGGACGACGGATACCGCAACCATTTTGAAGAGGGCAAGCTGGGAATGCTTTTTGTCGGCACATACGGTCTGAGAAAGACCGGCTGGTTCAGCGAAATGGACGCGGACGATATATCCTACATAATTCCTCCGAAGGCAGACGCCTCCTCAGAGCAGAAATACGGAGTTGCAAGCACACGCTCCTACGGTATCATCAAGGGAGCCAAAAATGCTGACGGAGCGGCATATTTCCTGCGCTATTTCCTGAACGGCAATAATTACGATCCCGCCGAGCTTTACAAGAGCGAGGAATTGGGAGAGATGTATAAGGAGATTCTTAATAACGCAAGCACCAATTATAATTTTAATACAAGCGTTATGAATATAGTCGCCGCGTCAGATACTCTTATGCCGACATTTACGATATTCCCGGATTTAAAAACCTGCACGGCGTCTCAGGTATCAACGGCACTTTCCTCCTCGTCAAATAAGCTTGACACATGCATCGAAAAGGCGAATGAAATTCTGCAAAAGGTTATTGAGGAAAATAAATAATTGCGGCTTATGAAACTGTAATAGGAGTGTAAAAATGAAAAAAATATTAAGCGTCATACTCTCTTTGTTAATTACCGTTCAGTTAGCCATTATAATTCCGGCGTTGGCTTCGTCGCAAAGCGGCGAGGCCGCAGGCGCGCTTCTTATCAATGATTTCAGTGAATATTCACTGGTCACCTCTAAAAGCGGAGCAAATGATTTCAGAAACGCTCTTGATTGGGAGGGCACATGGGCTGTTAAGAATGACGCTTCGGCAAAGGGCGGGAAATATCTCAGCTTTTCCCACGGTGAAAAAACTGCCAATTATACATCCGGATTTGCGTTCGTCGCAAACCCTACCGGCAGCGCAACCGCCGAGGGCAGCTGGCAG
>ERZ824575.2424-NODE-2424-length-14660-cov-3.875864_pt1 | contig 14660 bp, 6 predicted proteins | sample MGYA00519470_ERZ824575 | MGnify/ENA primary metagenome ERZ824575 (study PRJEB31778, sample SAMEA3449170) | human gut metagenome | biome: human gut; feature: human-associated habitat; material: faeces | place: United Kingdom | collected 2010/2012 ...
GTAGTCATCGTCTTCCGACTGCACATCCATCGTCAAGCGTTCAATCGCACGTGCTCTCTCCTCTTCGGAATCCGCACCACTCAACGCCATCGTTCTCCAGCCATGTTCATTAAATTTGCGGGACAGTTCCCTTGCCTCTTCAATACGGCTGCAAAAGATCAAGCCTTTCACACGTTCTCCGGAATATCCAAAATATTTTGCCTGATCCATAACATACTTAACACGCTCATCGCTTGTAAGATATCGGAAGTTTTCCAACTGTTCTTCCTTGGTTTTTCCCTCATCCGAAATCATATGAAGATCGGTAATTCCAAAATAATGAAACGGACAAAGCAAATCCTCCTCCATCGCTTGCTGCAAACGAATTTCGTAAGCTATGTTATGATTAAATATCTCATAAATATTTCTTCCTTCTACATTGTCATCCCGCTTATCCGGCGTCGCAGTCATTCCCAATGTAAATTTCGGGGTAAAATAGTCCATCACCCGCTTAAAACTCTCCGCACTTGTATGATGTGCTTCATCATAAATACATGCTTCAAAATATCCTTTTGGAAACTTTTGTAAATTTTCCATCTTGCTCAACGTCTGAACCGTAGCAAATACAAAATCCGCTTCATAATCATGCTGATTACCGGAAACAATCCCGGCCCGTATTTTGCTTCCAAATACCTTTTCAAAAGAATTCTTAGCCTGCTTTGCAATTTGATTTCTATGTACTAAAAATAAAACTCTTTTAAAGCCAAGTTCTCGCATCGCAAATGCAGAAGCATAGGTTTTTCCGGTTCCGGTGGCAGAGATCAAAAGTGCCCTGTCATTTCCCTGTTTTATAAGTTTCAGCAGTTCATAAATAAACGCCCTCTGCATAGAATTTGGTTTTAAAGAATAGGCTTCAATAGACGGAACCGATTCCCTTTTCGCAATTTCTTTTTGCTCGGAAACCATCTTTTCGAACAATTTTTTCTCTTCGAATCTCTTCCGATATTCTTCAATAAATTCGTCATATTCTTTTGTACACTCTTCTGCATTCCATATCCGCTCAAATTCCGTCACAATATCTTGTATCATTTCACCCTGACCGGTGGAAACCATCTTCGTATTCCATTCCATATTTTTTGTCAAAGCATCTTGCGTCAGATTCGAACTTCCTATGATAAAATGATATTCTTCCTCTTTTTGAAAGATATATCCCTTGGTATGAAAGCCACTTCCGGCACGTTCTGTTTGATACATGCGAAGCTGCACATTGGAGAGACCTGCCAATGTGTCCAATGCCGACGGATCACTAAAGCACAAATAATCTGTCGTCAAAATACGGCCCTTTATCCCCTTATGTTCCAATTCCTTCAACGTCTGCAAAAGCGGCGTAATACCGCCTCTTGTAATAAACGCTACACTGATCGCGAATTCATCACAATGACGCAATTCATCCTCAATTGCCGAAAACACCTTCTGTCCCTTTTCATTGTCATTGTAAACAAACTGAGGGCGATATGCTAAATTAGAGTTCTGCGTCGCATCTATAAACGCTGTATTTAATCCCTTTTTCAATTCTATGATGTTTGTGTTCATTATTGTTTCTCCCGGTTTAATTATGGTACTATGATTTCACTCAACTATCTAAAATCATAATACCATAAAAAAGCGCTTGATAAAAGCATTATTTCCGCGTGCTTATTTCTTACTCTTCGCCACTCCAATTACTACCGCCACAATAATACAAACAAGGATAAGAACTGGCTGTGTCATCAAATATAGCACAAACGCAAAAAGTGCAAATCCTGCTACGAATTTAATGATAACTTCGATTCCAGACCAATCCCCATCACATGCAGCAACAATTGAAAAAAAAGATAAACATTAAAATTCCTGTCAAAATTCCCATAATACATCCACTCCTTTTGTCTTTTACATAATCTGTTAACGATTATCCAAGCCATTTATTGTTTCTGTATCTCCTATTATACAAATTTGCTGTCCCAAAGTCTGGACTTGCAACTATTATATCCCACTTTTTTATCAAATTATTTTCCCAATTCCCAAAATGCGACCGCACTTGCAGCGGCCACATTCAACGAATCGACTTCCTGCGCCATCGGAATATTGACGATGAAATCACTTTTCCGTATCGTCTCATCACACAGCCCATCTCCCTCTGCCCCCATGAGAATCGCAAGTTTGCCCTCTTCTTTCAACGCCGGTGAATCTATGCTGATCGAACCCTCACAAAGTGCCATAGACACTGTTTTGAAGCCCAAATCACACAATAACTCCATATACGCTTTTTCTGTCTCATCAATAAATGTCCACGGCACCTGGAAAACCGTTCCCATACTGACTCGAATCGCCCGCCGGTACAAGGGATCGCTGCATCCCCGTGTAAGCAGCACCGCATCCATCCCCAATGCCGCCGCAGAACGAAATATCGCCCCTACGTTAGTCGGATTCATGACATTTTCCAATACTACAATTCTCCTGGCATCTCTTACCACCTGCTGGATTTCCGGAAGTTTTCTCCGTCTCATCGCGCACAATGCGCCTCTGGTAAGCTTAAATCCGGTAATTCCAAGCAAAACGTCTTCCGCAGAAGTGTAAACCGGTACACTTTCATATTTTGCCAAAATATGCGCCATCTGGCCCAGTACGTCCTTTTCTTCCAAAAGAAACGAAATCGGCTCGTAGCCATCTGCAAGCGCCCGCTCAATCACCTTGGGGCTCTCCGCGATAAATACGCCTTCTGCCGGTTCAAACCTATGCAGCAATCCGGCTTCCGATGTACTTGCATATAACGGATGGCAGCAGGATATGAATGAAAAGGGATTTGAAATTCTGTCAAAAGCTGCGCCGCAAATTACATTAAAAGATCACCAATATGTACCGTCACAGCTTTCTCTGTTCGGAGAACCTGTAGTTTATGAATATGACGCAGAAGAAAAGGCAATCTATGCAGCTTTAATGAGAGGAAGCGGATTTGAGGACGGTAAATTCCGTATTGAAGAATTCTGTAAAGAAAGCCACTCTATAAATGAATTCGCCCAAATGCTTAAAGACGAGTACGGTACAGGCGGTCATTCGGGAAATGAATTTTATGCCTTTGCAAATCACAATTCAAAAGGCATTGAAATTATTCTTAACCGTAAGTATGACAATGAAGAAGGTAAAGAAATTCATCTCAAATGGAAAGAAGTCGCTGAAAGAATTTCAGAACTGGTATCCAAAGGCGAATATATTACCAAAGCCGATATAGATGACCGTATATATCATGCAAAATATATTTTGAAATACTACGATTCAGATAGTGAATCTGATAAAATACATACGGAAAGAGCAAAGAATATCCTTAAAGAATACGGCATTTTGCCTGAAAGCAGTAAAATCAGCAGAGATTTATTCGATATTGAAAACGCCTATATAAATACAATTAAAAATAAAGGAACTCTTTCAAGAATCGAAATCAGAGCAAATACCAACTTGAAAAAGCGTCTTTCCGAAAAAGGTCTTAATCCAAACGCTGACAGCAGTGATAAAGTGATTTTTAATACTGATGGGCAAAACTGGAATAAATTCGTAATTCCTGACAAGTGGGGAAATTTAACGAATAATATTGACATATCAGAAGTTCTTACAGCTGACGAATATGATGAGATTTCTTATGTGATTTCTAAGGTCATACCTGAATCTGAAATAACATTTACAAAACCTGATAATAATTCCGATTTAAAAAATAATATTGAAGAATCAGATGAAAAAAATCCTGAAGAAAATAACAAGCCAGATGTTCCGCAAAAGGTTACTGTAGGTGACAGATTTCGTCATAAGATTACGGGTAATATCAGCGAAGTTGTTTCTCTGACAGGCGCATTTCCGTGGATAGCCGACGAGTGTACGGTCACAAGGGACAGCGGCGCTTTTTCCGTCACTGAAAATATCTCATACAACCAACTGCTGAACAGCGATCTTTATGAATATATCGACCATACTGACAAAACCGTTGAACAAGCTAAAAAATCTATGAAGTCTGACATGAAAATTGAAAACTTCAAAATTACTGGTGATTTTATCATCGAAGGCGGCGCTAAATCGAAATTCAAGGCGAATTCCGAAGCTATCAGAACGCTGAAAATGATTGAAAAGGAAAATCGACCTGCAACACCGGAAGAACAAGTAATACTTTCCAGATACGTTGGCTGGGGCGGATTGTCCGCCGCTTTTGATTCTAAAAATGAACAATGGTCTGCGAAATATTCAGAGCTTAAAAGTCTCCTTACTGACGAAGAATACAATGCCGCACGTGCTTCAGTGCTTGATTCCTTTTATACTCCCCCGTTCATTATTGAATCAATATATTTGGCTCTTGAAAATATGGGGTTTCACGGTGGTTCTGTTCTCGATCCTTCTACAGGCACAGGAAATTTCCTTGGTAAAATGCCGGGATCAATGTCAGACAACTCACGTATTTACGCAGTTGAAAAGGACAGCGTTTCAGGGCGCATTGCAAAGCTTCTTTATCCTGATGCTGACATTCAGATCACCGGCTTTGAAAAGCGTGACTTCTCAGACAATTTCTTTGACGTCGCTGTAGGCAACATTCCTTTCGGAGGTTTTAAAATTTCAGACCGCAGATATGACAAATACAATTTTGCGGTCCATGACTATTTTATTGCAAAAACTCTGGACAAGGTACGTCCGGGAGGTGTAATTGCTTTTATCACTTCTTCCGGTACTCTTGACAAGGCTAATCCGTCGGTAAGAAAATACATTTCTCAGCGTGCAGAGCTACTGGGCGCTGTCAGACTTCCGAATAATGCTTTCAAATCCTATGCGGGAACGGAAGTTACCTCCGACATTATTTTTCTCCGGAAACGTGAAAAAATGATAGATATTGCGCCCGATTGGGTGTATACCTCAAAAAATCCAGACGGTCTGACAATTAACAATTATTTTATTGAAAATCCGGAAATGATTTTAGGAAAAGTTGTGGAGGGAAACAAGCTTTACGGCAAAGGTACTATGGTCGTTCCTTTTGAAAATTCCGATCTTAAAGTTATTTTAAATGAAGCGGTAAAGAAAATAAAAGGAAATTATACCGCTGAAAAGTCTGTTATTGCAAAACCCTCCGGAAAGAAAAAGGACAAATTTAAACCTGAAATTCTTCCTGCCGATCCGACGGTCAAAAATTTCTCATACGCTGAAATTGACGGTAAAATATTTTACCGTGAGAATTCTATTATGACTGAAATCCCGTTTACCGGAAAGAGATACGAGCGTGTAAGCGGAATAGCCGCTATTTCAAAATGCGTCCGTGAACTGCTTAATATGCAGCTTGAGGGTTACTCGGACGAAGCGATTATTTCAAAACGTACAGAACTGAATCAGCTTTATGATGATTTCACAAAGAAAAACGGATTATTAAATGATAAAACCAACAGAGACATTTTCCGTGAGGACGTTTCACTTCCCCTTGTTCTTTCACTGGAAAAGGTCAAGGACGGCAAGCTTATCGGTAAAGCGGACATTTTTACAAAACGAACCTTACAGCCGCCTGTAAGGATAACGCACGCTGATACCGCCGCAGACGCTCTTGCCGTTTCCATTTCTGAAAAAGCAGGCGTCGACCTTGATTTCATGTCCGAACTTATGGACGGAAAAGAAAAAAGTGAAATAATTTCAGATCTTAAAGGCGTTATTTTCTTAAATCCTGAAACGTCTGCATGGGAAACCGCAGACGCATATCTTTCCGGAAACATCAGAAACAAACTTGCCGTTGCTAAGAGTGCAGCTGAATCAAATCCTGATTTTACTGAAAATGTTTCCGCCCTTGAAGCCGCCATGCCAGACCGTATCGAAGCAGGAGATATTACTGCTAAGCTCGGTTCTCCCTGGATAGACGATAAGTACATTCAGGAATTTATGTATGAGCTTTTTGAAACTCCGAAGTTTTCCCGTGATCTGGGAATAGACAATAATTACATAGGAATTCAGCATAACCCTGCAACTGCTAAATGGAATGTTATGAATAAGTCTCTTGATAAGGATAATATCAAGTCTAATACTGCATACGGTACGTCCCGAAAATCCGGATACAGCATTTTTGAGGACAGTCTTAACATGATCGATACTACCGTTTACGATCCTGTTTACAATCCTGAAAAGGATAAAACAGAATACGTGATAAATCATGATGAAACTCTCCTTGCACGTCAGAAACAGGAGCTTATTGAAAACGCTTTCCGTGAATGGATATTCAAAGACCCTGAAAGACGTGAATATCTGGTCGAAAAATACAATGTTTTGTATAATTCTATACGTCCCCGTGAATATGACGGTTCTCACCTGACTTTTGCAGGAATGAATCCGGAAATAACCCTTAAGAAACATCAAAAGGACGCTGTCGCACACGCCTTATACGGCGGTAACACTCTGTTTGCACACAAAGTAGGGGCAGGCAAAACCTATGAAATGATAGCCGCCGCCATGGAGGGAAAACGTCTGGGACTGCACAATAAATCTCTCCTTGCCGTTCCAAATCATATGACCGAACAGTTTGCAAATGATTTTCTTACACTGTACCCTAATGCAAATATTTTAATTGCACATGAAGACGATTTCAAAAAAGAAAACCGCCAAAAATTGTGCGCCAAAATTGCAACAGGCGAATTTGACGCCATTATTATTGGTCACTCTCAGCTTATTAAAATTCCCGTTTCAAAAGAACGTGAGGAACAGTTCATTAAAGATCAGATCAATGAGCTTATTAATGACATTGCTGAAATGAAAGAGCAGAATGCCGAGAGTTTTACCGTCAAGGACATGGAGCGCACAAAACGTGATTATGAAGCTAAGCTTAAAAAGCTTATTGAAAAGCCGATAAAGGACGACGTGGTTACCTTTGAAGAAATGGGTGTAGACAAGCTGTTTATTGATGAAGCCGACATGTTCAAGAATTTAAGCGTTTCAACTAAAATGCGCAATATTTCAGGAGTTGCGGCTAACAGAAAAGTTCAGAAAACTCAGGATCTATACATTAAATGTCAATATCTTGATGAGCTGACAGGCGGAAAGGGTATCGTTTTTGCTACGGGTACTCCGGTAAGCAACAGTATCACGGAACTTTTCATTATGCAGAAATATTTACAGGCTGACTATCTCCGTGAAAGCGGTCTTACCCACTTTGACGCATGGGCGGCAAACTTTGCGCAAAAGGTCACAAAGCTTGAATATGCTCCTACAGGCAAAGGCTTCAGGCAGAAAACCAGACTTTCAAAATTCAGCAATCTTCCTGAGCTTATGACCGCTTTCAAGGAGTGCGCTGACATAAAAACCGCCCAGGACTTAAATCTTCCCGAACCTGAATGCGAACGTCACATTATTGCTGCCGAGCCTACGGTAACACAGAAAAATTTAATACAGTCCCTGTCGGAACGTGCGGAAAAGATTCACAACAAGCAGGTCACTCCCGATGTTGACAATATGCTTAAGGTTACCACCGACGGTATTAAAATCGGTCTTGATCAGAGACTTATAAATCCTCTGCTTCCTGATGAACCCAACACTAAGATCAATATGTGCGTAAACAATGTAACCGATATCTGGAAAAAGACAGCGGACGAACGTCTCACTCAGGTTATTTTCTGTGATTATTCCACGCCTAAGAAAGACGCTTTTAATCTTTATGATGATGTAAAATCCAAGCTTATCGCTAACGGAATCCCTGAAAATGAAATCGCTTTTATTCACGATTATGAAAAACCGCAGGACAAGGAACGTCTTTTTGACAAAGTAAGAAACGGAGAAATACGTATTGTTCTGGGTTCAACGCAAAAAATGGGTGCCGGAACTAACATTCAAAACAAGCTTTATGCTATGCACCATCTTGATGCGCCATGGAAACCCCGTGACATGGAGCAGCGTTTAGGACGTATGAAACGTCAGGGAAATATGAACGACAAGGTTCACGAGTACATTTACGTTACAAAGGATACCTTTGACGCATATCGTTTCCAAACCCTTGAAACTAAGCAAGGCTTTATTTCTCAGATCATGACAAGCAAAAATCCTGTGAGAGTCTGCGAGGATGTTTCACAGTCGGAAATGGAATTTGCAGAGGTCAAAGCACTTTGTGCAGGTAATCCGCTTATCCGTGAAAAAATGGAAATTGATATAGAAGTTCACAAGCTTCAGACTTTAAAATCGGCATATCTGAATCAGCGTTATAAGCTTGAGGACAATGTTTTAAAGCATATTCCCGAAAGTATTGCAAAAGCAAAAGAAAATTTAAATGCCGTTCTGGCTGATTCAAAAATTACCGAGCAAAATCCTCTGAAGCGTGATATCGAAGGAAATGTTATATTCTCCGGAATGACAATAAACGATCATGTTTATGCAGACAAAAAAGAAGCCGGAACTGCTTTGATAGAAGCTGCTGCAAAAGCGCTTACCGGAAACCCAAATGCAAGAACTGAGATCGGACAGTACAGAGGATTTAGTATGGAAATTTTCTTTGACGCACTGTCAAACGACATAAAAATGGACATTAAGGGTAACGGCAGCTACAGAATCACTCTCAGCAGCAGTGATACAGGAAATCTTACCAGAATTGACAATGCAATAAATCACATTCCCGAAAAGATCGACGAATACAAGTCTGAAATTGAAGCTCTTAATACTCAGCTTGAAAATTCAAAAGCTGAACTTGCAAAGCCTTTCCCAAAAGAATCAGAATTAAAAACAAAGCTTGCAAGGCAGTCTGAACTGGACAGACAGCTTAATCTTGACAACAAGGAAAATCTTCTGGGCAAGGACAATGTTAAGTCCTTTGAACTGGAAACCGAAGCTGACAGGCAGAAACTGAACTCTTATAATTCCACGCAAAAGAAAGATATCAAAAGTTATGATTTGGAGCTTTGATCAATTCGCCATTGGAGAATTACAAAAAAGGAAGTCTTACACACTTACGCAAGGACTTCCTTTTTTTGACTTTATTCGACGATTGTGGTATAATGAATTTGCTGCCTTTCTCCTGCCTTAACAGGGAGGAGGTGAACCTGAAATGGAGTTAATAATATCTTTTTTTATTTCTGTTGTAGCAAGTATATTAGCAAATTATATTTGCAAGTGGCTGGACAGGAATAATAAGAAAAAATAAGGCAGTCAGCACAAAAGCCAAAGGAGTAGCAGTCCTTTGGCTTTTTTTGTGAACCTAAATGGAGCACAATAATATCATTTCTATGATTATTATACATCACTTTCTTATTATTGTCAAGTATTGTTTTAACATTCGCCAAATGGCGAATTATGAATAAATTGACAAAATTTGATATCTATGGTATAATTTAATGCATGGGCATACTCTAAACGGTAGGCGGTTGTTCCCTCCTTACGCCATAAGCTAATTGATCGTCCCCTAATGGGCAGGCGAAATAAGCTGGCAGGGAGGTGATAGGTATGGAACTTACATATTTAGTTCTCACTATCCTGCTTCTTGTTACTGTTAATGAAGTAATCAAGAACATAAAGAAATAAACCGCCCCTGTCTTCCAAACATAGCGGTTTATTAACAACCATATGAGGGAGCAACCGTCTATCAGTGTGCCCCTTTTTTATTATTATAACAATATTTTTATGTAATGTCAAGACCTTTCCTTAAATTCGCCATTGGCGAATTTTTATTTATTCACTACAATCACATCAGCTGATTTATAAATAGGACAATTATATACAAAAAAGCCGATGCTTTCAAATTTTATCAGCATCGGCTATATTAGTATTGATTTTATAATTTTATTATTTTAAATCACTGCTTTTTATAGGAAAGTCATTAGCAGTTATATATCCTGATTCAATCATGCTTATTGCTTTAGCGTCATTAGCATTTACGCCGTCGCCTCGATCACAGCAATCTGCATTGTCCTTACCCTGTGCAGACAGAGCGTAATTAGGATTTCCTAAAGACTGAGAAATAGCAACTGAATCAGCTATTGTAACTCTTCCGTCGCAATTTGCATCGCCTAAAAGTAAGTTATCGGAACAAACAGCTATATATCCATCATATGTTTTGTTAATATTTGCGAGTGCAGGCACTTTAAGAATGTCGGCAGCCGTAGCAGTAAATGTAGGATTATCAGAAGAATAAATACCTTTTTTAAAAGTATAAGCCTGCATATTATACCATATTTATATATTATTTGTCAATGATTTTTACTTTATTATAACAAGTTTGACGTATTCAATAGCTTTTGGCATTAATAAAAAATCACGGATAGCCTTTGCTTTCCGTGATTTTTTTACAATAAAGTATTATTCAGTAAACCTTCTTGTACCGTTTGAATCTGTCTGATTTTTTATTTTACTCCAGATGTATCTTAGCTGCCAGCCGTCATAATTGGTTATTTCTGCTGAATTACCGGCCATCATAATTGTAGGTTCCGGAAAGCCTCCCGGCGGGAATCCGTCGATAGCGCCTTCTTCACCGTAAAAGTCAGTAATTCCGAAGCCGTGACCAAGCTCATGTTCAAATACATGTACATTTACGCCGTTAAGCATATTCAAATATGCATTGTCTGAAAGACGCTGCCCCCAGTCGCCTCCGCAGCCGCCGATGTCAGGGAATCCCTGAGTTGCCCAGAGATACATGTCGAAACGCTTGTCAAGACCGCCCGGATACTGATAGCTTCTGTCATAGAAGTGTTCCATACGTGAAAGCTCGTCCGGAGCATTTGGAAGAAGCGTTGGAATTTCTTCATAGCCGTTTGAGGTATCTCCGCTGCTGTCGTAAGGAGTACAATCTGTATAAATTATTTCATCAGGCTGTTTGTCTAGAATAACGCTTTCATCAATAACTGCCCAGCCAATGACATTTACATCAACATGATCGTATTTCCAGCCGTCGTAGCCGACCAGATAATCAGTCCAATTATTTACGGAATCTTCAATCAGCTTTTCAAACTGTTTTCTCTGATCGAGAGTAACCGTTTTGTAGGACTGCCAGCGTACTACGTAATTAAGCGTACCGTTTCCTGCGTCAATCTGATCAAAAATAGTATTCCATCTATCAGTTGATTTTTCTCTTTCTATTCTGTTGGTCCAGACCCAGTCCAGAGCCGCCTGATACTCTGTCGGCATATCGCTTAAATCAAGCTGTTCTTTATCTGATGCTGAATTTATAACAATTCTTTTTATGGCAGCATAGTCGAAAGCATTAATTTTTCCGTCGCTGTTGATATCTGCATATTCCGTATCCTCAGCACTGAGAAATGCTTTTTTCACAAGACAGTCTCCCAATATGGCGACATCCTGTGTATCGACTTTGCCGTCTTGGTTTATATCGCCTTTAAGCACATTATTATCAAGTACGCTTAAAAGCTGCTGATTAAGGGTTGAATCGATCATGCAGCATTGATTTCTGTCATAATGAAGTCCTGTAATATCCCATAAAACCGGACACATCTGACGATCGTAAGCCGCTTTGCAGACAGAAGAAAGGAAAAGTCTTACCGAATCTTCTTCCTTATTGTTTTTCGGACAGCCGTATTCGCCGAAAATAACAGGAATACCCTTATCAACAAATGAAGATTTCATAAGATCCATATTTTTATTAAGTTCTGCGAAATCTTCTTCCGTTCCCCAGGTAGTACGGTTTTTACCCCAGTCTGCGTCCTCTTCAAGTATTGCAAAATCTGACGGTGTATAATAATGAACTGAAACCGCACATCTGTCTGCGGGATCCTGAGGCATTTCAAAAAGCGGATCACATGTAAGCTCCACATCTGTTTTATATCCTGAAATCAGAAGATGACGTAAATCATTGTTTCCGCCGGAAGAACGCACTATGTCTACAAAGGTCTGATTTACCTCGTTTACCAGATCATAAGATTCCGCTTTGCCTTCGGTACTGCCGCTCCATCTGTTCCAAAGGGAATCCCAGCCTAATTCTTCATTCTGTGATTCAAATATAAGATAATCTCCGTAATCCTTGAATTCCTCACTGAGCTGCGTCCAGATTTTCTTATATTTATTCATACAGTTTTCTTTATCGGAAGGCATATTTTCCAGCCATCCGCTGTCATAATGAAGATTCATAATGACATACATTCCGGCGTCAAGCGCCCAGTTTACTATCTGCTTTACCCTTTCAAGATATGCTTCGCTTATGGTATAATCTTCAGACATAAGGTTAGACCACGCCACAGGCACTCTCAAGGTTTCAAAACCGGATTCAGCGTAGCCCTTGATCATATCTTCGGTAATTTCCGGACTTCCCCATGCAGTTTCATAGGATTTAACGCTGCCGTCTCCCCACTGTGCTATCCAATCGCCGCAGGATTCAAGGGTATTTCCAAGATTTATGCCGATACCCATATCCCGAACAATTTCCGCAGTAGTCAAATTTCTCATCTGACTGCCGGCAGCTGAAGCCGGCTGGGGAATAACTCCGCTTACAGCCATAACACACACCGCAGATACAGCTGAAATAATTTTTTTTAACAAAATAAACCTCCTCATATAAATTTTTAACTAAATAAATTTTATCATATAAAGCAACGTCTCGTCAATTGACATTTTAAACAATTTTGTTAATATTTGTTAAAATAAAAGTTGCACTATTTACAATCTTCGCTTTCGTCATTTAAATAAGTTTCTACAATAAAATTAGGACGCCGCTTAGTCTCGAGGTAGATTTTTCCTATATATTCACCTATTACGCCGATCGAAAGCAGCTGTAATCCTCCGATTGCCCAGACCGAGACTACAATAGAAGTCCAGCCCTGAACGGTTGCTCCCATGAAGTGTCTTATAAGAAAATAAATCAGCATAATTATACTGACAGTAAATATTCCGACTCCTAAAGCTGTGATCATTCTGATAGGCTTTATGGAAAGAGAAGTGATTCCCTCCATGGCAAATGAAAGCATTTTTTTTAAAGGATATTTGGATTCTCCTGCGAAACGTTCTTTTCTTTCATAATAAACAACGTCTGATTTGTAGCCCACCATCGGAACCATGCCTCTTAAGAATAAATTCACTTCTTTAAATTGTTCAAGAGCGTCTAACGCTCTTTTGCTCATAAGACGGTAGTCTGCATGATTATACGTTACTTCAACGCCCATTTTTGACATTATTTTATAGAAAGATTCCGCAGTAAACTTTTTAAAAAAAGTATCCGTTTTACGTGCGCTTCTGACTCCGTAAACTATATCGCATTTTTCATTTAAATATTTGTCGGTCATACCGTCAATTGCGTCTATATCGTCCTGTAAATCGGCGTCCAGAGAAATGGCGGCGTCACATTCGTCCTTAACAGTCATCAGTCCCGCCATCAAAGCGTTTTGATGTCCTTTATTTCTGGAAAGTTTTATTCCTCTGAAAATACTGTCCGATTTATGCAGTTCACTGATAATTTCCCAGGTTTTGTCCTTTGAACCGTCGTCAACAAAAACAATACGGCTTTTCGGTGAAATTTTTCCCATGCCGCATAGACTGTTCATTTTTTCTTTAAGCTGTTTTGCAGTTTCGTGCAGTACCTCCTGTTCATTGTAGCAGGGTATAACTAAGTAAAGTATCATTTTTCCGTCATCCTTTTTCTGATCTTTGAATAAACCTTCAGCAATACTGCCGCAGAAATTAAAATTATTCCGGCAAATAACAATACTGATGAAAGTCTTATTTTTTTCTTTTGTTCTGTTTTATTTATATTTTCGGCTTCAGAGCTTTGTTTCTGTGAAGCTTCGGAAGTCACTTCAGTCGGATTGGTTTCATTTTCCGCAGAAAATGCGTCTGCGGTTTCCGTACGGAATTCCCCGTCTGCAAGCCTTATAATTTCGCCGGTTATATCTTCAGGTATTGCGCTGAGGTAATCTTCCGGAATGTTTTCAAGCTGAGTTTTGAAAACCTCACCGTTTCCCGGTTTTTCAAGAGTCTGAATAATTTCCTCTGCAATAAGCATATGACCGACATAATTCGGGTGTATATCAAATTTTTTTATATTTGTATAGAGCCATGAATTTTCCGAAAATTTTTTATGTATATCGGCAATTACTGTCGGCTGCTGTCTGACAGCGTTATTTATAACGCCCAGATACATAGCGGTAAACGTTTTCAGAGGCTTCATTATACTGTTTAATTTTTCATTATCTGTTTCAAAAGGATTATAAACGGTCTGCATGATTATCGGCGCTTCCGGATTCAATTCGCTTATTTTTTTTCTGATCTCAGCAATATTTTCACCTGCCTGTGCAGCGGCAGGACCGAATGCAGACGCATATTTCATTATAAATCCCTGAACAAACTCCTGTGAAAACACAAATTGTTCTTCTGAATTATTACCTCCTGCGTTTTTCAGTTCTGAAAGCGAATCAAGAAAGATCTGAAGCACATCGTTACCGCCTATTGAAACGCATATCAGATCCGCTTGTTCAACAGAGCTTCTGACATTGGCGTCGTTTTCGAGCTGTTCGATAAGCTCCGCAGTTTGTCTGCCGTCTTTTGCAAAGTTATCAAGATCAGCGTCAAAGTACTCCTGTAAATATCCGCAGTAGGAAAGCTCGTCGTCGTCAAGACCGTATCCTGTTGAAATACTGTCGCCCAGTACGGTTATATTCTCAGCCGTCTCAGCCGAGACGCTCTGCATACACGCTAAAACAGCAAAAGCAGTAACGACTGCC
>ERZ824575.2432-NODE-2432-length-14651-cov-3.408400_pt1 | contig 14651 bp, 9 predicted proteins | sample MGYA00519470_ERZ824575 | MGnify/ENA primary metagenome ERZ824575 (study PRJEB31778, sample SAMEA3449170) | human gut metagenome | biome: human gut; feature: human-associated habitat; material: faeces | place: United Kingdom | collected 2010/2012 ...
ATGAGCAAGCATTGCCGCATCCTCGCCCTTATCCTGAGCCTTACGACGCTTTTTTGCGCGCTGCCCGCCCTGGGCGACGGCCTGCCGAAAGCCTTTTCCGTCACCTACAAAACGGAGGATCGCTTCGTCAACCACAAGCGCGGCTTCGTCTCCAAGGAGCATATTGCCGCCGCCAACCCGGCCGTAGCCAGCGAAATCAACGCGCTGGTGGATGCGTATGACGAGCAATACGCCCCTGCCCTCAAGGGCAGCGACAATCCCAAGCGCAACAGCCGCCTGGATATCCATGTGGTGCACAGCGTTACGGGCACCAAGTGGGTGAGCTTTCTGGTGCTGGCGCGGCAATCCTACGCGCGCAAGCAGCTATCCTCGCCCTTTACCGCCCGCGCCTACGATATGGATACCGGCCGTCCGTTGGCTTTGACCGACGTGGTGCAGGATACGCCCGAAGCTTGGGATATCCTCAGCGCCGCTGTGCGCGAACAGCTCAGCGCGTACTTTCCCAATGAAGAAGCCAACGTGGATACGCTAAACCGCCTATCCTCCCGCGAGGGGCTGCTCAACACCCCCTTTATGCTTACGCCTGCGGCGCTGACGCTGCACTACGAAGCCAGTGCCCTTTATTCCGGCCATCCCACGCTGATGCGCGTGACAGTCTACTATTCCGCCCTGGCCGGCGTGCTGACCGATGAGGCGCGCGTGCAGACCGACAAAGCTGTCGCCCATCTCGCCCTCGATCTCCGCGCGCGGCACGAGCGCCGCGACGGAGTCGACCACGATGACGTCGATCGCGCCGGAGCGCACGAGCGCCTCGGTGATCTCAAGCGCCTGCTCGCCGGTGTCCGGCTGGGAGACGAGCATATCCTCCACATTCACGCCGAGGGCGCGGGCGTAGCCGATGTCGAGCGCGTGCTCGGCGTCGATGAACGCGACCTCGCCGCCCGCCTTCTGCGCCTGGGCGAGCACATGCAGCGCCAGCGTCGTCTTACCGGAGGATTCAGGACCGTAGATTTCGATGATACGGCCCTTGGGCAGACCCCCGATACCGAGCGCCAGGTCGAGCGCCAGCGAGCCCGTGGAGATGGCCTCCACATTGCTCACGGTGTTGTCGCCAAAGCGCATGATCGAGCCCTTGCCATAGGTGCGCTCGATCTGCTGCATCGCGGTCTCGATCGCCCGCTTCTTGTCGTCGGCCATCGCCGCAGCTGCCTTCGTCTGAGACTTTTCTGCCATGTTCGCGTTCCTCCCGATTCTTTATGTAAACTAAATTTGCTTCAAATGGTCTCCACGCGCGTGCCGTACACCACGCGGGGGATGTTGTTGAGGTCCTTGACGATCTGAATGTCGCCAAAGCCGTGCGAGCGCATGATGCGCAGCACTTGATCCGCCTGCCCGATGCCGACCTCGAAAAAGAGCATGCCGTTTTCACACAGGGCATCGCGCCACTTTTCGCAGATCACACGGTAGAAGTCGAGCCCGTCCGCGCCGCCGTCAAGCGCAAGGCGCGGCTCGTGCTCGCGCACGGAAGCGTCGAGCGTGTCGATGTCCGCGCTCGGGATGTACGGCGGGTTGCTGACCAGAAACTGGAACTCGCCCAGCGTGCGCGCGGGCTTTTCCCGCGCGTCGATCTTCAGGCTTGCCACCCGCGCCGTCAAGCGGTTGCGGCGGATGTTCTGCCGGCAGATCTTGAGCGCCTCTTCGTCATATTCGCCGAGCAGCACGCGCGCGTTCGGCAGGTTTGCCGCCGCGGCAAGGCCGATGCATCCGCTGCCCGCGCAGAGATCCAGAATGCGGCAGGCCCCCGCGCCGCGCGCCGCGTCGATGAGCTTTGTCGCCAGTACCTCGGTATCCGGGCGCGGGATGAGCACCGCGGGCGAAATGTCGAGCGGCAGACCATAGAACTCCCACTCGCCGATGAGATACGCCACCGGCTCGCCCGCCAAGTGGCGCTTGACGAGCTCGCGCGCACTCTTCTCCACCTCGGGCGAGGCGTAGAGTGAGCCGTCGCGCACCAGCTCCTCGCGCGTTTTTGCCGCCGCGGCGCAGACGAGCTCGCGCGCCGACTGCGTCGCCTCCTCGTCGCCCGCGCGCCTCAGCTCCGTGCGCAGGTCCAGATAGAGATTATTATACGTCGTTGCCATGCTTACCACGCATCCTTGCCTTTTTCTTCGGGAATGACCAGCTCGAGCGCGCGGATGGCGACCTCGAGCATGCTGTCGTCCGGCTCGTTGGTCGTAAAGTTTTGCAGCCACAGGCCCGGACGCGCCAGAAAGCGCGTCACCTTGTTGTCGTGCCCGCCGACGTAGCGGTTGAACTCATACGTCACGCCCACGATTGGAATGAGCAGCAGCAGGTGCAGCGCCATGCGCACCCACATGTTGCGCCAGTTGACAAAGCTGAAGACAAGGCTCGAGACTAAAATCGACACAACCACGACCACAAAGAGAAAGCTCGTGCCGCAGCGCGGATGGTGGCGCGGCTGGATGCGGCAGTTTTCGACCGTCAGCGGCAGCCCCGCCTCGTAGCAGAAGATCGTCTTATGCTCCGCGCCGTGGTACTGGAACACGCGGTAGATGTCCTTCTGCTTGGAGCACAGGATCATGTAAGCGAAGAAGATCACGAGCTTGATGACGGATTCGACCAGATTGTGCACCGCCGCGCTCTTGATATACGGGTCGATAAAGCCGGCCAGAAACGTCGGCAGCAGGAAAAAGAGCAGGATCGTCAGCCCCAGCGACAGAAAGACCGCCAGCGCCGTGATGAATTTCTGCATTTTTTCGTTGCCGAGCTTTTTTTCGAGCCACTGGTCGAATTTGCTCGGCTCGGCGACGTCCTCGTCGGGGAAATAGTCCGCCGAAAACATCAGCGCCTTGACGCCCTTGACCATCGAATCGACGAACGTCACCGCGCCGCGGATGATGGGTAAGCCCAAAACGGGGTACTTGTCGCGCACGAGCGTCAGCTCCTCGACCTTTTCGACCAGCCCGTCCGGCGAGCGGACGACAATAGCCTGCTTGCCCGGACCGCGCATCAAAACTCCCTCGATCAACGCCTGTCCGCCGATGCTCGTGCGGAACTTGGACGCGGAAGCCTTGTTTTTTGCTTCTTCTGCCATGAATGGTTCTCCTTTTTCTATGCGATATCATACCACGGGTTTTGCGAGAATGCAACACCCGTTCTATTTTTCACGACATGGGCAGCGAGATCGTCACGACCGCGCCGCCGCCCTCGGCGTTGGCGATGTCGAACGTGCCGCCGTGCAGGCGCACGATCTCGTCACACACGGCAAGGCCGATGCCGCTGCCGCGTGCCTTCGACGAGCCCTTGTAGAATTTCTGCTTGACGAACGGCAGCTCCTCCTCCGGGATGCCGGGGCCGTAGTCGCGCACGCGGATGACAAATTTTCCATCCTCGCACGCGGCGCTCACGTCGATGCGCTTTCCCGCGCCGCCGTGCTTGGCCGCGTTGTCGAGCACATTGCAGAAGACCTGCTTCATGCGCTCGCTGTCTGCCACGATCGGCGGCACATCCTCGTCAGGGCCCTTGTAGCTGACCTCGATGCCCTCCTGCCGGAAGAGCTCGAAATAGGTGTAGACTGCGTCCTCGAGCTCGCTGGCAAGATCGACGCTCTCCACGCGCAGCGTGAAGCGCCCGTCCTGCATCTTCGTGAATTCGAGCAGCTCCTCGACCATCGTCGTCAGGCGGCGGGACTCTTTCAAAATGATGCCGAGGCCGCGCTTCGTCTGGTCGATGTTCGCGCCCGGGTCAGCGGAAAGCGTCTCTGCCCAGCCGCTGATGGCGGTCAGCGGCGTTCGCAGCTCGTGCGAGACCGACGAGATGAATTCCTGCTGGATCTTCTCGGCCTGGCTGATCTTGAGTGACATGTCGTTGATGTTGTCGACCAGCTCGCCGAGCTCGTCGCGGTAGTGGTTCTCGATCATGATGCCGTAGCTGCCGCCCGAAATGCGGCGTGCCGCGTCGCTCACGACTGCGACGGGCTGGACGACGTTGTTGATAAAAATAGCATTCGATGCCGCAATCAGCGCCATGCACACGAGTGCCGCCGCCGAAGCGAGCAGCGACTCGACCAACACGCGATGCTGCGCCTCGCGCAGCGATGTCACGTACCGCAGCACGCCGACGACGCGGGAGTTAAAAAACAGCGGATACGACACCGCGAGGATATTCTCCCCCGTCTGCGGATCGCGGCCCTGAAACGACGCCATTTTACCGCCGATCGCGCTGTCAACGTCGCTCGTGCTGGGCAGCGTGCCCGCCGTCAGCCCGTAGGACGAGACCTGCACGCGTCCGTTCGTGTTGATGAACTGGAGCTCGATCGTGTCCTTTTCTTCGAACGTTTCGGCGGAGTACGACGCGAGGCGGTAATATTCGCTGTAGCTCTTCACGCCGTAGCCCGTGAAGGTCTCCGCCGCGATACGCGCGCGGCTCTCAAGGCCCGAGCGCATCGCATTGTAATAGTATTCCTGCACGCCCACGCTGAAAAGCGCCACCACCAGCACCAGCAGCAGCAAGATCGGCAGCACCGCCGAAAACATCCACCGCTGACGAAGGCCACGGATGTGCAGCGCCGAAGCAAAGCCTTTTCGATTGTCCGGCATCGCTGCCCCTCCTTCGTTCGGTGCGCTCACACCGTCCATTTATAACCAAAGCCCCACACGGTGGAGATGTACTTCGGCTCCTGCGCGTCATCTTCGATCTTGAGGCGCAGGCGGCGGACATTCACGTCCACGATCTTGAGCTCGCCAAAGTAGCCCTTGCCCCACACGGCGTCGAGAATTTCCTCGCGCGCGAGCGCCTTGCCGCTGTTTTCCATAAAGAGCTTGACGATCGCGTACTCGATCTGCGTCAGCTTGACGCGCTCGCCGTTTTTTTCAAGCGTCCGGTTCGTCAGGTTCAGCAGAAACGGCGGCTGATACAACTCTCCGGTATGCGTGGCCGGCGTGTTTTCGCCCATGCGGCGCAGCAGCGCGTCCACGCGCGCGGTGAGCTCGGCGGGCGAAAACGGCTTTGTCACATAGTCGTCCGCGCCGGTCATCAGGCCCGTCACCTTGTCCATCTCCTGCGTGCGCGCCGTCAGCATGATGATGCCGACCTGCGCGTTCGACATGCGGATGCGGCGGCAGACTTCGAACCCGTCGATGTCCGGCAGCATGATGTCGAGCAGGCACAGCTTCGTGTCGGGATTTTCCTGCAATTTTTGAAGCGCCTCCTCGCCGCACTCAGCCTCCACGACCTCGTAGCCCGCACGCTGCAAATTGATGACAATAAAACTACGGATACTGGCTTCATCCTCCAGCACCAGCACTTTTTTCATATCGTTTCTCCTCTCAGTTGTCTCCCATCGTCCATTCCGCCGTGATGAGCGAGAAGCGCTCGCGCAGCGATTGCTCATCAAGCGTGATATTCCATACATCGCCGATCCGTGCGGCGTATACCGCCTCCACCTGCTGCGTGAGCACAAAGCGGCTGCCGATGTTGGCAAGTCCCTCGCGCGCCTCGCCCGTCAGGGTGTAGACGGTGAGCAGTTTCTCTCTCAGTCCGCCCTCGCCCGCGCGGTAGAAGGACACAGCGGTCTCGCCGCTGCCCGCGCTGCGCTCGACGGTCAGATGGTCCTTGTCCCACTCGTCCGGCAGCACAAGGCTCCAGCCGTCCGCCACATTGTGGAAGCAGCTCTGCACGTCCGTCACCGTGCCGTCGATGCTGTACTGCTCCCAGACAACGTAATACTGCAGCTCGCTCTCGCGGTCAAAGCGCTGCAAGGGACGCGTCTTCGGCGCTTCGGTCACGCCGTCGCTGTTTTCATCGCGCGGGAAAAGGCCGAGGAAAATTTCCTCCGCGGGTACCTGATTTGCGTCCGCGCCGAGGGCGATGTTCTGCAGCCGCCCGCCCTTGAGCGCCAGCACGTCCGTCACGGTCAGGTTGTCGCCCGTCACGCCCGTCACGAACAGCGCGTTCTCCCCGCCCGTCAGCGTGCCGGCCGTCAGGCGGCTCAGCTCCGCCACCGAGGCGGACAGGCGCAGCGAGGACTTTGCGTGCAGCGCGCCGTCATCCCAGTCGTAGTAATCGACGCGCGCCGTACTCTCTTCGTCGCTGCAAATAATTAAAAGTTCCTGCTTCCCGTCGCCGTTCATGTCGAGGTTCGCGTAACGGGAATAGCCCGTCGTCAAAAGCGACTCCGACGTGCCGGGAGAGAGCGGATAGATGGCAAGCCCCTGCACATCCGAGCTGCTCTTGTAGCCGACCAGGATCTCCTTGAGCCCGTCGCCGTCCAGATCCGCGTAGTTCACGCTGTAGATCTGGCTCGATGTGCCCTCGATCACGGCGTAGCGCTCGTAGCTGTCGCCGTCGGCTTTGAAGATGTAGATCTTCATCGGCTTTTTGTCGCTCGCGCGGCGGAAGAAGGCCACCGCCTCTTCGCTGCCGTCACCATCGAGGTCGATCATCTGCACGCTCTGCAAATTGCTGCCCGACGTGGGCGCGGCATACTCCGCGCCGTTTGTGAGCAGCGCGTCGATCTGCGATTCGAGCGACTCATACTCGCCCGCGAGCTTCGGCAGGCGGTAGAGCGACGTCTCCGGCGTCGTGAACATGCAGCCCGAAAGCAGCAGTGAAAATAATCCGATCACCAGCATTTTCCCCGCGCGCTTCATTCTCTCCGCCTCCTTTTTTCATGCAGATACCAATACAAAGTTATCATAGCACGCCGCCGCGCAAAAAGGTAGCCCCTTTTTGCGCATTTTCCGCAAAAAAGCAGCGTTCAATGTCCTATCTAAGCCTCATCAAAGCGAAAGATGCGCCTTTTGCGCCCACCGGGCGCAAAACAGCATTCTAAAAAGCGCGCATTTTGCGCTCTTCGAGCGCAAAACAGTGCCCCGCACGCACTCCCCCGGCGCATTTCGCGCCCCACGGGCGCGAAACAGCCCACCGCACCCAAGCGTCGCAGACTTTCGCGTCCGCAGACGCGAAATAATTTTGATCGTCATTTCCAACGACATGCGCGTTGGAAATGACTCTTCTCAGGCCGCAAGTGTGGAATTCGCCCGCCGACGGCGGGCGAATTATGCGCGCAGCGGCCTGCAATCCCCCTCTAAAATGAAAGGGAACGGCTTTGCCGTTCCCTTTCATTTTAGAATTTATATAAGACTGTCGCCACCTGTGCCCTCGTCATCGCGCCGTTGGGGCGGAAGCTGCCGTCGTTAAAGCCCGTGAGGATGCCCATCTCGCTGAGCGTGCTCACGTACTCCGCCGCCCACGACTGGATTGCGCTGCTGTCGGTGAACTTGAGCGCGCCCTGGGCGTAGCCCTTTTCGGTCAGGCGACCGAGCATCGTCACCGCCTCCTGGCGGCTCACGTTTGCCATGGGGTTGAAGTAGAGCTTGCCCGAGCCGTCGGAACTGCCCTTGATGATGCCGAGCGAGTACATCGCCTTCGCGCCGTTCAGCGCCCAGGATGCGATCTCATTCGTATCGGCAAACGGGAGCTGCACGGAGGAATAATCCTGCGAAGAACCTAAGTAACGCGCAAGCAGCACGGCAAATTCCTGACGGCTGATGTTCGTATCCGGCAGGAAGTTACCGTTCGAGCCGTTCGAAATGCCGCTGCGTTTGAGATACGCGACCGCGTCGTTTGCCCAGTGGTCCTTCATGTCGTTGAAGGCGGGCGTCGTGCTCGACGTGCCGGCGTTCACGCCCGCGCGGCTCAGGTTGCCGCTCGCGTCGCCCGCGACCACATTCACGCGGTGCTGCGCGCCGTCAGCGGCGGGAAGAGAAATGCTCAGCGCGCCGCTGGACTGGTTATAGGTGTAGGACGTGTAGCTCTTGCCGTCGTAGGTCACGTGAATGGTCGGGATGGCCGCGCCGTCGATGTCATCTTTCACCGTGCCGGTCACAGTGTTGCTCGCCGCATTGTACTGGAGCGAGAGCTTCGGCGCGGTCGTATCGGTCAGGCCGCCGTAGGAGAGCACGAGCTGGTCAAGGTACACGGCGCTGATAAGCTCCGTGTCCGAAGAGACGATCATGCCCGTGATCGCGGTCGCCGCGCCGAGGTTCGCCGTCAGGAGCTTCCAGCCGGAGAAGTTGAGCGCTCCCAGGTTCACGCTGCCAGTATCCGTCACCAGCGCGAGCTGCGCTCCGCTATTGTCGCCGTAGACCCAGAAGTTGAGCTGGTCGTAATTTGAAGGAATGGCATAGTTGAGGCCGATGTAGGCGTTGCCCTCGCTGCCGGTCGCATAGTCAAGCCGTGCGGAGGCGTAGCCGTTGTGCACGCGGGTCATCTCACGGTTGTAGGAGAGCATCGCACGCGTGCCGGTCGCGGTCGCAAACGAGGTCTCAAAGCCGTCGAGCGTGCGCAGGGCGCGCGCCGTCACCGTCACAGGGACCGTCACGGAAATGCGGCCGAGGCTCGCCGTCACGCTGCCGCTGCCGATGCTGCCGGACGCCGTGAACACGCCGTTTTCGATCGTGCCGACATTGCCCTGCACGGTCCAGGTAAAGCCCTTGTTGTCGCCGAGCACCGGCAAATGGCGGTACATCGCCGAGGCGGTCAGCGTCGCCGTCTCGCCCGCGCTGAGCGTGATAGCACTCACGGCCTTGCCGTTCTGCTGGACGCTGATGCTGTCGGGCTGCGTGATGACATCGATCTTCGTCTGCGCGCTCGCGCCGCCCGCGTTCGCCGTCACCGTCACGGTGCCGGAGGCGGGCGCGGTCAGGACATTGCCGTCAATAGTGCCCTTATCCGCGCGCAGGGAGACATTGGAGTTTGTCATGGGGATGTAGTTCGTGTCGAGCGCCGTCGCGGTCAGCTTGACCTGTGCGTTCGGGAGCACGCGGGTGCTCTCGCTCTCAAGATACACATGGCCCACGGAGTTCGTCGGGCGGCTGTCCGCCACAAGGAAGATGTGGTTCGTCACCGCGCGCTCGCTGCCGCCCGAGGGCTTGTCGACAAGCGAAGCCGTCGTGCTGTCGGGCTGCGTCGCGACGAGCGCGGTCGAGCCGCCGCCGTCCAGGCTCAGCGCCGTCACGCAGCCGAGCTCCACCATGCGCTCGGCGACCTGCGTCAACGTCGCGCCGATGGAATAGCCGCTCTGGCGGCCATCGATCGTGTAGAGCACGAGCGAGCCGTCGCGCTTGAGGCCCACCGCCGTGCGCGGGGCCGCGCCGTTGACAAGGCCCGAACAGACCTGACCGTTATCGACCAGCTGATAGAGCGCGCCGATCATATTCGTCACGCCGTTCCACTCGCTGCCGCTCGCGCTGACGGAGACCGTCAGGCGCTCGCCGGGCTGGAGCGCGCGCAGCTGCTCCACATAGCCCGCCGCCTTCAAATTCGACGAAAGCACATACTGTCCCGCGCCGACGGGCGTGTCCTTGCCGCCCTCGATGACCTGCTCGACCACGAGCGTCAGGCTGCCGTTCAGGCCGAGCGAGCCGCCGACCGCCGAGCAGACAACATCCACGCCCTCCTCGCTCGTGCCGGTCGTGGCGCGGGCATTGAAGGTAGAGTCATAGAGATAGATGCCGAATGAGCTCTGGCGCACGTAGTTGAAAGCCGTGACCGTCAGGCTGCGGCCATAATCCGACTGCGCCGTGATGCGGAGCGAGGGCTTGCCCATCACCGTGCTGCCGTCGTCGCGGAAGCCGATGGCGTAATACTCGCTCGAGGCGTTGCGCAGCACGCCCTCGGTCATCATGCTGCCAAGCGGGATGCCCGTCGCCGTGTCGTAATAGTCGCCGTTGATGCCCGCGACCACGCGGTAGCCGCGCGCTTCGAGCTTTTTCGCGGCGGTCGAGACCGTTGTAAGCTGGGTCGTGTAGTCGCCGCCGCTCACGATGGGCTTGACGCGTGCGTTGGGCGAGTAGACCACATAATTCTCCTGACGGAGATCAGAATACGTATTGCTCCAGAACGTGCCGGCGTTGAGTTCGGTGCGCTCGTTGACCTCGACGCTTGAGCTCGTCAGATCGTCGCCGAGCGCGTCAGACGCGAAGGCGTTGAGCGGAGCCGCCGCCAGCACGACTGCCAGCGACAGCGACAAAAACTTACGGATGATGGATTTCACGATTTGCCTCCTTGCTGAAAATGCCTTGAATTGGTAAACATAACATAGTATAGCAGATACCCTGCCATAAGTAAAGACGCGAAAACGCGGAAAAAGTTTCCACTTTTTTTGCAAAATTTAGAGGGAAAGCGCCTCGAGCACCCGCACGATGACGGCGTTTGACACCAGAAAGCCCTGCGGCGTCAGCCGCCAGCGGTCGTTTTCCTTTTGGGAAAGGCCGTGGTGCGCGCACTCTTCGAGCACTGCCTCGGCGTCCCGCGTGTCCTCCTTGAGCGCCGACAGGTCGAGCCCCCGCGCGGTGCGCAGGGCAAGCATGACACGTTCTTCTTCACGCTCGCGTTCCGCGGGGCATGCGCTTTCGGAAAGGTGCTCCTCACCCTTGATGTAAGCATTCAAGTCGCGCGCGTAGGCGAAGCGCCGCCCGCCGAAGTCCGAATGCGCGCCAGGACCGAAGCCCAGATACTCCTGCATCGTCCAGTATTTGAGGTTGTGGCGCGACTCGCGCCCGGGACGCGCGAAGTTCGAAATTTCATACTGCGCGTAGCCCGCCTTTTCGAGCAGCTCGACCGTTGCAAGGTACTCCTCCGCCTGTTCATCGTCGTCGGGGATGCGCAGGGTGTTTTTTTTGCGGTCGAGCGGCGTGCCCTCCTCGATCTTGAGCCCGTAGCAGGAAAGGTGCTCAGGCTCAAGAGCGATGGCCGCTTGCAGGTTTTCCCGCCAGTGCGCCATTGTCTGCTCGGGTAGGCCGTAGATGAGATCGAGGCTCACATTGTCGAAGCCCGCCGCGCGGGCGGCATGTACGGCCTCAACCGTCTCTTTATGCGTGTGGACGCGCCCGATCAGGCGCAGCTCGTCGTCGCTCGCCGACTGCATCCCGAGTGAAATGCGGTTGAAGCCCGCTTCTCTGAGCTGCCGCAGTGCTGATACCTCCCGCGCGCTATCGGGATTCGCCTCGGTCGTGATCTCAGCATTTTTGTCCACGCGGTAATGGGCAAAGACCGTCTCTAAAATGCGGCAGAGCCGGTCTGCGCCGAGATAGCTCGGCGTGCCGCCGCCAAAGTAGATCGTGTCAACGGTATGGCCTTTCGCCTGATCCGCCCAGCGGATCAGATCGCGCTGCAAAGCCGCGGTGTAGGCGTCCATCTTCTCCTCCGAATGAGGAAGCGAGTAGAAGTCGCAGTAAATGCACTTCGCCTTGCAGAACGGAATGTGGATGTAAAGCCCAAGTGAGCGCATGGTATCACCTCGCGTCCATTGTAGCCGATTTTGCGGGGAAAGGCAACGATGGATAAAAATACTCCCGCTGGAAATGCTATGCCAAAAGGAGTGATCTTATGGATATGTCACCGCAGGAATATCAGGCGTATATCAAGGAAAGGGCGCCGAAGTCGCCCATCTGGAAGGATACGGCGCTCGCCTTTCTGATCGGCGGCGCGATCTGCGTGCTCGGTCAGCTCATTCTGGACGGCTACAGGTCCCTCGGGCTCGACAAGACCGACGCGGGCACCGCGACCTCCGTCACGCTCATCTTTTTAGCGGCGCTGACTACGGGGCTGAACCTGTATAATTCCCTTGCCCGCTTCGCGGGGGCGGGCACGCTCGTGCCGATCACGGGCTTTGCCAATTCCGTCGTCTCGCCCGCCATCGACTTCAAGGCCGAGGGCATCATCACCGGCATGGCGGCAAAGATGTTCGTCATCGCGGGGCCGGTGATCGTGTTCGGCACGCTCGCGAGCGTCGTGTACGGCGCGGTGCTGATGTTGCTGGGATAGGGAAAAAGCGCGGCGGGGCCGCGCTTTTCTCTTGCGCCGCGCCGCACGATATTCTATAATGTTGCCATCGAATCAAACAACGGAGGATGGCACGATGTACGAAAACAGTAAGATCTACATGGGACTTGCGGACGGCGCGCGCGTGGAGCTGACGTACAAGGAATTTGAGCTGCTGCGGCTCTTTCTCTCCCACCCCGGCATGGCCTTCACGCGGGATCAGCTGATGGAAAAGGTCTGGGACGTGGACTACTGCGGCGAGACGCGCACGGTGGATATGCACATCCGCACCCTGCGCCAGAAGCTCGGTGAAAACGGCGAGCACATCGAGACTGTGCGCGGTGTGGGCTACCGATGGGAGGCGGAGAAGAATTGACCAGAAAGATCTTCCGCTCCATTCTCACCGTCGGCGTCGCTGTGCTCGCGTGCAGCCTGCTGCTCGTCATGGGCTGCTTCTACAGCTTCTATGAGGGGATGCAGGAGCACCAGCTTGGCGACGAGCTGCGCATCGCCGCAGCAGCCGTGGAGACCAACGGCTCGACCTATCTGGAGAAAATCAAGTCCGACCGTTTCCGCGTCACCTGGATCGCCTCCGACGGCACGGTGCTCTACGACACGCAGGCAGACGCCGCGCAGATGGAGAACCATCTTGAACGAGAGGAGGTTCGCGAGGCGCTGGAGACCGGCACGGGCAGCTCGAGCCGCTACAGCGCGACGCTGCTGCAAAAGACCGTTTACAGCGCGAGCCGCCTCACGGACGGCACCGTGCTGCGCCTGTCCGCCAGCCGCGCCACGATGGGCGCGCTGCTGCTCGGAGCGTTCCAGCCCATTCTGCTCGTGATCGTGCTGCTCGTGCTCTCGAGCCTGCTCGCGAGCCGTCTGGCCAAGCGCATCGTCGAGCCGCTCAACGCGCTCGACCTCGAGCATCCGCTGGAAAACGACGCCTATGAGGAGCTCTCTCCGCTCCTGCGGCGCATCGACCGCCAGCGCAGACAGATCGACGCCCAGCTCGCCGAGCTGCGGCAGAAAACAGACGAATTCACACAGATCACCGCCGGCATGAACGAGGGGCTCGTGCTGCTCGACGAAAAGGGCGCGGTGCTGAACATCAATCCCGCCGCGCAGACGCTCTTCGGCGTGACGGGCGCGTGCATCGGGCAGGATTTCCTGACCGTGGACCGTGAGCACTCCATGAGCCTCGCGCTCCGCACGGCGATGACCGACGGGCACAGCGAGGTCCGCGCCGAGCGCGGCGGGCGCGAGTACCAGTTCGACCTCAGCCGTATCGAGTCCGACGGCAAGGTGGTCGGCGCGGTGCTGCTGGCCTTCGACATGACCGCGCAGGCCTTCGCCGAGCGCAGCCGCCGCGAGTTCACGGCGAACGTCTCGCACGAGCTGAAAACGCCGCTCCAGGGCATCATCGGCAGCGCCGAGCTGCTGGAAAACGGTATGGTCAAGCCGGAGGATATGCCCCGCTTCGTCGGTCACATCCGCGCCGAGGCGCAGCGTCTCGTGACGCTCATCGGCGACATCATCCGCCTCTCCGAGCTGGACGAGGGCGGCGAGCTGCCGACCGAAACGGTTGACCTTCTCCCACTCGCGCAGGAGGCCGCAGAAAATCTCCGCGCTGCGGCAGAGGCGAAAAACGTGAGCATCATCGTCTCGGGCGAGAACGTCCCGGTCACCGGCGTGCGGCGGCTCCTCTATGAGATCGCTTACAACCTCTGCGACAACGCGATAAAATATAACCGCGAGGGCGGACAGGTTGACATAAATATAGATAGTGTCGGCGGCGCGGCGAAGCTCACTGTTTCGGACACGGGAATAGGCATAGCGCCGAAGCATCAGGCAAGGATTTTCGAGCGGTTTTACCGGGTCGACAAGAGCCATTCAAAGGCGACCGGCGGCACGGGGCTCGGACTGTCGATAGTCAAGCACGCAGTGCAGTATCACGGCGGCACGGTCTCTATAGAGAGCGAGGAGAACAAGGGCACGCGCATAACGGTTACACTGCCGTTGAGTGAATAGGAAAAAGCATCCGCGATGAAAAAATCACGGATGCTTTAAATTTTATTATATTATTCCGACTTTTCGCGCATATCCGCGAGGCGTTCGGCTTTCTTTCTGACCTTGCGGCGGCGGTCGAAGCAATAGATGAGCGCGCCTATCGAGACTATATCGATAACGACGACCATATCCCAGAAGATACCCACCACGACCATTGCGGCGAAAAGCAATATGGCAAACACCTTTTTGCTGCTCTTGAACGCTGTTTTGATAACTTTGAAACGGACTTTCTTCCACGCAGTGCAGATGATTATAACGGCGAGAGTCGCAGTCGGCACACGCATTATCACGGGATGGGCAATAATCGAGAGCACAATCATGATAACTGCGGCAAAGATTCCGGTCATTCGGGTCTCGCCCTCGGAGCTTTCATCGCCGACCGTCATTCCGTCGCACACCGGGCAGATTATCGATCTTAAACCCTTGAACGCGAGCGAGCTGCGGACAACCGAGAGCTGATTTTCTTTCATCAGCGTATCGGCGACAAGGACGACCACAAGCGCCCACGCATATATAAACGACGGGAGAAGCTTCTCGGGAGTAACATCAAAAATGCTGATATCGCCGACAAGCAGAAAGCTCGGTGTAGAAGCAAAACTGCCGACCTCGTCTATGGCGGTGCGCTCCGCAACAGGATTGAGGAAGAGATTGAGTACAGTAGTCAGCACAAGCGCGACGGCGGGTGTCGGGGTGGCGTTCCCGGTGATGGCGATCATCCAGGCCATCGGGTTTACCTT
>ERZ824575.2435-NODE-2435-length-14635-cov-2.666461_pt1 | contig 14635 bp, 8 predicted proteins | sample MGYA00519470_ERZ824575 | MGnify/ENA primary metagenome ERZ824575 (study PRJEB31778, sample SAMEA3449170) | human gut metagenome | biome: human gut; feature: human-associated habitat; material: faeces | place: United Kingdom | collected 2010/2012 ...
ACTTTATAGGGTGACACGAGAATAAGCCGGAAGCTCAATAGAGCAGAAATCTTTATCCAGATATTTGAAATATCCGGTAATGGCAATCATAGCCGCGTTGTCAGTGGTATAGCTGAATTTAGGTATAAAGATATTCCAGCCATACTTTTCCGCATGTTCCCGGAAAGCATTACGCAATCCGTTATTTGCAGAAACTCCTCCTGCTACAGCCACCTCTTTTATCTTATACTCTTTCGCAGCTTTTCGCAGTTTATCCATAAGGATATCTACTACCGTTGCTTCCAATGAAGCTGCCAGATCCACTTTATGGTGTTCGATAAAATCAGGATCTTCCTTCATCCAGTCGCGCAATGAATATAAAAATGAAGTTTTCAGTCCACTGAAACTATAATCAAAACCGGGTATGTGAGGTTTACTTAGTGCAAACGCTTTGGGATTCCCTTCCTTCGCCAATCTATCTACAACCGGGCCTCCCGGATAAGGCAATCCCATTACTTTGGCACATTTGTCAAAAGCTTCACCGGCAGCATCGTCTATCGTTTGTCCGATAACAGTCATTTCATTATAAGATTCTACTTTTATGATTTGCGAATTCCCCCCCGAAACGAGTAAACACAAAAACGGGAAGGGAGGCTGAGTGTTATCATCGGGAAACCGTTTGATAAAATGAGCCATAACATGAGCTTGCAAATGATTGACATCGACGAGAGGAATATTCAATGCTGTCGTAAAACCTTTGGCAAAAGAAGTTCCGACGAGCAAAGACCCCATAAGTCCGGGGCCTCTGGTGAACGCCACCGCACTCAAATCCTCCGGAGTCACCCCCGCACGTTTTAAAGCCTCCGACACAACCGGAATAATATTCTGTTGGTGCGCCCGAGATGCCAATTCAGGAACAACCCCTCCATAAGCCTCGTGAACCGCTTGACTAGCAATCACATTCGACAGCATGACCTCATCGCGAATAACTGCGGCAGAAGTATCGTCACACGAAGATTCTATACCTAAAATAGTTATGCTCATATACATTTACTCCTTTCAATCCTTCATCAAATCAAGGTCTGCAAAAGTACATATTTCATCGGTAAAACCATTTGACTTTTATAATTATTTCATACATTAATAAAAAAGAAAAGCCAAGCATCCTATCGCTACTTTCAAAAGGAAACACTACTTTTGCATACTTATAAAGATGAGGAAATTCTATTCTGCATTTCGGATATTTGTGCATATCGTTATATTCTCTATCATAGCGATATATACACTTGGCTATATCTTGTTATCTATCCCCAACATACAGGATAAAGTCAGGCACATCGGCATAAAAGAACTATCTGCCATTTTAGATACAAACATAACTATCGACCGAATACAAATATCACCATTCAACAAGTTAGAACTGTTCGGTGCATATATACCCGACTTAAATGGAGACACTCTATTATATGCCAATAAAATATCGGCCGGTATCTCCCTTTCAGATTTACTCGTCGATCGAGAATTGGTTTTCACGAATATACAACTATTCGGTCTGGATGCCCGCATAACAAAAGAGACTCCAAGCTCTGAAACAAACCTGCAATTTATTATCGACGCTTTCAAAAGCGATAAGAATACACCGAAAAAGAAAATAAATTTCAAAATAAACAATGCGATCATACGCCGTGGAAAAATCAAATACGACATATTATCCGCACCCATACGACGCGGACAATTCGACCCGAACCATATCGATTTGAGAAACTTATTGTCAAAACTATCTATCAAAGCACTATCGGAAGACTCGGTAAATATCTCCATCAAGCGATTGGGATTCGACGAGCAATCGGGTTTTTCTTTAAATCGTCTACAATTTAAATTCGAAGCCAACCGACAACAAGCAAGGTTATCTGACTTTAAAATACAATTACCCCATAGCCGTATCGAAATCAAACCAATTATCGCCACGCTGCCCGATACACTCTCGGCCGAACACTTCTACGACCAAACACGATTCTCTTTACAGATAACGAAATCCCTAATTAATCCCAGCGATATAGCTGCCTTTATCCCGGTATTGGAAAAAATAAATACTCCGATACTCATTTCGATGCATCTGACAGGAACTCCAAACAATCTATATTTCCATACCTTTGATTTTAATTTCGGGAAAGAAGATATCATCGCTCACAGTCAAATATCCGTGAAAAACATAACAAATCCACAAAAACGAGATATACTCTGCGACCCTATCACATTAAACGCTTCATCTTCGGGATTGGCCGATATTTCTTCCAAATTACCTTTTCTAACCGAAGAACAATGTAAAACTATTTCCCGGTTAGGTACAATTCATTTCACCGGTAATATCTCGAACCAAAACCAAAATCTGACAGCCTGCGGAACATTAGAAACAGATCTCGGCTCTGTTCATTCCGATATATCCATCAACCAAAACAATAGTCTGAATACGACTCGATACAGCGGATTGATAGAATCGAAAAAATTTAATCTAAATGGACTATTCACCGAAGGAAATCCTTATGGCGAAATTATTTTCAAAGTCGAACTCGACAGTAAAAAAGCCAAATATCAGGCCCCAACCGGCAAAGTGGTCGGGGGAATCAGCTATTTTGAATACAAAGGATATCCTTACGAAAACATCATGCTTAACGGTGAGTTCGGGGACAATCGATATAATGGTATAATCGAAATTAACGATCCGAATGGAAAACTCCGAGTCAATGGTCTTTCTGTCTTAAAAGATAAAGACTCCGAATTCGACCTCGTCTTACAGGCACGAGACCTCAATGTATCGGCTTTAAAACTAATGCCCAAGTATAAAAATTCCAAGTTAGGATTCAATGTAGTCGCCAAATTTACAGGGAACAATTTGGACAACGCAGAAGGCCTCTTATCTATCGATAGTTTATCTTTTACAAACAACGACGATACATTCAGACTAAATAAATTCAATATAGAAGCTCATAACCAAAACACTCCACAAAGTATAGCTGTTACTTCGGACTATATTAACGGTTGGATTGAAGGTAATTACAAATTCTCTACTCTACAAAAATCTTTACAAACACTGTTATCGGAATCCCTTCCATCTATATTCCCATTCCAAGAGAACCAACCTAAAAAAACAGAACACAAAAAAAATCAACAACCGAATAATTTTAAATTCAGATTTACCGTAGAGCCTAATATACACATGGCACAAGTGCTCGAACTACCTGTTACATTCACAGATAGAGCTATTATCGAAGGTGAAATGAATAGCCTCCGAAACACAGCCCTCATAACCGGAACGATTCCCCATCTCTGGTATAAAAAAAGTCATATCGAAGATGCATTCATTTCAGCACGAAAAGATTCCACCGAAATGGCTTTATTCATAGAAACGAACTCCTACAATAAAAAACAAATACGAACGACATGGAGCCTTAGAAGCAAGGCCTATCGAGACAGTCTCGACCTTGTACTCAACTGGAATAACGACACCCAATCGACATTTTATGGAGAATTGAATACATCGACCCATTTTTCACGAACCCACGAAGGGAATAAATTACAAATACAAACTCACATCAATCCTTCCACTCTTATTTTCAACGATACTATTTGGCAAATGAGCCCTTCGGATATTTCCTATTGTGAGAAACAAATAGAAATCAATGATTTTGAAATATCACATGCTCCCCAATATATACTTATAGACGGTATCGCCTCCAACCGAGAAGAAGACGAATTGAAAATACAACTCAACGACGTAGACCTCGATTATATTTTCGGTACACTCAATATAAAAAATGTCACTTTCGGGGGTAACGCTACTGGAAATTTGTTAGCTACACATCTATTGACAGGCGCACCTCGATTAAGTACTGAACAATTCGATGTAAAAGATTTCTCCTACAATGAAGCGATCTTCGGGGACTTACATCTATTCAGCATGTGGGATAACGACAATCAAGGTATTCTCATGAAAGGGTTCATCGAAAATAAAGAAGATAAACAAACTTATATCGACGGATATATATTTCCGACAAAAGACTCTCTCTCTCTTTCGTTCGATCCCGATAAATTGAATATTGCATTCCTTCGACCATTTGTTTCTACCGTTATGAGCGACATATCGGGAATAGCCAGCGGACACATAGACTTTTTCGGAAGATTCAAGGCCCTAAATGTTACCGGTGATGCTTATGTCGAAAATTTAGATTTCGGTATTGAATATTTGAACACTCGGTACAATCTATCCGATAGTATTCATTTATCCCCTACCCGTATTTGGTTTGACAACGTTACGATTTATGATAAATTGAAACATACGGCAAAAGGTTCGGGTTGGATAGAACATCATAATTTCAAAGATGTAAGTTACGATATTGCCATAACCGAAGCCCAAGATTTCCTGTCCTACGATATGACAGAAAGGCAAAGCCCCATATATTATGGAACCATTTACGGGACAGGCTCTACTATGATAAAAGGAAGTCCGGGACAAACCCAAATCGACGTAAATATGTCCACCGGAGACCAGTCGAAATTCACCTTCGTCCTATCAGGATCGGAAGCTGCCGGAGATTATGACTTTATTACTTTCACCAATTCAGGAAAACAGAACACAAAGATAGGAGAGCTCCAAGCCGATAGCATTGTCATTAAGAACAATGCCCGCATGGTGGAGAACAGTAAAATACAAAACAGTAGTGCATTAAATTTAAATCTGCAAATAGAAGCAACCAACCAAGCCCAAATGAACCTAATCATGGACAAATCTACCGGAGATATGATAAAAGCGACCGGTCAGGGCAGTATATTACTGGAATATAATTCAATGGACGGCGATATAAAATTATATGGTTCCTATGTCTTAGAAAAAGGGAGTTACAATTTCAGCTTGCAAGATATCATTACACGAGACTTCTCTATTAAAGAAGGAAGCCGAGTTTCTTTCCACGGGGATCCTATGGCTACTAACTTAGATATATCGGCTATTTACTCCCTTTCGGCCAATCTGCTCGATCTCGATGAAAACTTCGCCAATGACAAAGAATTATCAAGAACGACAGTACCCGTACAAACTATTTTGAATGTATCCGGAGACGTACGTCGACCAGACCTAAACTTCGACATAGCATTCCCTACTTTGACCCAAGACGTAGACAGACGGGTACGTAGTATCATCAGTACAAACGACATGATGAACCGTCAGATCATCTATCTATTGGCCTTGAATAGGTTCTACACTCCGGACTTCATGAATATGGGGCAAAGTAGAAATAACGAACTTGTCTCTGTCGCTTCCTCGACCTTATCCTCTCAATTAGGTAACATTCTGGGACAATTAAGCGAAAACTGGAATATTTCGCCAAACTTCCGTAGTGAAAAAGGTGATTTTTCCGATATGGAGGTGGAGCTTGCCCTATCCAGCCAGCTACTGAACAATCGATTGATTTTCAACGGGAACTTCGGATATAGAGACAACACGGTCAATAACAATACATTCATCGGAGATTTCGATTTGGAATATTTGCTGAATAAAAGCGGAACGATACGATTGAAGGCCTATAATCATTATAACGACCGCAATTATTACATCAAATCGGCATTGACGACACAAGGCGTAGGGATCATGTTACGTCACGATTTTAACCGTTGGGGAGACTTATTTAGAAAAAATCCCAAAAACAACGGTAAAACCAAAGATATACAATCCGATTCTATTCCACGGAACACAATATTACCCAACGATACAATTTATACAAAAAGCTCTTTATCCAAAGAAAAAATTCCTCAGACCGACCAGTAAGCAGGAAAAACAGATTATAACTCGTCACACTCTTTCTGCCACATGGCACTCGACGCATCACTAGGCATCCGCCAATCCCCGCGAGGAGAAAGACTTACCGTTCCCACCTTTGGACCATCGGGAAGACACGACCTCTTGAATTGTTGATTAAAAAATCTCCGACAGAATATTTTCAGCCACTTTTTTATCGTATCCGGCTCATACACCCCTTCGAAAGCATATTGGGCAAGGAAATATAATTTGGCAGGAGAGAAACCGAATCGCAACATATTATACAAGAAAAAATCATGCAGAGCATAGGGACCTACCAAATCCTCGGTCTTCTGCTTTATCTCTCCATTTTCATCGGCAGGTATCAATTCTGGACTAATAGGAGTATTGACAATATCGATCAACGTATCCCGCGCCTCGCCTACCAGCTCATTCTCGGCAACCCAGCTCACCAAATACTTAACCAAAGTTTTGGGAATACTTGTTGAGATAGCATACATCGACATGTGATCACCATTATATGTGGCCCAACCTAATGCCAATTCAGACAAATCCCCGGTTCCTATAACCAATCCTCCGGTCTGGTTCGCTATATCCATCAAAATTTGTGTACGTTCCCGCGCTTGGGAATTTTCGTAAGTAATATCTTGGATTGAAATATCGTGGTCAATATCTTTAAAATGAAGCTCACAAGCCTCCCGAATAGAAATTTCCCGAATAGTTATACCCAACGAACGCATTAACATCATAGCATTATGATAGGTACGACCTGTTGTCCCAAATCCCGGCATAGTCACACCTATTATCTTCTCTCGATTCCAACCGAGTTTATCGAGTGTTCTGACTGCGACCAACAAAGCCAATGTCGAATCTAAACCGCCCGAAATACCGAGATCTACACTTTGAGCTTGGGTATGTACTAACCTCTTGGCTAACCCCGAACTTTGTATATCGAGTATTTCGGCACAACGTTCGTTCAAGACAAACGAATCGGAAGGCACAAAAGGGAAAGCCCCCACCTTACGAGTCAACCGCAATGGAATATCGTTCAAGACAAACGGAATGAAACGTGCATCTCTGCCATGTGCCCAAGCACCCTTTGCAAACGAAGTCATCACTCTTCTCTCCGTACGCAACCGCTCCACATCGATTTCACTTACTACAAGTTGAGGCGTTGAAGAAAAACGCTTCGATTCGGCAAGAATACTACCATTCTCTACAACAAGGCCATTCCCTGCAAATACCAAATCGGTAGAAGACTCTCCAAACCCGGCCGAAGCATAAACATATCCAGCCACACACCTCGCCGATTGTTGCCGGACAAGAGAAAGAAGATAAGAGTGTTTCCCTATCAACTCATTCGTAGCCGACAAATTTACTATAATATCTGCACCTTGCTGTACAAGATATGAACTGGGAGGTATAGGGACCCATAAATCTTCGCACAATTCTACTCCCACGACAACACCTGCACTCTCAAATAATAAATCTGTACCGAACGGAACTCTATCACCACATAGTTCAATAGTATCGATCGTTGCCGAAATACCAGAAGTAAACCAACGTTCCTCATAAAATTCCTTATAATTGGGCAAATAACTTTTGGGAACGACTCCCAATATTTTACCCGACTGGAATACTACGGCACAATTATATAAACAATTCCCAGCAGCCACAGGCATTCCCACGATACATAATATCGGATAATCGCTAGTCTCCTCCACCAACAGAGACAAAGCCTTTCGAGCCTGTTCCAATAAAAGCGTATGGCCGAATAAATCGCCGCAAGTGTAGGCTGTTATAGAAAGTTCCGGGAAAACAATAATTTGTACATTTCGATGAACAGCCTCTATTATCTGATTATATATTTCTCTCTCATTATATATACAATCGGCTATCTCCACACGAGGAATCGCCGCTGCCACTTTTACAAATCCAAAATTTTGTCCCATACTTTGATTAGTTTTGACAAATATAGCGAAAGGTGAGCGCAAAGGCAAACGGAAATCACATTTCCAATTTGACTCTGCCGAACCGCATCCTATATTTTACAAATATAGCGAAAGTCAACTGCAAAAACCTGAACTTGTTTAAGTTTTTTTGCCAAAACACCTCCTATATTCCACAAATATAAACACAGGTTTAGCCCAAACAAAATGGGAAATAGAATTTTTTATTTCTCCTTACCCAGTCCAGCCCTCATTCACAAAAGTATAATCATTGATATTTTTAGGACTCAGCCGATAATTTCGCTAACGCAACACAGGAGAAAAATGTAATATCTCATTTGAGAGACTTCCCTCTAAAAGAAAAGGCGAGAGTAAATAACTCTCGCCTTTTCTTTTGGGGTGCTAGATGGGGCTCGAACCCACGACCCTCGGAACCACAATCCGATGCTCTAACCAACTGAGCTACTCTCACCATATCCGCCTTTCAAAGGATTCCCCCTTTAAGACGGCGCAAAGATAGGTATAAATTCTGATTACACAAACCTTTTGCGAACTTTTTTATCCATCCACTTACTTATAGATCGCTTTCTTTCCCGCTAACAATGTGTTACGCATCAAAGAAATGATTGTCATAGGCCCTACGCCACCCGGAACCGGAGTGATATAGGAACATTTAGGAGCCACCTCGTTAAACAAGACATCTCCCGTTAACTTAAATCCGCTCTTGGTTACGCTGCTTGGCATACGGGTTGTTCCCACGTCTACGATCACGGCGCCTTCCTTCACCATATCCCCTTTCAAGAATTCAGGAACACCTAAAGCCACGATAATAATATCAGCAGACAGGCACATCTCCTTCAAGTTCTTAGAACGGCTATGGCATACGGTCACCGTACAATCGCCCGGATAAGATTTCTGCATCATCAAGGTAGCCATCGGCTTGCCGACAATATTGCTGCGTCCCAAAACCACGCAATGCTTTCCTTGCGTCTCGATATGATAACGCTTCAATAATTCCAAGATACCGGCAGGCGTAGCCGATACGAAACAAGGTAAACCGATAGACATACGTCCCACGTTAATCGGATGGAAACCGTCCACGTCTTTACGATAATCGATCGCCTCAATCACCTTCTGCTCGGATATATGTTTCGGAAGCGGAAGCTGTACGATAAAGCCATCCACATCCGGATCATTATTTAACTCATCGACCTTACGAAGCAATTCTTCCTCTGTAACATCCTCCTCAAAGCGAATTAAGGTAGACTTAAAACCAATCTCCTGACAAGTCTTGACTTTACTAGCCACATAAGTCTCGCTACCACCGTCATGGCCCACCAAAATAGCGGCCAAGTGAGGGATCTTACCTCCAGCAGCCTTGATCTGGGCTACCTCCTCAGCCATCTCCTTCTTCATCTGAGCGGAAACGGCCTTACCATCCAGCAATTGATAATGTTGTTCTTCCATATTATTGATTGTCTCCTGTTAATTAACGTCTGAACGAGGGCTTCATCGAAGGTAGCTTCATCTTCCCCGACTTCGCAGAAGTAAGCATACGCATCATCTTACGGGTCTCATCAAATTGCTTGATCAGCTTGTTCACCTCCTGGATGCTCGTACCGCTACCTTTGGCGATACGCTGACGGCGTGAGCCATTCAAGATAGCCGGGTTGCTACGCTCATCCGGAGTCATCGAATAAATGATAGCCTCGATACTCTTGAACGCGTTATCATCGATATCCACGTCTTTCAATGCCTTTCCTACACCCGGGATCATGGATGCCAACTCTTTCAAGTTACCCATCTTCTTGATCTGTTGGATCTGGGAGATAAAGTCGTTAAAATCGAACTGGTTCTTAGCGATCTTCTTCTGCAAACGTTTCGCTTCTTCCTCGTCATATTGCTCCTGCGCACGTTCCACCAAAGACACGATATCACCCATGCCTAAGATTCGATCCGCCATACGTTCAGGGTGGAAAATATCCAAGGCATCCATCTTCTCGCCCGTACCGACAAACTTAATCGGCTTATCAACAACCGTACGGATCGACAAAGCGGCACCACCACGGGTATCACCATCCAACTTCGTAAGTACGACGCCGTCGAAGTTCAACCGCTCATTAAATTCCCTCGCGGTATTCACGGCATCCTGACCCGTCATGGCATCTACCACGAACAAGGTCTCATCCGGCTGGATAGCGCTCTTGATAGCGGCGATCTCGTTCATCATCTGCTCATCGATAGCCAAACGACCGGCGGTATCCACGATCACGACGTCATTGCCTTTAGCCCGTGCCTCGCGGATAGCGTTCATAGCGATCTCCACCGGATTCTTATTCTCCAATTCCATGTATACCGGAACACCCACCTGCTCTCCGACTACACGCAACTGCTCGATAGCGGCCGGACGATACACGTCGCAAGCGGCTAATAATGGTTTCTTATTTTTCTTGGTCTTTAATAAAGACGCTAGTTTACCAGTGAAAGTAGTCTTACCCGAACCTTGCAAACCGGACATCAATATAATGGCGGGATTTCCCTGCAAATTCACGTCAACCGCCGTGCCACCCATCAAGCTGGCCAACTCATCGTGAACAATCTTAACCATCAACTGACTAGGCTTAACCGATGTAAGCACGTTCTGTCCTAAAGCCTTCTCTTTTACCGTATCCGTAAAACTCTTGGCAACCTTATAATTGACGTCGGCATCCAACAACGCTTTACGCACATCCTTCAATGTTTCCGCCACATTGATCTCGGTAATCTTGCCTTCGCCCTTCAACAGTTTAAACGATCTGTCTAACCTTTCGCTTAAGTTCTCAAACATAATTTGTATGTGTATTTATATTATTTTCTACTGGATTAAGGGGCAAAGGTACGAAAAAGAGATGAGTATGCGATGAAAGCGATCTCGAAATTCTTCACTTCTCAACGTTTTAGTATACGGACCGAATTAAGAACCGCCAGCAGAGACACGCCTACATCCGCGAAAACAGCTTCCCAAAGCGTGGCAAAACCGAAGGCTCCCGCCACAAGGACTATCACCTTCACGCCAATAGATCCCACGATATTCTGACGGACGATATTCCGGGTAGCACGTCCGATAGAAATAGCTTCCGCTACTTTAGAGGGCTGGTCCGTTTGGATAACCACGTCCGCACTCTCGATGGCCGCATCCGATCCCAATCCACCCATCGCAATACCGACATCACTTAAAGCCAGTACCGGCGCATCGTTCATCCCATCGCCCACAAAGGCAACCGACTTATCCGGCTCCGCCGTTAATCGCTCTATATAAGCGGCTTTATCCTCCGGCAGCAGATTACCATACGCTTTATCGACACCCAAACGCTCAGCGAATTGATTCACGATCTCTTGCTTATCCCCGGACAACAAGCGAATATCTTTAACATCCAGATCCTTTAACCGACGAATCGCATCCACGGCATCCTTCTTCAAGGTATCCGAAAGGAGAAGATGCCCCGCATATTTCCCATCGATCGCACAAGCCACCACGGTAGATACACTATCGGATAATTCCTTCGGGACAGGAATATCACGTTCGGCCAATAAACGAATGTTACCGACAAGCACCTGCCGACCGTTCACGATAGCCTCGGCACCATGCCCTGCCAATTCCCGCATGTCAGTGATTTCCATCGGCACGCTATCTTGTTTCTCCGCATAGCGAACTACAGCCTGCGCTACCGGATGGGTACTTTTCCGCTCTACTGATAACAAAACACTCAAAAGATCAGAAGCCGGGATACCCGTGCTTTCCACCGTTGTGACCTCAAAACGCCCGGTAGTCAATGTACCGGTCTTATCGAACGCTACCGTATTTACCCGTGTGATCGCATCTAAATAATTACCACCCTTAAATAATATCCCGGCACGAGAAGCGGCACCTATACCACCGAAATATCCGAGCGGAACACTTATAACCAAGGCACAAGGACAAGAAATAACCAAGAAAACCAATCCCCTATATAACCAATCCGAGAAAACATACTGGAAAGAAGGCGTCACCATCCCTACCAAGGCAGGAACCGACACGATTAGAAACGACAGAAGAATCACGATTGGGGTATAAATCCGTGCGAAACGCCGAATAAACAATTCCGCCGGCGCTTTCCGCTCCGAGGCATCTTTCACCAAAGCCAAAATACGGGCCAAGGCACTTTGCTCGTACGGCCGATTCACTTGTATACGTACCGCCTGTCCCTGCACGATCATTCCGGCAAGCACCTCTTCACCCTCACGGATAGAACGAGGCATACTTTCCCCGGTTAATGCCGAAGTATCGAACTGTACCTCGGCTTCCAATAAAACGCCATCCAAAGGCACACGTCCGCCGGGCTTCACCTCGATCCGCTCGCCTACTATCACATCCTTCGGAGATACATTCATATATGTACCCGTCCGCCATACATCCGTTCGTTCTGGCCGGACATCTAATAAGTCACTGATATTCTTCGAGGCTTTATTCACGGCTAGAAGTTGCAATCTCTCTCCTACCGTATAGAAAAGCATCACGGCTACGGCCTCGGGATACTCCCCAATACAAAACGCCCCGATCGAGGCGATCGCCATTAACGAGAACTCACTAAAAAAGTCTTTCCGCAAAGCCGCTTCCCAAGCTTCTCGCATAACAGGAAGTCCTACCGGCAAAAAAGCGACCAGAAACCAAATGGCCTCTATCCAAGACTCAGCAAACCAACTTATCCCCGAGTACTTCCCGATAAGTCCTATCACCAACAAAACGAAAGAAACCGTCGGCATCCATAAACCGGAACTTCCGTGCGAATGGCAATGTTCGCATCCACATGTTGTACTCATAATCTTATCTATTTTAATTATTTACTTCTTGATTACGGTACAAAGGTAAGAGAAGGGAGTTGCAACTTGATTGCAAATTATCAGGGTTTCTGAAAACGTCGCTTATTACACAATGGGCAAACACCCTTTACCGTATAATTAATGGTATCCATTATATATCCTTCCGGCAATTGAGCGACCGGGATCTTGATATTATTTAAACAAGAGGTTTTACGGCATACCTCGCAGAAAAAATGAATATGCCTATCACCCACTGGGCATGTCTCCGAACGGCTCTGGCATATCTCATATTTTATAGAGCCACTACCATCTTCGAAAGAATGGATCGCATGATGTTCCAATAACAAGGCCAATGAACGGGAAATGGTCGATTTATCCAACGTCTCCAACTCCGCCTCCAATTCGAACAGGGAAGCCGGGCTGGTTCGTTCTGATAATTTTTGCAAGACAAGGATCCGTGCGGCAGTAGGCCGTACTCCTTTTCCTACCAACATATCTTCACATTGCTTCGTGGACATGAGTTACCTTTCTTATTTGATTACAATACAAAAATACGAACAATTTCCCAATATTCACAGTTCAAAAAAACACGTACATGTTTTTCAGAATTCACGTACGTGTTTTCGAAAAAAGACGTACGTGTTTTTTCCCCCTCATATACTTATATTCTTTTATTTTGCCAAGAGGCTTTCTTTAAATAGATTACGCTAGCGACGAGCAATCCACTATAGTAAATAGCCTCTGTCAAGAAGCATACGGCTACCGGCAAACGCAAACGTATCCCCGCGACATATACAAAAAGCACATACAGAATCAATACCGCCGCTTCCATAAAAAGCGCAGAACGTGTATTTCCCGTACCCGACACCCCGTTGAACGCCACATTAGCTACCGATCCGATCAATAAAGAACCGACAATCACGTAGACGGATGGAACCGAGGCCGCCACTAATGAAGCGTCATTCGTATAAACAGACACGACCCATCCCGGCATCAAACTGACAATAGCGGCAAACACGACCATAATGCCCAACGATAACTTACAGATCTTCCAGATAGTCGGTATAACTTGATTGATCGCTCCCGCCCCGATACTATTACTCACGAACGTGTTTGTCGTGGTCGCCAAGGAATTAACGGGAATCAACATCACGACGTAAATACTACGTACGATATTCGCCACCGCCAACTCCCGTTGCCCCAAATGCTCCACAGCGATAAAGAACATAAACCAAGTAGCGATAGACAAAAAATATTGCAGCATCGTGAACACGGAAATATCCAGCACCCGTTTCAACAAGCCAAAATCGAAAGAACGAATCTGGTTAAGCGCATATTTACGTATATCTACGGTAAGTCTCGTGTAAACCACGAAAAAGAGAATCGATACCGCCTCGGCTATGACGGAAGCGATAGCCGCCCCTTGAATACCCATCTTTGGGAATCCGGCATGTCCGAAAATCAAAAGATAATCCAGTAAGACATTCGTCATTGCCATCAAGACAGCGTTCAATGTCAACACCTTTGTACGGGTAATACCAATAAAAAGAGCCCGGAACATCACGTTCACGAAAGAGAAGAAGAAGCCAAACACACGCCAATCCAAAAATTCCTCCGTGGCATTCAAGATAGCGTCCGAAGAAATCAATACACGCATCACGTCTCCCGCGAAAAAACGAGAAAACAAGAACAATATAGCAGCCAGCGACAATAGGAAGAAAACGCCTTGTATCATGACAGGCCCTATCTGGTCATAACGTCCCTCTCCGTTTCTACGGCCAATCACGATTTGAGATCCCGTACTAAAACCGAAGGCGATCGTAAAAGCGCAGATATAATAAAGTCCTCCCATAGCGGAAGCCCCCAACTCGACTTCACCAACCCTACCTAGAAAAGCCGTATCAGTCACGTTTATCACGTTTTGCGCCAACAAGCTCAAAAAGATCGGGTAGCTAACATTCCATATATTCCTGTTCGTGTACATAACTCGCTTATTACTTAAATTTATGAAGATAAAAAAAGCCCGCCGCATCCCGACGAGCTTTTCTTATGATTA
>ERZ824575.2442-NODE-2442-length-14566-cov-8.094067_pt1 | contig 14566 bp, 8 predicted proteins | sample MGYA00519470_ERZ824575 | MGnify/ENA primary metagenome ERZ824575 (study PRJEB31778, sample SAMEA3449170) | human gut metagenome | biome: human gut; feature: human-associated habitat; material: faeces | place: United Kingdom | collected 2010/2012 ...
CTCCCCTTTCAAGACCCTCGAAAGTTTTTCTTTCGAGGGTTTTGTTTTATGCGCGTCTGGAAAACCAGGGGAAAAAAGAAAAGGAGGAGCTCGCACTCCTCCTTTCTCTGTCTCCGGACTTCAATGGCGATGAGCGCCGGGAGCCGGATAGCAAGAGCTGATCGCTTTTGTCGGGACCTCCCGATCTGGTGCGTTTAACCCCCTTACCAGAGGCCTTTGATGCCCTATTACCGGGGAAGACTATGTGCAGGCTCCCATCTCCCTCTGCAGACAAAGAAAAAGCCCGGAAGGTATTTGAACCTTTCGGGCTTTGCTCTTTCTGTACCGGCATCAGCCGGCATTCAGGGGAGCAGATCAGAAGATCTTTGTCACTTCACGCGAAAACTCTTCCTGTTCCTTGATCAGAGCAGCAAGCTGCTTGTTATCGAGGAAGTCGATGGAGAGGCCGGCGCGTTCATGAGCGGCGATGTTCGCCTTGTCAGTCAGAGTGCGGCGGAAAGCGTTCACGTAGAAGTTGATGATTTCAGGAGGCGTACCGGCCGGGGCGACGAGAGCGCGGGCAGAGCCGTACCACTTGCCGTAGTAGCCGAGTTCCTTCAGCGTCGGGACATTCTTGAGGGAAGGATCACGCTTCGTATCGAAGACACCGAGGACGCGGAAGACCGGATTGCGGCCGGTGGACAGCTTCAGCACGTCGCCGATCTTCGCGCAGGAGAACTGCACTTCGCCCTGGCGCAGAGCGAGCAGCTGGTCAGCGGTGCCGCCGTACGGAATGGCCTTGTAGTTGAAGCCAGCGCTGCGGGCAAGCAGCTGGGCTGCGATATGGTTGGAGGCCTTGACGCCGTTCGTGGAGGCGCGCAGGTTCGGGTTCTTCTTCGCTTCAGCGACGAGATCCTTCAGGGTCTTCCACTTGCTGTCAGCGCGGACCACAACGACACCGGTTTCCTTCAGATGATTGCAGATCGGAACGATCTTGGAGGTGGAAAGCGGGGAGTGCGGCAGAACCGCCAGAGTCGTGAAGGTCGGCAGATTGATGAAGCCAATCGTACGGCCATCCGGCTTCGCACGGGAAAGCTGGGTCCAGCCGATCTTGCCATCAGCGCCCGGGACGTTGTTCACAACGAGCGGACGGCCCACAAACTTCTCAGCCTCCGAGGCGAGCAGACGGGCACCCACGTCGGTGCCGGAACCAGCCTTATAAGCAACGATAACCGAAACTTCACCGGACGGTGCCCAGGCGGCGTGCGAGGACAGAGGGATAGAAACTGCACCCGCGACTAGCATCGAAAGAAAGGTTCTTTTCTGCATATAAGTTCATCCTGTGTGTGAAAAGGGCCGTAAAGCCCGCAAAGTAAAAAGGGGACAGGCCCGACGCCTATCCCCTTTTCGATAAGGTTCTAGTTCGAATCCTTCATCTTCTTCTCCATTCTACTGAAGAAGAGCGGAGACAGAATGCCGACCACGCAGAGCGCGATCAGCACCCAGCAGATGACTGACGAGAACAGAATGGAGGGATCTCCGTTGCTGATCATGAGGGAACGGCGGAGGCCGTTTTCTCCGATCGGGCCGAGAATCAGCCCGAGCACGATAGCGGCGTTATTGAGGTCGAAGTGGTGGGCGAGATACCCGATCACACCGAAGACCACCATGACACCGACGTCAAAGGTGCTGTTATTGATGGCGTAGGAGCCGACCACGCAGAGCAGGAAGATAGACGGGATCAGAATGGCATCAGAGAGACGCGAGATCTGGGCGAACATCTTGCTGCCAAAGAGTCCGATCACGAGCATGAAGAACTGCACGAGCACGAAGCCAGCGAAGAACGTATAGGTCATGTCGGCGTACGTAGTGAAGAGCTCGGGTCCCGGCTGCAGACCGTGAATGATGAGTCCACCCATCAGCACCGCGGTAACGGATTCGCCCGGGATACCGAGGGTGAGAGTCGGGATGAGGGAGCCGCCCGTCACAGCGTTATTGGCGGCTTCAGAGCCCGCAACGCCTTCAATGGAGCCGTGACCGAAATCTTCCTTATGCTTCGAGAACTGACGCGCTTCGTTGTAACCAATGAAGCTCGCGATCGTAGCGCCCGCGCCCGGCAGAATGCCGACGATATTGCCGATGATCCAGGAACGGATCGTGGTCGGAGCGATCTGCTTCATTTCAGCTTTGGAGAGACCAAAGCGGCCGATCTTCTGCGGAAGACGTCCGCGCTCCTTGATCTTGCCTTCCGCAAGCACCAGCACCTGTGACATCGAGAAGAGGCCGATCAGGGCACAGGTCACATTGATGCCGTTATAGAGTTCGCTCTGATCAAACATGAAGCGCTCGACACCTTCCATCGGGTCCATGCCAATCGTGGAGATCAGCAGACCGAGGACGCCGGAGATCAGACCCTTCAGGAGCGACTTGTTCGAGACACCGGCAATGATCGTGAGGCCGAAGAGCGAAAGCCAGAAGTATTCAGGGCTCTTGAACTGCAGCGCGAGCTGCGCGAGAAGCGGTGAGAAGAAGTAGAGCGAGATGCAGGAGAGAAGGCCGCCGATGAAGGAAGCCACACAGGCGACGGTCAGAGCCTTCGCGGCCTGTCCCTTCTTCGTCAGCTCGTAGCCTTCAATAGCCGTTGCGGCAGAGGCCGGCGTGCCAGGCGTGTGAATCAGAATGGCGCTGATTGAGCCGCCGAAAATAGCGCCGCAGTAGATGCCGCCGAGCGTGATAAGGCCGGAGGCCGGATCCATACCGAACGTGATCGGAAGGAGCAGCGCGACGCCCATGGCGGCGGAGAGTCCCGGCAGACAGCCAATGGTGATACCCATGGCGGTCGACAGGAACATGATGAGAAGATTGATCGGGGTGACCGCGTTGGCGAAGCCAAGCCCCATGAGACTCAGAGTTTCTTGCATTGGTTATTCTCCGCGGGGCCTAGCCAAAAATAAGTCCCACGGGGTGCGGGACTTTGAGGAAGACGGTAAAGACACCATAGATGATGCCCATCAGAATCGCGGTGGAGAGGACCACGAAAAGAGGCTTCACGCGGAGGAACAGCATGCAGCCCAGCATAAAGAGCACGCTGGAGAGGTAGTAGCCGAGCTTCTGAATCAGGATGAGGTAGATAACACAGAACGCGCAGACACCGAAAAACTGCACAGCCTGAAAGTCCTGGAATTTCTGCTTCAGGTCATCAACGATTTTGCGGGTCTTGATGTAGTGAAGGACCTGCTGAATCAGATAAATCGAAACCAGAGCCAGAAAGACGACCGTGAGGAAAAGCGGGTAGCGCATGGCACCTTTGGGAAGTTCAAGTGTCATGACCAGGAACGCAATTCCTATTAGGTAGAGGACGGCGATAACACCGAAGTCAGATTTTTTCATTTTCCGAAAGTAGATAAACAGGAAAGGCATCCACCGTGGAAGGTTGCTCTTATTGCTTTTATGGGCTTCTGGATTTGAGGGGTAAGATCCACTCGGTGAATTGCCCTATTTTAGTAGAACTTAGTAAGAATCTGTTGCAAGAAATTTTGAAGGGGAAAGCCCTTTCCGCAAAGATTCCTCCTTCATGCCGTAAAATGTAAGTTTGTCTTTTCATGGCCGCTTTTCTCCCCATCTGCAGGGGAGCTTTGGGATCCATTTTTATGATTTTCAGGCGCTCGCTCATCTCAGAATTCATGAATACAGCTGGCGGTGTGTTCACCGTGCTGTTTTCTATCGTTCTTACGGTGGGCATCGTGCGGGTGATGAGCCAGGTGGCGGTCGGTAAGTCTGACGCCGGGGCCATCCTCCAGATGGTGCTTTACACGTCACTCACAACCTTGGCGCCGCTGCTCGCTCTGTCGCTTTTCCTTGCGATTCTGATGGCGCTGATCCGCAGCTGGCAGCAGAACGAGATGATTGTCTGGTTCTCGTCAGGCGGTCTGTCGCTCCTCTCCTGGATCCGTCCGGTGCTCCGTTTTTCGCTTCCCGTGGTGCTGCTTACCGCCGTGGTGGCACTGGCGATCACGCCCTGGGCCCGCGGTCAGATGGATGTGAGCAAGGCGCAGTTTTCCCAGCGTGATGACACGAGCCGTATTGCCTCCGGGAAGTTCATCGAATCGAGTTCCGGCCGCCGTGTGTTCTTCATTCAGCAGGTGAGCGAGGACACGCAGAACGTCAAAGGCATCTTTGTTTCTGAACTGAATCGGAACGGGAAAGCGACCGTTGTGTCGTCGACCGAAGGCCGTCTCCGCATCAATAAGGAAGGCGACCGTTACGTTGAGCTGACGGATGGGAAGCGGTACGAAATCGCCCCGGACGCCAAGTCCTATCGGGTAACGGGGTTCGGGACTTATGGAATCCGACTGGATATCAAGCCGGACCAGATTCTGTCGCCTGACAAAGTGCACTCGCTTCCGACCAGCTATCTCCTGAATGATCCGAATCCGAAGAATCTGGGTCAGTTCTTCTGGCGGCTCTCGTGGCCGCTGATGGCGCTCAACCTGGTGCTTTTTGCCATTCCTCTGTCATTCACGAACCCGAGAGCCGGCAAGTCTCTCAACGTGGTGGTGGCGGTTCTCGTTTTTATTCTCTACCTGAACTTCATCAACATCATGGAGAGCTGGATTTCGGAGGGCCGGTGGCACTGGTGGTCAGGCCTGATAGCGCTTCACGGTTCCATGCTGCTTCTCACCGCCCTGCTGTTCGTGCGGAGAATCTGGCTTCAGCGCTGGCTTCCGCGGGAACTGACTATCGGCTACTGGCGCGATCGGATGGAGTGAGGAAAAAATTATGCGGGTTATTACACGACATCTGACCTCTCAGATCATCCTGGCGACGAGTCTTGTGCTGATGGCGCTGATCGGTCTTTTCCTCTTCTTCGACCTTGTGAACCAGGTGGATAAGATCGGGTCGAGATACGGCATGTTGCAGGCTCTGGCGATTACCGGGTTCTCCATTCCGTCGCACCTCTACGAGGTGATGCCGATCGGCGTGCTGCTCGGCGCGGTTTACACGATGAGCCGCTGGGCCGCAAACTCCGAATTCACGATTCTCCGTGTGGCCGGCCTGAGCCCGCTTTCGCTTACGCGTTCGCTCATGGTGCCTGGTCTGATTCTGGTTGGCTTCACGTATCTGCTTGGCGAATTTGTGGCGCCGGAGAGCGACGCTCTCCGCCAGGAAGTCCAGATGAAAATCTACAGCCGGCCGCTTACCGCGTCGGGGTATGACTCCGGCGTCTGGGCCCGTGACCAGGTCTACGACGGATCAAAGAAACTCGTGCTGTCCCGTTACGTGAATGTGCAGAGCCTTAAGTCGGGAGCCGCGCAGGAAGCAAACGGCTGGCGGGTGTACGAATTCACGACTGGAAACGAGCTTCATCGGATGATTGAGGCTCCCTCGGGCACTTATCAGGAAGGAAAGGGCTGGGTGCTGAAGAACGCTGTGGTGACTGATTTTCCGTCGCTTCTTGGCGCAGATCCCCGGGCGATCCCGAAGCCGGTCGTCCGGCATACGGAGCCGAGCATGGTGCTCAGCACGACGCTCGCTCCGAGGATTCTTTCCGTGATCGTGGCGGATCCGGACCATATGCCGATTCTCGATCTCGGTTCCTATCTGCATCACCTGAAGCAGAACCACGAGGACACAAGCCGCTATGAGGTCGCCTTCTGGAAGAAGGTCTTCTATCCGCTCTCGATTCTCGTGATGCTCGCGCTCTCGATGCCGTTCGCGTACCTGAGCACCCGGTCCGGCGGCGTGTCGCTCAAGATTTTTGTGGGCGTCATGATCGGTATCGCGTTCTACGCGCTGAACAATCTGTTCTCTTATATTGGTATCCTGAGTACGTTCCCGCCGATTATGGCGGCCATAACACCAATATTGGTGACACTCATACTCGCAGCCGTGGCGATCGCGAAGGTCGAACGGCGGTGATGCCCCGGCAATTGATTTTTTAAACCTATAACGACAAGGATTGACTGAATGACGGTAGCTTCCTCGATCTCGAAGATCGGCGAAACAGAGGCGATATTTCACCAGATTGTGCAGGTTCTCCAGGGAGGGTGGACCGCAGACTATATCTGGCAGATTGCGGCGTTTGCCGTTGCGGTACTGCTGTCGCTCTTTATTTCCCGACGCTTCAACGCGAGGCTGCAGAAGCTGCTGCCGCCTCCCGGTTCTGACCGGTTGCGGGACCGCGTGAAGACCTACGCGATCGATATTGCGTCTCACCTGTCCTTCTCGCTCATCGGCGCCTCTTTCCTCTGGATGCTTGACTGGACGCTCCGCGAGGTGGATATCCTCCCGGACCACAAAGTGCTCGTGTTTGCCGAACTCGGCTACATGGTGCTTTATGCCTTCGCGTTCCTCCGGATCATGCTCTACATCCTGCGAGGTATGCTGGGCGACAAGGTGGTGACGCATGGTCTTGCCACCGTCGTTTCCTGGGTGTTCTGGATTCTGGTTGTCCTCGAATTTGCGGGTATTCTGCCGACCATCGTGAAGTTCATGCGTGAGCAGTCGATTCCGGTCGGAACTCAGAATCTCACGCTCTGGACACTCTTCTCGGGGCTCGTCTCTGCGCTTCTTACGCTCGGTGTCGCGAACTGGATCGCGAATGTTCTTGAAGGCGTGCTGAAACGTACGAAAGGACTCGCTCCGAATCTGCAGGTGGTGTTCTCGCGAATTGCCCGCTGGATTCTGATGGTCTGCGCGATCCTGATCGCGATGAGTTCTGTCGGTATCGATCTCACGGTGCTCTCGGTCTTCGGCGGCGCTCTCGGCGTTGGTATCGGCTTTGGTCTGCAGAAAATCGCGAGCAACTACATTTCAGGCTTCATCATTCTTCTTGATCACTCGATTAAGATCGGTGACTTCGTTGAAATCGGCGGATTCCAGGGTATCGTCACCGAAATCAACACCCGCTACACCGTGGTGAGTGACTGGAATGGCATTGAGAACATCGTCCCGAATGAAACGTTTGTGACGAGCTCAGTGAAGAATTACTACCACACGGATAACGTCTGTATCGCCATGATCCGGGTGTCGGTGGCCTACGGCACTGACCTCAACAAGGCGCTGCAGATCCTGAATGAGGAAGCGAATAAGCCGGATCGCGTGATCAAGAACCGCAAGGGCTGGACCGGTATCACGAAGCTGGACGACAGCGCGATTGACCTCGAAGCCGGTGTCTGGGTGCCGAATGTCGGCGACGGCACGGTGGGCCTCCGCACGCAGGTGCTGATTAACGTGCTGAAGCGTTTCGATGAGGAAGGGATCGAGGTGCCTTTCCCGCAGCTCGATGTGCGTCTCCGCAGCAATCAGACGCAGAAGATCTCGATCGAGGATATGGCCCGGCTTCTCACGTTCCTCGAGGATCAGAAAGAAGCGGATCGCCTGAAAGCCGAGAAGGAAAAAGAAAAAGCCGCGGGAGGTTCCGCGGCGAAGCCTGCCTCCGCCTGACCGGCAGGCGGAAGCGGATCAGGGGGTGGCTGCTTTACGCGGCCGCCTCTTTTTTATGTGTCCCAAAGAACTCCTTCAGGGCGTCACCCGTTGCGGTGCCCTTTTCCGCGACATCAAGCGGTGCTCCCGCGGCGACCACCTTGCCGCCTGCCGTTCCGCCTTCAGGACCGATATCGATGATCCAGTCCGCCTCTGACATCACGTCGAGGTTATGCTCGATCACGACCACGGTGTTCCCGGAGTCCGTGAGCTTATGGAGCACATTGATGAGCTTCTGGATATCCGCCATATGAAGACCGACCGTCGGTTCATCAAGAACGTAGAGCGTACCGGTGGTGCTTTCATCCTCAGACACGTACTCCGTGTCCTTCACCTTGGAGAGTTCCGTGACGAGCTTCAGGCGCTGCGCCTCACCGCCCGAAAGCGTGGGGGAGGGCTGTCCGAGCGTGAGGTAGCCGAGCCCCACCTCTTCAAGCAGCTTCAGCGGCCGCTGGATAGAGGGCGTTGACGCGAAGAACTCCACCGCCTCGCGGACCTGCATCTGAAGGATGTCGCCCGCGCTCTTTCCTTTCCATTTCACTTCAAGCGTCTGCGGGTTGAAACGTTTGCCGCCGCAGCTTTCGCAGAGCACCTTCACTTCCGGAAGGAAATTCATTTCAATCGTCCGCAGTCCCTGACCGAGACAGGTTTCGCAGCGGCCGCCCTTGGTATTGAAGGAGAAGCGGCTAGCGGTGTAGCCGCGCTCTTTCGCGAGACTCGCCTCAGCCATGATCTTCCGGATCCCGTCCCAGATGCCGACATAGGTCGCCGGGCAGGAGCGGGGTGTCTTTCCGATCGGGGTCTGATCCACTTCCAGCACCCGGCTCACGGCTTCCCAGCCTGTGATTTCACGGCACCCGGTCCAGACTGGAGCGGTGTCTTTTGCCCGCAGTGCGTCCTGGAGGTTCCGAAGCAGCAGATCACGGCAGAGACTGGATTTGCCGGAACCGGATACACCGGTGACGACCGTCAGCCGGTTCAGCGGGAACTCCACCTTCGGGATCCGGAGGTTGTGGAGCGAGGCGCCGAGCACAGAAATCGTGGGCGTCTTCCCGGAGCGTACCGGGCGGTGCGGAATGCCGTTATGGATTTCGGGAGAGGCAAGGAACCGGCCTGTAACGGAGTCCTTGCACTTCATAATGTCCTCGACCGAGCCCTCCGCGACGAGGCGCCCGCCTTCGCTTCCGGCGCCGGGGCCGATATCAATCACGTGGTCCGCGCGGCGGATCGTGTCTTCGTCATGCTCCACGACGAGAAGCGTGTTGCCTTTCTTCGACAGATGATCCATGGCGTTCAGCAGAATGCCGTTATCTTTCGGGTGCAGGCCGATTGTCGGTTCGTCCAGCACGTAGCAGACACCGAGGAGGTTGGAGCCGAGCTGCGAGGCAAGCCGGATACGCTGTGTCTCACCGCCAGAAAGAGTCGGTGCCGCGCGGTCGAGCGTCAGGTAGCCAAGCCCCACCTGATCGAGGAACTCAAGCCGGGAAACGATTTCCCGGATCGCGTCGTGCGCGATCGCCTCATCCCGGGGGTCGAGCTTGAGGGCACGGAAGAAAGCGAGTTCTTCCTTCACACTCATCTGGCAGAGTTCACTGATGTTCTTCCCGCAGAACATGACAGCGAGCGCGACCGGGTTGAGCCTCAGACCGTGGCAGTCGGGACAGACTTTCTCTTCCTCGCCCTCAGTCTTTGACCAGGCGGATTCCTCTCCTGTCTGCTCGGCGTCGAACCCGGAGAGCTGCAGCCCGGTGCCGAAGCAGGTCGGGCACCACCCCATTTTGCTGTTATAGGAGAAGAGCCGGGGATCCGGATCCGGGAAGCTCGTGCCGCAGATCGGGCAGGCGCGCCGCGTGGACCAGATCTTGAAAGTATTGTTTACGGGTTCACCGTCCTCCAGAATCATGGAGGCCACCTGTCCTTTGCCGAGCGTGATCGCGGTTGCCACGTGAGCCTTGAGCTCCGGAAGCGTCCGCTCGGAGATATCAAGCTCCGCCACCGGGAGCTCAATGCTGTGTTCGTTATAGCGGGCGAGCTTCGGGAAGTGATGCGCGTCAACGATCTTTCCATCCACCCGCAGCGTGTCGTAGTGGTGCTTCACAGCCCACTGTGCGAGTTCGGTATAGATACCCTTGCGGTGCGTGACAAGCGGGGAGAGGAGCATCACTTTCTTTCCATTTCCGGCCTTCCGGATCGCCTCCACAATGGCGGCCGGCGTCTGGGGCCGCACTTCCACGTGGCAGTTCGGACAGGTCTGAACACCGAGCTTCACATAGATGAGACGAAGGAAGTGATAGAGCTCCGTCATCGTTGACACGGTGGACTTCCGGCCGCCGCGCGAAGTGCGCTGCTCGATAGCGACAGTCGGCGGAATGCCGAGCACCGCGTCTACATCCGCGCGGCCCGAAGGCTGCACGATCGAACGGGCATAGGCGTTAAGCGACTCGAGATAGCGTCTCTGACCTTCGTTAAAAACGATGTCGAACGCGAGAGTCGACTTTCCGGAGCCGGAGAGGCCGGTAACCACCGTGAGTTCATTCCGGGGAATGTCGACCGAGAGATCCTTGAGGTTATGCTCCCGCGCGTTGAGGACTGAGATTTCTCCCTTCTTCGCGATATGAGCCTGGGCGGGGAGGGCAGCTTCTGCATCGATCTCAGTTGTCGTGAAGTCCTCCTGATAAGGCGTGCCGCTTTCGACCGCCTTCTCGTAGGAGATCAGCGCCTGGCCGGTGTAAGAGCGGGACTCCGCCATGATGTCATCCGGGGTGCCGGCCGCGACCACGCAGCCGCCCGCCTCGCCGCCCTCCGGACCGAGGTCAATGATCCAGTCGGCGTTCGCGATGACGTCGAGGTTATGTTCGATCACCAGCACCGAGTGCCCTGCGGCAATCAGTTTCCGCATGGCGAGAAGGAGTTTCTCGACGTCCGAGAAGTGAAGCCCGGAGGTCGGCTCATCAAAAACGAGGAGCCGGCCCTTCGCGTCCTTCGGCTTCCGGCGCCCGTTTTCAGCAAGCGCTGCGGCGAGGAACCCGGCGAGCTTCAGTCTCTGGGCTTCACCGCCCGAGAGTGTCGGCACGGGCTGCCCGAGCTGCACATACTCCAGACCGACATCGATCAGCGGCTGAAGGAGCGAAATCACCTCGAGATCATCCCGGAAGAAATCGCAGGCCTCTGACACGGTCATTTCGAGCACATCAGCGACCGAAGCGCTGCGGCCGTTCCGCTCGAGCTTTGCCTGAAGGATTTCCGGGCGGTAGCGGCGCCCGTTGCAGTCCGGGCAGCGGAGGTAAACGTCCGAGAGGAACTGCATCTCGACATGCTCGAAACCGGACCCCATACAGGTGGGACAGCGGCCGTCACCCGAATTGAAGCTGAAGGTCCCAGGACCCCAGCCCTGCATTTTGGCGGTGTCAGTCGCGGCGAAAAGTTTCCGGATCGGGTCAAAGGCACCGACGTAACTCACGGGGTTCGAACGGGAGGTCTTCCCGATCGGGGACTGATCAACGAAGTCCACCCCCTCGATCAGGTCGAAGCCCTTGATGTCCTTATATGGCCCCGGTGCTTCAGTCGGAACGCCGAGCCGCTTCTGGAGCGCCGGGACGAGCACTTCCTGCGCGAGCGTCGATTTGCCGGAACCGGACACACCGGTGAGGCAGGTGAGGCAGTGAAGCGGGAACGAGACATCGATATCGCGGAGATTATTCGCGGTGACCCCGGTGAGGCGGATGGAAGGCGCCTTCTTTGACACCGGCTTCTGCCCTTTGAGGGCAATCCGGCGCCGTCCCGAGAGATAGTCGCCGGTGAGCGTCTTCGCACTGAAGATTTCTTTCGGAGAACCCGAGAAAATGATGTTGCCGCCTTTTTCGCCGGCTCCCGGTCCCATATCAATAATGCGGTCCGCTTTCAGCATGACCTGAGGGTCGTGCTCCACCACGACAAGCGTATTGCCTGCCTTCGTGAGGCGGCGCATGATCGCGTTGATCCGGTCCATATCCCGAGGATGGAGACCGATGGACGGCTCATCAAGAACAAAGAGGGTGTTGACGAGTGAGGTGCCAAGAGCCGTGGTGAGGTTGAGGCGCTGAATTTCGCCGCCTGAAAGCGTACGGCTCTGACGGTCAAGTGACAGGTAAGAGACGCCGACCGCGCAGAGGAAGATGACGCGCGAACGGATCTCTTTCAGAATCGGCGCGGCTTCAGGCGGGAGATCCGGATCAGTGGCAAGGCTGTCAAAGAAACGGCGGAGACGCGAAAGCGGCAGCATCATCAGGTCATGAACCGTGAGTCCGGGGAGCTGATTCAGCACCGCGTCCGGTACGGTCATGCCTTTCGGCCGGAACCGCTCCAGCTTCCGCTCTTCTCCCTGCGGGAGGAGCGCGGCATCAGCGTCTGAGAGGCGGCCCGCTCTCCAGTAGAGCGACTCAGGCTTCAGGCGGGCGCCGTGGCAGTCCGGACAGAGCGTGTAGCTGCGGTAGCGGGAGAGAAGCACACGGATATGCATCTTGTAGGACTTCGTTTCCAGCCACTCGAAAAAGTGTCGGACGCCGTACCACTGATGATCCCAGTCCCCCGTCCAGTCCGGATCGCCCTCAAGGATCCACCACCGGTCTTCGGACGGCAGCTCCTCAAACGGCACGTCGAGCGCGATGCCGGCTTTCTTCGCGTAGCATTCAAGATCCTTCTGGCACTCAGCGAAAGACGGAGTGCTCCAGGGCTTCACGCAGTGCTCCGCGATGCTGAGGCGCGGGTTCGGGATAACGAGCCCGAAGTCGACTCCGATTACGCGGCCGAACCCGTGGCAGGTGTCGCAGGCGCCAAGAGGCGAATTAAAACTGAAGGAGGAGGGGTGAGGGTGGGAGAAACTGATGCCGCAGTCCGCGCAGGCAAGCCCCCGGGTGTATTTCCAGGTGTCCGCTTCTTCGCCTTCATCATTCAGCGGGTGTACGGCGATTGTGCCGTGACCCCGTTCAAGCGCCTGTTCAAGCGCCTCGATCGCGCGGCTTTCCTCAACGCGGCTCGCGCGGAACCGGTCCACCATGACTTTGAGCGTCCAGCCGGAGGCTGTGGCGGTCTGCTTATGAATCCGGGTGAAGCCCTGGGCTGAGAGGGAGTCGATCGCTTTCTTCAGACCGAACTTCCTCGGCACAACAGATGTAAAGGTGAGAATGAGCCTGGGGTCCGACGCGGCTTCGGCTGCGGCCCGGATCTTCTTCCAGAGAGAGTTCGGCGCCTCTTCCTCAATCTTCTTCCCGCATTTCGGACAGTAGAGCGACGCGCACTTCGCGAAAAGCAGCTTGATGTGATCGTTCAGTTCCGTCATAGTGCCCACCGTGGAGCGGGACGTCCGCACGGGGTTTGTCTGATCAATCGCGATCGCGGGCGGCACGCCGTCGATCCGGTCCACATGAGGGCGGTCCATGCGGTCAAGGAACTGACGCGCGTAGGGGCTCAGCGTTTCGACGTAGCGGCTCTGGCCCTCGGCGTAAAGGGTATCGAAGACCAGCGAACTCTTGCCGGATCCCGAGACACCGGTGACCACCGTGAGTTTCCCGAGATCAAAGTCCACAGAGACATTTTTCAGATTGTTCTGTCTTGCTCCGCGGATAGAAATTTTTGCTGCAGAAGAGGCCGGCAGACTGCCTGCCTTCAGGTTTTTACGAGCGCGTGTCATTGATATTGGTTTTTCAGCCGCTGTGTCAGAGGATCTTTTATCAGGGGATGAGCCCCGCAGATAAAAGAAAAGCATAGCGAAAGATTAACCTCTCTAAGAGACGGGAGGAAAAGGAAAAAAGAGGGAGTCCAAAAATATTTTTCAAAAAACTTGCGACTTTCTTCCTCTCCAAATTTACTAACAAAAGTCTTTATCGCAGCTTCATATAAATTCATCCATCTTTCTATCCAATCTCCAATATTGGAGATCCCCAACAAGCTAAAAATATCAGAAGCCATAGGTGTTAAAAAATAATCTGAATTTAATAATGCACTCCTATTTAATGCTCCTAAAGATGGTCCAACATCTATTAATATATAATCGAACGTTGTGTTTTCTTTTTTTAGCTGATTAAGCCAATTTAATTTTCTAATAGCACCTTTGTCTCCAGACAGCGTTTCCGACCAACTTTTACTCATTGTATCATCAATTATTGATAATTTAGGATGTCCTGGGATCAATGATATTTTAAAACTGTTTTGGTCTTCATTGACGGGAATCTCAATATTATTAAAATTGGCATCCCCCTCTTCCATATCTCGAAAATAATCATATATTGTTTTTCTTGTATTACGGTTCTCCGGATCATAAAATTCTAACCAAATTTCCTCTGGCAAAATTGCCTGCGTTGAATTCGACTGCGGATCCAAATCAACTACCAATACCTTTTTTTCTCTATATATTGACAAATAACTAGCTAAATTAATAATTGTAGTTGTTTTTCCTACTCCACCTTTATTATTAAAAAATGTTACTACTTTCATTACTCCTCCTTTGGAAGCCAAAAGCCGTTTTTCTTCCGTAATTTTATGCTTTCTTTTGTAAATAAAACATTCTTTTCTTCATTAATTTTTTTCAAAAGATCTTTGTCTTTTTTAGGCGATAATAGTCTATTTTTTATTACCTCGCAGTCCCCTAATTCTATGCCAACCCAATTCCGGTCTAATAGTTCCGCTACTGCGTATGTTGTACCACTTCCGCCAAATGGATCAAGTATTAAATCCCCTTTGTTACTACTAAACGAAATTACTCTGTCTAACAATTTTACAGAAAGTTCATTATATAACCTATTTTTCCCATTTCTTACAGGAAAAATATCATACCATACATCTGCTATATTAACGCCTAAAATATTCATCTTATGTTTATATCCACCATAATCTTTATACTCCCCTCCACAATGTCTACATGTCTGGATTGGTAGTCTTTGTTTATTAAATGTATTTGCTTTTATTCCTTTAGTAAAATAAAGTAATCCATAATGTGAGGGGGTGTATTTATCTTTTACAGGGAAACTATTTTTCATATCAATTGCAATCCAATTTTGAAAACAAAGTTTAGAACTCAAATATTCCGCATAATATATGTAAACGGTAGAATACGAGTACCTTTTTA
>ERZ824575.2449-NODE-2449-length-14540-cov-13.839213_pt1 | contig 14540 bp, 10 predicted proteins | sample MGYA00519470_ERZ824575 | MGnify/ENA primary metagenome ERZ824575 (study PRJEB31778, sample SAMEA3449170) | human gut metagenome | biome: human gut; feature: human-associated habitat; material: faeces | place: United Kingdom | collected 2010/2012 ...
TGTCTCAGGCACTGTCGTTGTCTCTGGTGCTGTTGTTGTCTCTGGCACTGTCGTTGTCTCCGGTGCTGTTGTTGTCTCCGGTGCTGTTGTTGTCTCCGGTGCTGTCGTTGTCTCCGGTACTGTTGTCTCTGGTGCTGTTGTCGGTATCTCTGCTTCTGTCGGATAGGTGTCCGGCTCAGTCTCAACAGGAATATCTGCCGATACAAAATGCATCTCACCGCTTATATTTTCAAATCTGTCTGCAATTACTCTTCCTGAGCTTGTTACATAAAGATCAACGCTGGCATCCGGTGCCACTAATATTCCGCACACACCGTTCATATTTACTGTTCCATCGTAATCAGCAAAGTTCCAGATAATTGTATCTGATATTGTCGCTGAATTGTTAGCAGATGATGTCACGAAATTATTGTTGCCTTCTTTAATTGCATACTCTCTTATTGAAATCTCATCATCTGTGATATCTTTAACATTAATTACTACGATCTTATCCTTCGGCTTATAAATTTTAAGTCCGCCATTCTGGATACTGTTAAGCTCTGCTGCTGTAATATTAACCACACAAATCTGATCCGTACAACCATTTACATCTATAACACTTCTGTTCATATCAGAATAATCAGCTATAACACCCTTTGTATTCTGGTATGTTGCAAACTGGGCAAATGTATTTCTTGCATAAGAAATAGCTGCTGTCACATCAAGGAAGTTCTCCTCGAAATAAATATTTACATTCTTATTATTGGCAATATAAATATTCTTCTCAGGGCTGTTAAGTGTTACCAGATTTCCGTTAATCGTATACGGAACTCCGACTACAATATTATTAGCCGACTTATCATTCTTAAGTTTAAGTGTTCCCGGTGTCATATCCTTAAAGTAAAACGTACCCGGATTGCTTGAAAGATCACTTCCTACCCAATGCTCTGATGGGTGAAAGAGATTGGCCGCAAAGTTGGCCTGATAATCATTGGATACGTATACATCTTCCGCCGTTACCGCATACGGCTTCGCGCTTCCGATAAGTCTCCTGAGTACAATCTGTACATTCTCATCTTCAGCATATGCCGCATTTGTAAAAATTCCCATTCCCACTGCTAATCCCGCAAGTAACATAGCAACTGCCATAAAAACCGCTCCGGTTCTTCTTGACATATTCTTAATCTTACCAATCAGCTTCATCTCTTATTCCTCCGTTTAAAACTTTTCTATATCTTTACGCTATAACTTTACTACATTTTCATCAAATCCTATACCCTCTTTTAGGGGGTATTTTTCACTTTTTCCACCACTCCACATACATTAGATTATAGATATTATATGCCGCGGTGTAACCTTTATGAACCGAATAAGAAAAAAACTCAATCTCGATGCAATCCACCGCAGCGGAATAACCGGGCGCGACGTGAACATTGCTATACTTGATACAGGAATTTACAGGCACAGGGACCTTTCCGGCAATATTGTTAAATTCGTGGATTTTGTGAATATGCGGAGCAAACCGTATGATGACAATTCTCACGGAACCCATGTCGCAGGCATTATCTCATCAAGCGGTGCCGCGTCGGACGGACTTTACCGGGGTGTCGCTCCGGGAGCCGGGATTATATCTCTTAAAGTACTTGATTACAAAGGAGGCGGTGATTCTGCCACAATGATAAAAGCTCTTGAGTGGATCAAATCCAACCGTGAAAAATACAGCATACGAATTGTTAATATTTCTGTCGGAACAGAATCGTCATCATGTCAGAGCGAATACAGCAGGCTTATTGATGTAGTTGAAGATCTGTGGGATGACGGCCTTACTGTAATTACATCGGCCGGGAACAACGGTCCGGCATACCATACCATCACAATTCCCGGAACCAGCCGCAAGGTAATAACGGTCGGAACCGATGATGTCATGACTCATACAGATTCAAAAGGAATACGCCATCACACATATTCCAGTAAAGGACCTACCATGTGCGATGTTCCCAAGCCGGATATTATAGCACCCGGCAGTAATATTATAAGCTGTTATAACGGATACGGAAATTATATATCAAAAAGCGGCACCTCCATGTCCACACCGATTGTGTCAGGAGCCGCCGCTCTTGTATTATCTTATAATAAAGCTTTATCAAATGATGATTTTAAGAAACTTCTGTGCAAAAGTGCCGATGACGCCGGGCTTGATTACTATACCCAGGGATGCGGCAGGCTTAACATCAGCAAAATGTTACTTCTGTGCTAACCAGTCCTCAAGTCTGTCTTCATATACCGGAAATGCAGTGATGCCTGTGTCAAGTATCCATTTATGGAATTCAAGTGCCTCGAAACCGCTGCCAAGTTTCTTTTCTGCCTTATCACGTAAATCCTGCATAAGAATGTTGCCTACCGTGTACGGCAGAAGCACTCCCGGGTCTCCGACCGCCGAATAAAACATCTCGGTTGCCGTTTCCCTGTTTATCTCATAATATTGTGCCAGATAACTGTAAACATCATCAATGGTCCATCCCTCGTAGTTGACTCCTATATCGACTCTCGATGAGCAGATATAGCTTATCAGGTTATTTACCCTGTTAAGTTCCCGGACATTACGGCTCATATCAAGATACTCATCAACGCAGTTCTCGACATATTTGGCCCATCCTTCAGTGGCACCTGTAAAATCAAGTGCTTTACGGGCATTGCATATACTATCATTATTGTAGAAATTCGTAAACTCATACAAATGTCCCGGATATCCTTCATGTGCAAGCGTTTCATACATCATAAGCGAACCGCTCTCCACCTCGGATCCATTGACCTTGATATTGTTAATACTTATGTCATCAATACGCGATGACACATAATATGCCAGTGTTCCTTCGACCTCGCAGGCTTTATTCTGATATTCTATGTTATAATTTGTTGTTGCCGGTGCAGGGAAATCATTTTCCATCTCCTTAATAATATACTTTAATACATCATCAGGCGTGTCAAATCCGGCTTTGTAATCCATAAATTCTTCATATGCATTGTAATCCATGGCAATCACGGCCGTAAGCGATTTAACGCATTCGTTCATCTCATCTTCCAGGAGTTCTATAATTTCTTCCGGTGTCATGTCTGAACTTGTTTTATCCCGCAATATCGCTTTATAAAGAGCCTTTCCATCATCGCCGAAACCACAGAGACCGCCATCGTTGGTTCCCGTTGTTTTAAGCTCGCTGACGGCATTTTTTACTTTCTCATATGAAGGCAGATAATATTTATCCACATACTGCTTATTAGTTTCAATATATTCGTCCTTAACCTTGTCATCAAGTCCAAGTCCGTCTATTTTATCTTCAAATGTAACAACAAGCGCTTCCGTATCTGCGTTAAGTATCTTATCGCATTGCTCTATAACTTCATCCGCCACATACCCGGGCATAAAATACCCTTTTTCCGACTGCTTATAAAGGACATCGACAGCCTCATCGATATACCTTTCGCAATCCTTAAGATATTCAAGATAATGATCCACATCATCCTGATCATAGAACACATACTCTATAAAGTTACTTGAAAGGTTGGATGTTATTCCTGATGTAGGCCCAAAATAATTATAATACATCTCAAGTCCTTCATAGTTCTTCTGCGTAACAAGGTAAAATTCTATGCTGTCATAAGCAGTCTTTTGCTCATCCGTAAGAGATTTGCGCGTTATTTTATGAAGCTTATCAAGATACCTGTCAACATCGTCATCTTCATCTTCGTCAATAAGCACTCCTCCAAGAGTATAATCATCTGCATTAAATGTCACGCCGTATTCAGACGGATCCGATACCACAAAATGTGCGTTGAAACTGTTATCTTCAAGCATCTGCTTAAAAATATCATCACACAGTTCATCGAAACCGGCTCTTATCTCTTCATCAGAAACCTTTCTTACGGATATACATGATGTGAGAGACAGTGCAAGCAAAATGCACAAAGCCGATACCGGTATGCTGCGCTTTATTCTCATTTTCAACCTCCTGTTTGTCTTAGTTAAAATATACAAGGTCATCTTCCGGTTTGGATGCACTCTCTATATCCATTGCATATAATACAATACCCTGTCCCTTGTATTCCTTACAAAACTCTGATTTAGCTCTCGCTGTAAGCATTATAAAATCCCTGTCGCGATATCCTTCCAGCTGTTTGCCCGTTACATCATCGCATACGCATCTGAATCCTATAAACCTGACATCCTCAACACAACATGTCATTGCAAAACGTCCCGGAGCAAACATGCCTTTTTTCGCATATTGCTTAGGCTTATATACAACAGCCTTGGTTTTGATTATTTTGTTATCGTATTTATCAGGATTATCCATCGCATCCATATACCATAATCCGAAATCTTCATCCGCAATCTCTATCTCGTCCTTTGATATATCAAAAGGAAGTATCTCGTTAACTTCGTTCGAGCTTCCGTCGGATGACTCAAAATAAACCTGAGCTCTGGTATTTACGGCTTTTACGCTTCTTCTGTATGCCGCTCTGTCAGAATCCTTGGTACATCTGTTAAAAATAACCATCTCGGTTAATTTATACTGATCCATCATGACCTGTCTCATATTGGAGAGGTACATATCATAGGTCTCTGCATTTACCAGGGTGATTATCTGTACAACTTCCATGAAATTCGGAAGCGAATCAATAAACTCATCCAGTTTCCACATTCCGTTAAATTCTACGAAAACACGTTCCGCCTTACAGCGGTTGCTTGCTTCCACAAAGAAATCCTTTGTGAGTTCCTCCGCATCTTCAACCATCTCAACCGTAACATTAAGGTCCGTCATTTCTTTTTCATTGTATTCTTCTTCGCCGTCTTCACATGCGATCACAAGACTTCTTGAACCATCATTAAAATCTTCGCTGGCAAGTGTCTCTTTGATAAAAGTTGTCTTGCCGCTTTCAAGAAAACCGTTAATTATAAAAACAGGTATCTGCATAGTAATTGCTCCTAACAATTCTTATTTATGAAATATGCCGGAGAAAAATGCCTCCGGCATATAATTATTATTTAAGTCCAAACAATTCTTCCATCTTATCCGGATCAACATTGGTACCTATTACGCAAAGCTTTCCGGTATATTCCGGCGAACCGTCCCTGAGTTCATATTCACCCGGAACAGCATCGAAATAAATCCATCTGCCTTCTTTATCCGGAACCATTCCTTTAGCTCTTAAGATAACTCCGAACTCGTCCGTCTCTACAAGTCTCTTAAGAATAGATTCTATACTGTCTCTGTCGTATTTATGAGGTGTCTCTGTACCCCAGCTGTTAAATACGTCATCCGCATGATGGTGATGATGATGTCCATGCTCATGATCATGTCCGCAGCAGCATTCTCCGTCATGGTCATGATGCTCATGTTCTTCCTCATCATGGTCATGGTGGTGATGTTCATGTTCATGTTCGTCTTCATCATGGTGATGATGATGTTCATGCTCATCTTCGTCATCATGATGATGTCCGCAAACCGGACATACATCCATTTCCTTAAGCATCTCGTCAACAAGAGATGTTTTCTTCATGGCATCTTCAATCTGCTTGCCTGTAAGATCATCCCAAGGTGTTGTGATTATCGCAGCCTTATCATTATGCTCCCTGATAAGTGCTACAGCAGCTTCAAGCTTATCTTCTGTCATATTCTGTGTTCTGCTGAGAACTATTGTGGATGCACTCTCAATCTGGTTATTATAAAACTCACCAAAATTCTTGATATACATCTTGCACTTGGTTCCGTCAGCTACAGTTATGAAATTCTCAAGTGTAAGTTCTGCTTCTTCAGCCACATTCTCAACAGCGGCAATTACATCTGAAAGCTTTCCTACTCCGGATGGCTCTATTATAATCATATCAGGCTTATAATCAGCTGCAACCTGCTTAAGAGCCCTTCCGAAATCTCCTACGAGTGAACAGCATATGCATCCTGAATTCATCTCGTTAATCTGTACTCCGGCATCCTTAAGGAAGCCGCCGTCAATTCCTATTTCACCGAACTCGTTCTCGATAAGGACAACCTTCTGTCCCTTATAAACTTCCTCGAGAAGTTTCTTAATAAATGTAGTCTTACCTGCTCCGAGAAATCCCGAGATTATTGTTACTTTTGTCATTGTTATCATCCTTTCCGACGTCTATAAAATCGTAGTTCCGCATTTGCCCGCAAGCGCATCCTTAGCGCTCTCAAGGTTGGCAATTACCGCTTTACGCTCATTGCCTGCGAGAACAAACTCTACCGCTGCCGATACCTTAGGCAGTGTCGTAATGGCTCCCATATTATCTTCATTCACATATTCCTTAAGCTCAGAGGCCTTGATCGTGTCAAAACTCTGTTCCTTATCCGTTCCTTCATTAATGACAAGCTTGTCAGCTGCCGTAAGGAAAAGAAGTGTATCTGCATCAATAAGTTCCGCAAGTCTTGCCGCAACATAATCTTTCTCAATTATGGCGCTTGCTCCCTTAAGGACAGTTCTCTGTTCAAGTACCGGTATTCCGCCGCCTCCGGCAGCTATTACAATCTGTCCGGCATCCAGAAGTGTTCTTACCGCATCGATTTCGTATATATCCTGAGGCTTAGGAGCTGCGATTATCCTGCGGTATCCTTTATCTTCTTTTACAACATAATTGCCCTTGGCTTCCTCAGCCTTCGCCTCTTCCTCTGTCATATATCTTCCGATAACCTTGGTAGGATTAGAGAATGCCCTGTCAAAAGGATCCACCTTGACCTGTGTTATAATAGTAGATACTGTCTTATATATTCCTCTGTTGAGAAGCTCTGTTCTTATCGCATTCTGAAGGTCAAAACCGATATATCCCTGACTCATTGCACCGCAAAGTGACATAGGCGCAACAGTATATCTTGAATCAAGTCTGGCAAACTCTGTCATCGCAGTCTGTATCATTCCTACCTGCGGACCGTTACTGTGTGTAATAACTATATTATACTTAGCCTCAACAAGATCGGCTATCGCTTTTGCCGCTTTGGCAACATTAGCCTTCTGCTCCGGAAATGTCTCACCGAATGCATTACGTCCGAGTGCAACAACTATTTTCTTATTATCCATTAACATACCTCTTTTCATATGATTTTATCTGTCAAACAGGCCTGCGGCCATCAATTCATATTATATAATATTTTGGTAAAAAAGTCAAAATGAGTTACCCCTATCCTTTAAAAACATAACTAAGCACATTATATATCAATGTATTGGAATATTTGGAGTAAACAACTTCCCTTGCCATAACGGGATTATCCGTTATCAGTCCGTCAACACCCATTACGGTAAGTTCCTTGGCCCTGTTTTCACCATTAACCGTCCAGACATATATCTCCTTGCCTCTGTTATGGATGGCATCGACCATATTCTTATTGACAAATCCCGAATTAATACTGAAAGCGTCAACATACGGCAGATTATAAAAATTACCGTACGCCACATTAAGCACATACCCGGTCTGTATCTTCGGATTAATCTGTTTTATACCCTTAAGTGCTTCGTAATTCATGGATGTGACAACGCATTCGTCAATATAATCATATTGTTCTATGAGTGCTGCAACCATTTTCACAAGATCAGGCTCGTTGTCCGTAAGTTTTATCTCTATGTTAAGCCGTATTTTTCCCTTGGTATATTTCATTACATCAGACAAAAGCGGTATGCGGCATTCCTTAAATTCTTCGTTACTGCCAAACCAGCTTCCGGCATCCAGTTTTGCTATATCCTCATAATTCATATTCCAGACTTCCTTATTCACTCCGGCCGTTCTCTTAAGGCTGTCATCATGCATGACCACAATCTGTCCGTCCTTCGTCTCATGGACATCAAGTTCAATATAATCGGCCGTAGCTTCCACTGCTTTCTCAAATGCAAGCATGGTATTCTCAGGTGCATTATATGAACTTCCGCGGTGCGCCATTATAAGTGTCTGGTCAAAAAATTCCACGTTAGAGAAAGGATTGCTGTCAAATGCCCTCACCATATACATGATATTCATTACCAGCGATATTACGATAACTGCCGCCGATATCACGAACTGCCTCATGCGGTGTGAATTTCCCTTACTTCCAATCAGGCTCTCCGTAACTATTCCCATATTGAATTCGTCCCCTTCATCGCATCTGTATCTGTAAAACATACTCGTTATCAGACAATATGAAACCGGAAGTGATGTAATTGTGAGAAGAACCTTGGTCACGAAAAGCACAACCCTGAACACCGTAAGGAATAACGCCATACCGAGATTAGCCTTGTCAAGTATCGTGACACCGAGACTTATGAGAATAATCATTATAAAATAAACTATATAAATTACCGCTAACAATGCGACGTTCCAGCCAAACACAAGTCCGAATGACCTTAGTCCCCTCACTCTTACCATCTGCCTGCTCTTACGTTTGCTGTCCGATATATCTCCACCGTCATATGCCATGTAATTGATGGAAAACATATGAATAATACAATACACAAACAAAGCAAGCACCGCCAGTCCTATCGGAATAAAAATATATGCATGGCTCTTAATCGTGCGCACAGCCGCGTCCGAAAGTGTAATTCCCGATGCAAGAAAACCTATCAGTGTAATATTCATCATTAATGATACAATCAGCACATGTAAAAAAGTTACTATGCGTTTCTTTTTCATCGTTTTACGGACCAGTTTCGCACCTGCCTTAAAAATCTGGGCAATGGTTATCGGATTATTATGGTAACCGGCATCAAAGCACACCGAAAGGCATGCCACTTCATAAGTAACATAAAAGGCAAAAATCAGAATAATGAGCACGAAAAAGATTATCGTGAACGGACTTTTAAGATAAGTGAAAAAATAATTATTGGTAAGATACTTAAATCCGGCCTTCCTGAGCGTAAAATCCCATCCCGCCAGATAAAGAGGATATCCTATAGCAAAAGCGGCCAATTTGTACAGCAATTCAAAGACAATAAGACTTAAGCCGCACTTTTTAATCAGTGCGGCGGTTCCGGAAATTATTCCCTTGTTTCTGCCTTTGCGTCTAATACCCATAAAATTGCTCCATGCCGGCCTGCCGCCGTTAAAATAACAGCGAGCAGTGTCCTGCACTGCTCGTCGCTTATATTTTTATCTTAAAGTGATGCTTCAAGTCTCGTTCTTATTGCCTTGATAAAATCAAAACTGTTAAGGACTTTCGGATTATCAATTGAAGTTATAAGTGCGAGGTCTTTAGTCATCTCCCCGCTTTCAATCGTATCTATACATGCTTTTTCAAGCTTATCGGCGAAAATCTGCAATTCCTTATTGCCGTCAAGCTCGCCTCTCTTTCTGAGAGCTCCGCTCCAGGCAAAAATCGTTGCCACAGAGTTGGTAGATGTCTCTTCGCCTTTGAGATGTTTGTAATAATGTCTCTGTACCGTTCCGTGGGCAGCTTCATACTCGTACACACCGCTTGGCGATACAAGAACAGATGTCATCATCGCAAGCGATCCGAATGCCGTAGCAACCATATCACTCATAACATCACCGTCATAATTCTTGCAGGCCCAGATGTATCCGCCTTCGGACTTCATTACTCTTGCAACCGCATCATCAATCAGTGTATAGAAATATTCAATTCCTGCTGCCTTAAATTTCTCTTCATATTCATTATCATAAATTTCCTGAAAAATATCCTTGAAATTATGATCGTATTTCTTGGAAATTGTATCCTTGGTGGCAAACCACAAATCTTCTTTCTTATCGAGTGCGTAATTGAAGCAGCTTCTGGCAAAGCTTTCAATCGACTTGTCCACATTATGGATTCCCTGGATAATTCCCGGTGTCTTGAACTCATGGATAGTTTCTTTGATAACTTCTCCGTCTGCGCCGGTAAATACAAGCTCGGCCTTTCCGGCACCCGGAACCTTAATCTCGACATTCTTATATACGTCGCCATATGCATGTCTTGCTATTGTAATAGGCTTATGCCAGTTCTTTACAAGCGGCTCGATACCTTTTACGATAATCGGTGCACGGAATACGGTTCCGTCAAGAATGGCTCTTATAGTTCCGTTAGGGCTCTTCCACATCTCTTTAAGATTGTATTCTGTCATACGCGCAGCGTTCGGTGTAATCGTAGCGCACTTTACGGCAACTCCATATTTCATATTGGCATTGGCTGCATCAACCGTAACCTTATCATCAGTCTCGTTACGATGCTCAAGTCCAAGGTCGTAATATTCTGTATTAAGATCTATGAATGGGCAGAGGAGTTCTTCCTTAATAGACTTCCAGAGAATTCTTGTCATCTCGTCCCCGTCCATTTCCACAAGCGGTGTAGTCATCTTAATTTTATCCATGGCATAATCTCCTTATAATATATTTTAATTAATTTATGTATTTTAATACTTGTCAAAAGCACTATCTTTTAAATTATACTACAATATCTGTGAAAATCAACAATTATTATAGTAACCAAAAAGGTGATTTCGCATATCTGTATAGTGTAAAGTTTATTTCCCGGAGGAAAAACAATGAGTGATTTAGCAGCAACAGGATGCGGATGCGGTGGCAGCCCGATTTCAGGATCAGGCAACTGCAGCTGCAATGTACTTCTCTGGATTCTTATTCTTTCATGCGCATGCGGCGGTGAAGGCGGAATCTTCGGCAACTCACTTTTCGGCGGAAACGGATGTGGCGATGGCTGCGGATGTGGATGCGGCGGAAACAACTGGCTCTGGATCATTATCCTTATAGCACTCATCGGCTAATTATTCCGATATGCCGGTTCCACTAAACTGGAACCGGTATTTTCATATGTCCGTCTGCATATATTAGAAAAAAAGATTTAAAAACATATGGAGCATTTTGAAACCCTGCCGCTTACCGAATTTGACATCGCCACCTGCGGCACATATTTTCAGATGATTAAAGCATATCTGCCATACACATCCGGGGAACAGCAGAAGATGTTCGCCCTGTTTATCAGACTTGCCGAACTTATGCAGACCCTTGAGTTCTATAAAAACATGCCATGTCCGTCCCCTCTGGCAAGGGCGCATCACGACACCGAGCATATCGTGAACGACATCAAACGGTTCTGCCCCAAAAAAGATTGTGAAATTTTTAACATGATGTCCAACTTCAGCAACATGAACGAGATATTCAGCATCTACAATGCAATGAATTCCGAACCTCAGGCCCCGGATAAGTCATCCGACATGTTAAAGAATTTTCTGTCACCCAAACAGCAGCAGATGTATGAACAATACAGCCGGATGCTCAATAATAATCCCGGCAGCAAAGGAGGCATATGAACAACATATACAGCCGCAAATCGGCACTTTTAAATGAATTCATGCAGCTTTCATCCGGTGTTTCGTCCGATGACATCCTCCCTCTCCTTCTTGCCTTTTCAAACAAAGCCAGGCAGGAGCACATAAGTTTTACCAAATCCGATATCGAAACTCTTTTTGAAAGCATGAAAAAAGACATGAACCCGGAGGAACAGTCCAAAGTAGAAACCCTCATGAAAATGGCTTCGGTACTTTAAACGTACCGAAGCCCAATATAGCATTGCCTTATTTAGCAACAATATTTACGATTCTTCCCGGAACATAGATTTCTTTTACTATGTTCTTGCCCTCTATTGCCTTCGCAACAGCCGGAATCTCTTTAGCCTTGGCAATTACTGTCTGTGAGTCTTCATCAACAGCTATTTCAACCTTGCCCTTAACTTTACCGTTGATCTGCACACCGATTTCCACGGTATCTTCCTTAACGGCTTCTTCATCAAATTCTGGCCATTTCTCAAATGCAATCGTGCCATCATGTCCTAAAATACTCCAGATTTCCTCACCTGCATGAGGGCAGATGCACGAAAACATCTTAATAAATCCTTCTGCATAATTACGCGGGCACTTGCCTTCCTTAGTGGCAGCATTCATGAATATCATCATCTGGCTGATCGCAGTGTTGAATCCGAGTGTCTCGAAATCCTGTGTAACTTTCTTAACAGTCTGATGATATACTTTCTTCAGTCCGTTATCTGTATCTTCAATGATATTCTCCGGTTCAGTGAAGAAATTCCATACTTTACCGATAAATCTTCTCGCACCTTCAACGCCCTGCTGGCTCCATGGTTTGGAAGCCTCAAGCGGTCCCATGAACATCTCGTAAAGTCTCAATGTATCAGCGCCGTAATCTCTTACGATATCACTCGGATTGATGACAAATTCAGGGAATCTCTTACCCATCTTAATTCCGTTGGATCCGAGTATCATGCCCTGATGCACAAGTTTCTTAAACGGCTCCCTGGTAGGTGCAATGCCCTTATCATAGAGGTATCTGTTCCAGATTCTTGAATACATAAGGTGTCCTACCGCATGCTCCGGTCCTCCGATATAGAGGTCAACCGGCATCCAATGCTTAAGGAGTTCCTTATCGGCAAGTTCTTTATCATTATGCGGGTCAATATATCTTAAATAATACCAGCTTGATCCGGCACTGCCCGGCATGGTCGATGTCTCTCTCTTACCCTTGATTCCGTTGTGGTCGTACTGCTTCCACTCTGTCGCATTCTCAAGAGGTGCCTGTCCGTTCTTGCCCTTGTAGTCCTCAAGTTCCGGAAGAACAAGCGGAAGTTCATCATCATCAAGCACATGAATTTCTCCGTTCTCAAGGTGTACAACAGGAACCGGCTCGCCCCAGTATCTCTGTCTTGCAAAAATCCACTCACGGAAATGGTAATTTGCTTTCTTGCGGGCCACACCCATCTTAACAAGCTTATCCGTAATGGCAGTCTTGGCTTCCTCAACAGTAAGTCCCGTAAACTCTTCTGAGTTCATAAGCTTACATCCCTTGCCGAGGTAATCATATTTCTCAAATGCCTGCTCGCTCACATCGGCACCCTCGATTACCTGAATCATCGGAAGCTTATGCGCAATGGCATACTCGAAGTCTCTCTGGTCGTGTGACGGTACCGCCATAACCGCACCTGTTCCGTATGAAGCAAGTACGAAATCGCCGATAAACACCGGCACTTCCTTGCCGTTGACCGGATTGATTGCATATATTCCTTCAAGAACGCAGCCCGACTTCGTCTTATTGAGTTCCGTTCTGTCCATATCGTTTTTCTTGACTGTCTCGTCGATATATGCCTGAACCTCTGCCTGATTCTTAATTCTCGGCATCAGTTCCTTAACAAGCTGTCCGTCCGGCGCCAGTACCATAAATGTGATACCGTAAATCGTCTCAATACATGTAGTGAATATCGAAAAACTTCCGCCGCCCACGATATTGAAATCAACTTCAACACCTTCTGATTTACCAATCCAGTGTCTCTGCATCTCTTTCGTGGACTCCGGCCAGTCTATCTCGTTCAGTCCTTCAAGGAGCTTGTCCGCGAAAGCCACCTGGTCGATAACCCACTGCTTCATATTCTTACGTACGACCGGATATCCGCCTCTCTCTGACTTGCCGTCAATTACCTCATCGTTGGAAAGAACCGTTCCGAGCTCTTCACACCAGTTGACCGGCATATCAACATACTTGGCATATCCGTCAAGATAAAGCTGTTTAAAAATCCACTGTGTCCACTTATAGAAATCCGGGTCGCTTGTCGCAATCTTGCGGCTCCAGTCATAATCAAATCCAAGTTCCTTAAGCTGTGCCGTAAATGTCTCTATATTCTTCTCTGTAAATCCGTTCGGATGATGTCCGGTCGTAACCGCATACTGCTCTGCCGGAAGTCCAAATGAGTCATATCCCATCGGATGTAAAACATTATATCCCTGCATTCTCTTCATACGTGACACAATGTCTGTCGCGGTATATCCTTCCGGATGTCCTGCGTGAAGACCTACTCCCGACGGGTACGGGAACATGTCAAGTGCGTAGAATTTAGGTTTGGAAAAATCCCATACATCAGTCTTAAAAGTCTGGTTCTCTTCCCAGTACTTCTGCCACTTCGGCTCGATTGATTTAGGATTATATGTTGTAGTATTAGCCATATCTGCCTCCTATATATGACGGCTCATATTAATATAAAAATTCATAAGCTAAATATTAAACAGAAACGCACGATTTGTCAAGGATTGCGCGGTTTCATTTCTGCAAAATATCTTCATTCAAACCCCAGATATTTAAGAAATCCATCCAGTCCTCTCTCAATATCTCTCCACGTCCTGCCAAAATCCCCCGTATACCACGGGTCCGCAACATCTCCGTCCTCTCCCGCAAACGTCAGCAGCTTGCGGATTTTGCCACCATTATGCCCGGTCATCCTCTCAATATTCCTCATATTCATCGAATCCATCCCGATCAGCCAGTCATAATGATCGTAATCCTCCCTCTTAAGCTGCACCGCTCTCTTACCCTCACATCCAATCCCATGCCTTGCCAGCTCGGCTTTCGCCGACGGGTACACCGGATTCCCCACTCCGTTCCATATCTCTTCCGTACTCGTCGCCGCGGAGGCAATCTCAAACTCCTTTGCAATACCCCGGCGGGCGGTCATATCTTTAAACATAAATTCAGCCATCGGCGAACGGCAGATATTGCCGTGGCAGATGAAAAGTATTTT
>ERZ824575.2453-NODE-2453-length-14524-cov-9.126823_pt1 | contig 14524 bp, 20 predicted proteins | sample MGYA00519470_ERZ824575 | MGnify/ENA primary metagenome ERZ824575 (study PRJEB31778, sample SAMEA3449170) | human gut metagenome | biome: human gut; feature: human-associated habitat; material: faeces | place: United Kingdom | collected 2010/2012 ...
GTCAAGCATTTTGATGAATTATTTTTCATTTTGAGTATTGATATAAAAATAAAATTATGCTATTATTAAATTAAGGAGGTTAGATAATATGGATATAGAAGAATTAAAAATTAAAATTCATTCTGATATAGAAGATTATCTGGTATCATTTAAAAATGATATATTTAATATAATTGATAATAACTTATCAGATTATATTGAAGATAAAAAATCTAATATGATTCTAGATATAGATAACTTTATTTTTGAAATGAATAAAGAAAATAATCTTTTAACAGTTGCATTAAAAGAGTTTATAGAATATTATATAAAATATAAACAGTAACATAGTTTCATGTGAAACATTGGAGGAAATATGAATAGAAATAATTTATATAGAGATACTATAAAGCTTGTTAAAGAAGCAAATAAAAGAATATCTAAATTAGAGAGAGGAGTTGATATTAATAAAGGAAAATATAATCCTAAAACTAAAAGATTTGAAAGAAAAGGAAGTTATTATATAACTAATAAAAATGGTAAAAGAACTAAAGTTAAAACAGTTGATATTAGAAGATATCCATCTGGAACATGGGCTACTAAAAAACTAAATGATAGAATAAGTGATTATTTACATGATGGAGAAATAAAGATAAATAAAGATATGAGTATTCAAGAATTAAGATTAATAAATAAAGCTGTAAATAATTTTTTAAGTAGTAAAACTTCTACTATTAAAGGAATAATGGAAATAGAAAAGCAAACTAAACAAAATATAAGTAATATAGTTACTGATTTTGATGAAGATGAGTTAACTAATGATGAAGTTAATACTTTATATGATTTTTTTAATGTTCCAGATTTTCAAGATGTAACTCAATATATACCTCCATCAGATTTATATATTTTATTAATGGATTCTAAAAGAAATAATGATTCGCCTGAAGCTTTCCTTAGAAAAATTGAAATGTATATAGATAAAGATTCTTTATATTCTGATAGTGATATGAAAGATAAACTTATTAGGATATATAATAAATTAAGTGCTTCATTATAGTAAATGGATTTTTCATGAAAAGAAAATATTAGGAAAAAGAAAATTAGTTGATAATAATATCTATACATTAGATATTGAAACATCATCCTATTTTTTCTTAGATGAAAAACAACATAATGGGTTAGAATATGATTCATTATCACAAGAAGAAAAAGATAGAGCTATTAAATGTAGCTGTATGTATATCTGGATGCTTGGAATAAATGATACTATTTATTATGGAAGAACTTGGAGTGAATTAAAAGATTTCTTACATAAAATAACAGTATATATTCCAGAAAAAAAGATAATATTTATTCATAATTTAGCATTTGAGTTCCAATACTTATATTCTGTTTTTGAAATGGAGAATGTATTTGCTAGAAAAAGTCATAAGGTTATAAAATGTGAGATTAAGAACATGAATATAGAACTTAGATGTAGTTATTTTATGACTAATGCTAAATTAGAGAAACTTCCATCTATATATAATCTACCAGTAGAAAAGAAAGTAGGAGATTTAGATTATTCTAAGATAAGACATTCAGAAACACCATTAACAGAAAAAGAACTAGGATATTGTGAGTATGATTGTTTAGTAGTTTATTATTATATATTATTTGAGCTTAAAACTTATTTAAGAGTAGATAAGATTCCAGTAACATCTACAGGACATGTAAGAAAAGAATTAAAAGATGTTATCAAGGATAACTATTCTTATAAAGCTAAAGTAAGAAAAAGTATAAACACAGATCCTCATATTTATAATATGTTAGTAGCTAGTTTTCAAGGTGGTTATACTCATGCTAATTATATTTATACTGATGAGGTTATTAAAGATGTAGATTCTTTTGATGAAACATCAGCTTATCCTTATGTAATGGTAGCTTATAGATTTCCATCTACAGAGTTTAAAGAATGTTTTATAAAAACTAGAGAAGAAATGAATAATAATTTTGCTTATCTTTTAAGAGTTAAGTTTTCAGATGTTAAGAGTAAATATTATAATAATTTTATATCATCCTCTAAGTGTATTGATTTAAGAGGAGCTAAATATGATAATGGAAGAATCATAGAAGCTAAGAGTTTTGAAATGATTCTTACAGATGTAGATTTAAAGCTATATTTAGATAGTTATACATGTAAATATGAAATAGTTGAAAGTTATTATTCAGTATATTCATATTTACCAGTAACATATATACATTTTATATTAAACAAATATGTAGCTAAAACTAAATATAAGGGAGTTAAAGAAAAGGAATTAGAATATCAATTAGAGAAACAAAAGTTTAATGCTTTATATGGAATGACTGTAACAAATAATATTAAAGATGAAGTAGAGTTTAAAGATAATATCTGGAATGAAGTTCCACTTACTAATGAAGAAATATTAGAAAAATTAGAAGAAGATAAAAAAGCTGGATTCTTATCATTTAGTTATGGAGTATGGGTTACAGCTTATGCTAGGAATAATTTACTTAGAAATGTTATGAAATTAGATAAGTATGTTATATATTGTGATACAGATTCAATAAAATTAATTAAAGGATATGATAAGACAATAATAGAAAAATATAATCAGACAGTAAAAAATAGAATTGAGTTTACTTCAAGAAAGTTAAATATTCCACTTGAAAAGTTTAGCCCTAAAGATAATAAAGGAAAAGAACACATGTTAGGATTATTTGAATATGAGGGAAACTATCAAGAGTTTATAACTCAAGGAGCTAAAAAATATGCTGTTAAAGAAGATGGAGAAATTAAAATAACAGTAGCTGGAGTTCCTAAAAGTGGAGCTAAAGCTTTAAAAGATTTAAAAAATTTTAAAGATGGTTTTATTTTTAGATATAAAGATACTAATAAAAATCTGTTATTTTATGTAGATAATCAAGAAGAACATATATTAAAAGATTATAATGGAATAGAATATAAAATAACAGATAAATCTGGATGCTGTATATTACCTAATAGCTATACTCTAGGAAAAGCATTAGATTACTGTCATTTACTTTCAGATGATTCTTCTAAGAGAAGTATTTATAAGGAGTAAATATGAAAATAGGTTTAAATGAAGTAGGAATTATTTTATATATAATAGCAGTAATATTATATATAATTATGAGGAGAAAAAATGATTAATTTAAAATTATTAAAACAAAGAAATACATATAAGTTAAAATATGAAAATATATTAGAACAAGAAAATATTTATTTAAAAAGAATAGAAGAATTAAGATGTCAATTAGATATAGCAAGAGATACTATAAAACAAATGAAAATTAGAGAAAAGAAATATAAAAAAGAATTGAGGGAGAAAAAATGAGAACTTTTGTTAAGTTTAAAGTAAAGCATCAAAAAATTGGAGGAAAAGAGATTTTTATTGAGAGAACTTTAACTCCAGATGAAATAGATGAAAAAGCTTTACATGGTAATATAGCTTGTTTAAATTTTTGTTTAAGAAGAGGAGATTTTCTTCCAGATTTTAATAAAAAATGTTATTATGGTAAAATAAAAAAAGGAAATACATATTTAGGTTATGTAGTATGTGAGGATGAATTATGGAGGTTATAAATGAGAATAGCAAAAAGTATTAATACAGAAGATTATAAATATATGAAAAAGTTTTTTAATATAAAAATATCTGATATAGCTAAAAGATTAAAATTAGATAGAAGTTATTTAGCTGGAGGATATTATCCAGAAGAAAAATATAAATTAGTAAGAAAAGAAATAGAAAAAGAAATAGCTAAATTATATATAGGGAAGTGATAGATAATGAGTAATGAAGAATTATTAGAAGCAACAGATATTATAATAGATGCTATTAGTGTAAGTAGTTTATCAAATTATACTAAATTAGAACTTATGATGAATCTTAAAAAGTTTTTATCTGAATATGAGAAAAATATTAACATATTAAAAGAATCAGAAAAGAGAATAAGATGAGTAAACAAGATAAGATTCATTATAATTTAGATAATATAGATAAAGAAAATGCTTTAATTAATATTATATGGGGAGAAAGAAGTAATGGTAAAAGTTATCAAGTAAAACATAAAAAAGCTATTATTCCATTTTTAGAATCTATGATTAAAGATGGAATGAAAAGAGATAGATTTATATTAGTTAGAAGATTAAGAGAAGAAATATCTACAGAAAAAATAGAGAGATATTTTGCTGATGTAGATATAGCTACTCTAACTAATAATGAATTTAATATTATAACTTATTATAGAAAAGAAGTATATTTAGGAAAGTATAATATAGAAACTGGTAAAGTTAAAAGAGGAGAAAAAGTAGGATATGTAGTAGCACTATCAACAGAACAGCACTATGCTGGAGCTAGTTATTTAGATGTTAAAAATATTATTTTTGAGGAGTTTATGTCTAGATCAGTTTATTTAGCTAATGAGCCTGATAAATTAATTAACTTCTGGAATACAGTAGATAGAAAAAGAGGTATAGTTAGAATGTGGTTAGTTGGTAATACTATTTCAAGAGTATGTCCTTATCTAACTGACTGGGATTTACAGTCTATAGTATCTAAACAGGAACAGGGAACTATTATAACTAAAATGTTAGATACTGGAACTTTAGATGAAGATAATAATCCTATTAAAATTAAGTTAGCTATAGAATATTGTAAATCATCCGGAAAAAGTAGTTTTTCTATTGGTAAACATAAAGATATGTTAAATAAGGGAACATGGCAAAGTGATCCTCAACCTCATCTACCTAAAGGAAAAAATAATTATAAGTTATTATATAGAATAGGATTTATGTATAAAGAGTTTAAGTTTTTAGGAGAATTATTAAAAGATAATGATTCTAAAGAATGTGTATGGTTTATATATCCATATGAGAAAGAGTTTAAAGATAATTTACTAATATTTTCAGATGTGGTAAAATTAAATAAAAGATATCAGAGGAATATATATGATTTAACTATCAATAATGATAGAATAAAAAAAATTTTATCTACATTCAGAGAGGGGAATATATTCTATTCATCTGATTTATGTGGAACAGATTTTAAACAAGCTATTGATTTTAGTATAAGAAAGTGAGGAGATAATATGAGAGATAGTGTTATTTATTTAGCTAAAAATATAAAGTTAGATAAAAATTATAAAAATGTTTTAAAATATTCAGAACAACAAATGATAGAATTAATAACTAATCAGAATAATTTAGTTTATGCTGGAAATAAATTTAGTTTTTTAAGAGATGATGGAGCTATAAAAGTAGAAGTTCCATATTCTCAATCTTTACAGAGTAATTATATAGCTTTTCAAAATCCTGATTATTCTAATAAATGGTTTTTTGCTTTTATAGATAAAGTAGAATATATATCTAATGCTACTACTAAAATATATTATACTATAGATTTATTTTCTACTTGGTGGAGTTATTGGAGTCCTAAGGCTTGTTATGTTATAAGAGAACATGTTGAAGATGATTCTATAGGACTTCACACAGTTCCAGAAAATGTTGAAACAGGAGATTATATAATAGCTGGAGTAGAAGATTTAACTTATGATGGAAACAGTTATTATATATGTGCTGGAATAAGTGATGATATATTAACTAATGAAACTCCTGATAAGTTTTATAATAAAGTAGTAAGTGGATTAACTTATGTAGTTTTAAAAACTAATGTAGATGTAAACAGATTAATTGCTAGATATAATAATGCTAGTAAAATAGAAGCTATATATAGTTTATTTATGATTCCCTCTAGTTTTTTAGGAACAAGTCCTCAGTGGAGGCAAGATACTACTGGTTTAATAAACTTTGCTTATATACCATCTAATAATAGTTATTATTCTTTAGGAGAAGTAGTTTTAAGAAGAAGAAATATATTAGGAGAGGGAAATGTAGGATATACTCCTAAAAATAATAAATTATTAACATATCCTTATATTTATATATTAGCTGATAATAATGCAGGATCTACAGCTATATATAAATATGAATATTTTAAGAATCCTTTATATTGTGTTTTTGCTAGTTTAGGTTCTATTAGTGCTGGATGTGGAATTAAAACAATTCCTAGAAATTATAAAGGAATAGAATCTGAATCTAATTTTATAGCATCATGTAACTTTGGAGAAAGTATAAATAATGCTAAACTACCTATAGGAAGTTGGACTAATGATGTATACACTAACTGGCTAACTCAAAATGGAATTAATATAGCTACATCTATATTAACAGGAGCTTTACAAGTAGGTGGAGGAATATTAATGTCAGCTAGTGGAGTAGGAGCTGTAGCTGGAGCTGGTAATATATCAAGTGGAGGATTAAGTATAGCTTCTACTATAGGACAAGTATATCAACATTCTTTAGCTCCAGATCAAGCTGAGGGAAATGTAAACTCTAGTGATGTAATGTTCTCAGCTGGTAAGATAGCTCCTACATTTTATCAAATGTCTATTAAGACAGAATTTGCTGAAATAATAGATGGTTATTTTTCTAGATGTGGTTATCAAGTAAATAGTGTTAAAATTCCAAACATGCTTCATAGAGAAAATTATAATTATATAATGATAGGAAATGAAGAAACTTTATGTTATTGTAATAATCATAATGGAATAATGATTCCAGCTAATGATCTTAATCAAATTAATAATATGTTTAGATTAGGTATTACTTTATGGAATAATCATAATAATTTAGGAGATTATTCTGTAAGTAATGATATTAATTAAAATAAAAAAGAACTCATATTGAGTTCTTTTTATTTTTAAATATTAGGAGTATCTCCAAAATCTTTCATAAATAATAGTGCAGGTATATAGATAAATCTAACATTAGTAATACTAGGATCAACATTGATAGCAAATTCAATTTCTCCATTAGTTTTAATTGATAAACCTTGTGAATATGCGTTTGCAATACCTTGTGATGTAAAATAAATTAAATTACCAAGTGAATTTATATAAATATAATTAGTTGGTCTTAAAGCACTTGGTAATTTTAAAGTAATTACACCTGATACATTTGATAATGCTAATGTTAATTCGCCATATATTTTACCAATTGACCCGTCATCATTAGTTGCAACTGTAAGTGATGTATTTGAAATTGTACCCTGTGAAACAGTTATTTCATTAGTACTATATGTTTTAAAATTTGTAAAGTTAAACTTTTCTATATTATCTTTATTAATATTAGCTTCAGCTTTAACTTCATTAATAGCTCCTACTAAATTAGTTTTATAAGTAGTAGCTAAATCAACTAGACTTCCTATTTTAGTACTGTTAGCTGAAATATCTAAAGTGTTTTGAGATATATTTCCTGTATTAGTTACAACTTGAGTATTGACTTCATTAATAGCTCCTACTAAATTAGATTTTTCAGTAGTAGTTAAATTATTCATAGTTCCTATATGAGTTTCATTATCAGTAGCTTTACTCATAGCATTATAAATTGCTGTATCAATTTTTAACATATCTCCATTATAATCTACTAAATATGTAGGTTTATCTGTAGCTATATATTGAGATAGATTATAATGTGTAGTTGAATTTGTACTAGCAAATTTTTGTATATTTAATTTTAGTTTTTTCATATTTTATTCCTCCTTTATACTAAAATTATTTTTCCACTTGAATCAAATTCATAAGCTGTTATTTGATATGATTCAAAAGCTGTAACAGTTAAATCTAAATTATCAAACTCTGAAGCTGTAAGTCCATCTTTATTAGATAATTGAGCTATATTAGTTAAAACTAATTGAAGTGGACTGAATAATCCTGTAGTAGGATCATAAACTCTAAGATCTGTGATATTTAAGTTATCAATTTTATTATTTAAAAATCTAACATTATCATCTACATAATTTTTTAAAACATTAAAATTTTGTTCTATTAGTGTAGATAATTTAGAATCTAGAGTTTCAATTTCAGAATCTATTTTTCCATTAAGTAATGAAATATTAGAAGTATTATTATCTACTTGTAAAGCTAACTCATTTAATCTTTCATTTATTAAATCAATAGCTTGTTTAAAATCTGGAATAGATATAATATAAGTATCTACATAATTTTTTAATTCATTAAATGCATCTACTAATTCATTATCTGAATCTTCTAAAAGTTTTTGATTATATATTACTTTATTAAGGTATTCAACTATTTTACAATATAATTGATATTCAGTAATAGCATCAAAATCAGCTTCTATAAAAGGAAAGTTTTCAAGTACCCATCCTTTAAATGGACTAAGTTTTTTAAAATCTTTCTTTTCTATCATACTTCTTCCTCCTTATCTTTTAACTTTTCAAAATATTTTTTAAACTTTAGTTTAACTCCTATTTCTCCTAAGTTTTCATATATTGATATTCCCTCAGTTGCTATACACACTAAACTAGATAAATATAAAAACATATCAACATTAACTAATGATTTTATTAAATATCCTAGTATTATAGCTGTTATCCATCCTAGTTTTTTTATATATCCATCACTAGAGACAGATGAATTAACTTTTTTAAACTTAAAAGCTTTTAAATAACCTGTTATAATATCAAATGTTATAAATACTCCACATATTATAAATACATTTTTAGTATCATTTATATTAGCTATTGCTGTTATAAAATCTTCCATATTTCCTCCTAAACTAATCCATAGAATAAAACATCACATTCTTTAAATATCATTTCATAGATAGATGACATAACTTCTAAATATTTTTTATATTCATCTATAGAATCAGCTCTATGAATAGTAATATTTTCTGTTAAGTTTCCCTTATCTGTAGAGTTATTAGTTCCTGATGAAGTAGATTTAGAAGAAGATTCTCCAGAGTTATTTACTTCAGTATATTCTGAAATATAACTTCCATCTGTAATATCTTCTAAATGATCCTGAGGAGTATCTGAATATTTAGTTTTTGAAGTAGTATCATCTAAAGTATTATTACTTAAACTATTAGATGAAGATGTATTAGTTGTTTTAGAATCTACTTGTGTTCTAGTGTGAACTTCAGTATCTCCTAAAAAATTTAAATTATTAAATCCCTCTAACATTTTATTATATTTAGGCATTATTTCATTTAGTTTAACTTCTAAATGAAGTTTAAAAGCTAATACAGTATCATAGTTAATTCTTCTAAACATGTAATGCTTTAAAAATAATGTTTCAAACTCAGCTTTATTAATATTTACTGATAAAGGATAATTAAAATCAAATATAACAGTTCTAGAATAAGAAGCTAAATCTTTAATTTTAACTTTATCATCTCTATCATAATTAACAATAGATTCCATAATAGAGTATAGAGTAGGAGGTAGATCACACATAGACAATTCTTTTCTAAGTTTATTCATAGGAAACATCATTAGAAACATTTTCATCTACCTCACTTTCTATATTAGAATTATTTAAAAACTCATCAACATTCTCTATAGTAGTAGGAAGTCCATCATAAAACTCAACTTCTATATTTTCTTTGAACTTTTCATTAATTTCATCTATAGCTCTTTTTCTAGATGAAAATCTAGAATATCTACTAGCTATAGTTCCTCCCATAGAGCATATTATTTCATCTCTTATAACTCTTTCTCTTTTTTGTACTGAAACATTAGTTATTCCTATAAGTTCTAAGAACTCAGCCCATTCCTCATGTTTTTCCTGATTTAATTTATCAGCTACATAAGGAGCTGGAACTAATGTTCCTGTAGTTTCTTCTAAATCTACATTATCATAAGTAAATACTGTATCAACTTCAGAATCTACATTATTTAAAAGATTCTGTACTGTTTTCTGATTTTCTTCACTAGTTTTAAAATATCTAGGAGTTCTTTGTTGTTTTATATTAATATCAATAGTTCTTTTAATAAGTGCTAATCTTTCAGCACTTTGAACTATATTAGGATATATAGGTAAATGTGAGTCATTATCATACATAATAACAAACTCATCACTTCTTAATATTCTATTATAAACTCCATTCTTTGGAATAACAGCTATTTTAGTAGGTCTACCATAAATATCTAAACTTCCTACTGATGTATATGGTAAAGCAATTAATCCCATAACTTCATCTTTAAAAAAAGCTATACTTCCTTTAGTTACTAATTCTGAGTTTATAAAAGCTAAATCAATAAAAGGATTCATATTTTTAAATTGAAAAACATTTTCAGCTAAAGTCATCATTTTTAACTTATAAGCTAAATAAGTTTTATAATTATTTAATTGAGAGTTTACAACTCTACTTTTCATATAATCCCTCCTTTTAACAAATAAAGAGCTATTACTAGCTCTTTATTTTACTAAGCTACAGTAATAGTAGCAGTTCCAGAAACAGTAGAATCATAAACTGATGTAGCTGTTACTGTTATTTCAGTTGCACTAGTTGCATCACTATTGATAACTAAATGTCCTTTATTATCTATAGTAGCTGGAGCATCTTCAGACAAACTCCATACAACAGCTTTATTAACAAATCCAGCTGTAACTACAGTAGCTTTCATATCAACTGACATTCCAGCTGGTAAAGTAGCACTTTCTGGAGATACTGTTACACTTGTAACTTCTGGAGCTTCAGTAGTAAATACAACAGCATTTTCAAATGGTGAAGATGATTTAACTCCCCAATAATGTAGATAGTGATTATTCTTTAATGTAGTAGGATTATAGAACTCAGTATATTTTCTATCTCCTGTTTCATTATTCATAGCATAATCATAATCCATAAACCATTCACGAGAAATTATTACAGCTGGAATAGTTTCTAACTCAGCTTTTTCAGTTTCAGTAAATGGAACATAAGCATCTCCTAAAACTTCTACTAATCTGGCTGTATCAGTATCACTAAATGAATCTACTAATTTACTTTGAATCTTCATTTCAGCATCATTTCTAAAGAATGATGTAGCTAAAACTTCAGTAGTTATTTCAGCATCATATTCACAGTTTAAAATCATAATTTGATTTTCAAAAGCTGTGGCTTTTCTTATTCCAGCTGGATTATAGTTTCTACTTCTGAAAGTCATTTTATTAGAAATACCTTTCATTATAGTTACTCTTTCTCTTGGAGTAAGAGAAGCAAAATTATTAATATATACTGGAGTTACTGTTCCATCTAGTATTCTTCTACATAATTGGTATTTATCAACTAAGAACTCATCATACATTAAACTTTGATAAAGCATACCAATAGTTTCATCTATGAAATTTAATAAACTATCTTCAGTTTCAAAAGCCATAGCTAATTGCTCATCTGAAGTTGTAGTTCTATACCATTTTTGAAAATTAATTTCATGTATATAATTATATACATCTGGAACACTATTTTCTAAGAACTTAGATGTATCATTAGCATAAGTATTATAATCAAATACTTCAGCTAAATCCATAATAATTTCTCTAACTTGCTGTCCGAATCTTAATGTTCCTCTTTTTGTAAAGTCCCATGGATTATCCCAACCATTTCTCTTAATTACTGTTAATCCTATTAAATTAACTGTATTAATAAAAGCATTTTTATATCTTTCATTATTAACAATTATTTTACCTATAGGTAAAATTGATTTTCCTTGAACTGGTAAATCTATTTCATCTCTAAGTTCTGGAGTAACATTAATGATATAGGATAATAATTCAGCACTATTTTTAGCGCCTAAAACATTTTTAGATTTACTCATATAATATCCCTCCTTAAATCTCTTGAATATCTATTACTTCTTCTTCTTTTAATTCATCTTCAGAATCAGTCACTTCTTCTTTAGCTTCCTCAACAGCTTCTACAACTTCCTTAACTTCCAAAAATCTTGAACGATATTTTTCTTTTAAATCAGCAAGTTCTTTAGAAACTTTATCTAATTCAGCTTTATCAACATCTTCTCCATCCATGAAAGAATCAGTAATATCTTCCATTAATTCTAGTTGTAAATCAGTATCTTCTATTTTTTCTGATACTTTTTTAATTAACTCCTCTTTAGTTAACTTTGCCATAGACATTCTCCTTTCTAATTTAATAATATTATAAATGTAAAAAAATGTCAATATACTATTGACATTTCATTTATTTTGTGATTTTTCTCTTAATTTTCTTAACTTATTAGCATATAATACAAAAGGAAACTTACCTTTTAATATATATCCAGATGGAGCTGGTGGAGTAGGTGGAATATCAGAATATTCTATCCAGTTATGATTAAATCCATTAACTATAATAGTATCATTAACATAAGTAGCTAACCAATAATGAACTCTATTAGTTAAATCCCAATGTCCTCCCTCTCTCTCAGTATATCCCTGATATAATCCTTTACCACAGCAAGAATGTGTATGATCTCCAGTAACATATCCAGCTGTTCCAGTATGTCCTAAAAGTTCTCCCTGAATTATAATATCTCCTACATTATGAATTGGAGTATTATCATGAGCGAAAGTTATAGTTAAATAATCTAAACTTCCATCAGCTAAATGAACTTTATTAATACTCTGATATACTCTGTTATTATCTGAATCTGAACTAACTCTAATACATTCTAAAGTAACAGGAGCATAAAAAGGGCAATTATATATTCTTCCATTTGCTCCCCATCCTAGAAAATCTATATTATAAGTATTTACATGTGAATAATCTCCTCCCTCATCCTGACTCATATATAAGTATTCAAAAGGAAACTCACATATTTCATAACCATCATCAGCTATATATCTAGTGTTTGCTCTCATAATTTTAATCCATCTTTTTTCATAGAATCTAAAGTTTCTTGATCTATATAACTTCCACCTCCAGAAATATTATGCTTCTTTTTATATACTTCAACACATGCTTCAGTATAATCTCCATAATAATTTCCATAAACTTGTTGAGCTAAAAAATAATCAATTTTAGAAATTTCTTCAGATGAATCTCCTTTTTTAATTATATTAGGAACTTCTAAGAAATTATAACCTTTAGAATTAATAACATGAGTAAAGTTAGAATCTAAATAAAAAGCTTCTGTAGGAATAAGTGATTTTTCATAAACAAAACACCATTTTCCATTACTATTCTTTTTAAATCCATAATAAGTTCCTATATTAGCAGTACAATGAAAATGATATCCATAAGCTCCTCCTTCATCTCCCTCTAATATTAATTTAGTTCCAGCTTTTACAACTTGACCTACTTTTAATTTTCTTAAATCAGTTTCTTTCATGTGAGTTAGGGTTATATGAAGTTTAACAGGATTTTCTTGATAAGGTATTTTAACTTCATCAACAGTAGTTACTCTTATACTTCTAGTAGATATTTGAACTTCATCTATTATAATATCATTCATTGGAATAAAATAACTTCTTCCTACATCTTGACAAGCTTCATCCCAGGGTTTATCTGAATAATTTTTAAATGGATTCCAATGTGGTAAATGATTTCCCTCATCATGTCTTTGAGTTATTCTCATATATTCAAATGGATAAATAGCATATTTCATAATTAATCCTCCTATAATAAAAACTGGATTATTCTCCAGCTTTTTCTGATAAAGCTTTCATCTTTTCATTAAAAGCTTTAGTATCTTTATTAAACTTAGTTTGAACTTCATCAAATTCTAAAATAGTATTAATTCTATCTAATAAATTAGATTCTTCTTTAGTCAAATCTCTTTCTATAGAATCAATAATATTTTTAACTAAAATTAAATCATCTCTATTCATATTATTTCTCCTTTTTAGTTACTAATTTAAGTTTTAAATATGAATGTCCTTTAGCTTCAGCATCTACTTTAATAGGTTTTAATACTAAAGGATTTTCTTTAGTAGGCTCTCCTTTAATTGTTACAATATCATTAAAAGACATAAAACAAGCATTAGATCCAGTTACATAACTTTTTCCATCCTTATCAAATAACATAAGAACATGTTTATATCTAGTATAAGCTTCTCCTGTTTCTTCATTAAATTGTTCTTGTGGTCTTTCAACAGCATAGAATCCTACTACTTCTATTTCTTTATCTACAAAATCATTTAATTTATAATCAACATCTTGCATAGAATTAAGTAACATATCAGCTTGTGATTCATCATCTAAATCTAGATTAGTTACTTTTCTAACATCACGATTATGATTTCCTCCAAATATTCCTGTAGACATTTCATAACTGTTATTTTCAGCTACAGTTACAGCTGTTTCTTGAACTTCTTTTTCTTCCATAAGTTCCACATCTCTCTTCCTGGTAGCTCTTGCCACCTCACTAGCAACTACATAAGTATAGACAATTGGATAGAAAAAAATATCTATAATATTAGGAAAGTAATTGCTAGTGAGCTAGAAAGAACTAGCTCTGCAGTACATGATAAGTAAGTTACATCAGATAAGAACTCGGACTTCTTATCTGATAATATAATATTATCATAGTTATATTTAAAAGTCAATACTCAAAATGAAAAATAATTCATCAAAATGCTTGACAGTCAAATACAACAGGTTGACACTTGGTTGACACTTGGTTGACACTTTTTGGGGGAATTTTTACATGTAAAGTTGTGTCAATTTTACTAT
>ERZ824575.2456-NODE-2456-length-14490-cov-2.971320_pt1 | contig 14490 bp, 8 predicted proteins | sample MGYA00519470_ERZ824575 | MGnify/ENA primary metagenome ERZ824575 (study PRJEB31778, sample SAMEA3449170) | human gut metagenome | biome: human gut; feature: human-associated habitat; material: faeces | place: United Kingdom | collected 2010/2012 ...
ACGCCATCAGTTTGTCAGAATCACCGGAAAACTGCTCAAGTAGATCATTGTATTTTCCCAGTTTTCTGTAAATGCGGGAAGAAGGTTTTCCGTTTGCTTTTCTGTATGACTGATAAATATAAACATCTTTATTGTTTTTGCTTCCTGTAATGTTAACGTACATAAAAATCATCTCCTTTGTAACTATTATACCACACAATGACAAACAATTACAAGGAAAATCTTAAAATTTGACAAAAAAATAAGCCTCAAAGGGCTGTGGTGTATGGGATTGTGAAAATCAAGGGGCAAACAAAGTGTCAAAGACCCGAGATATTGAAATGGGTGTCATCTCTTGCAATAAGTACCTATTCGTGTTATAATTGGGAAAATGATGTATTCCAAATGAGGAGAAGGAGAGTGAATGAGGATGAAGAAAAGAATTGTTGTACTGATTGCGATGATGTTTGCTTCGATGATTTGGCCGAAATGTATAGAAGCATATACACAGTCATATCCGTATAATTATGAAATATTATCGGATGGTACAGTCGAAATAATTGAGTATGTGGGGAGATACGAGAGTTTAACAATTCCGTCGGAGATAGATGGAATGCAAGTATCCGCAATTGGAGATAATGCGTTTGAAGATAGTTGGGAATTGAAATCTGTTGAAATTCCGAGTAGCGTTGTTTCGATTGGTAATAAGGCTTTTTATTCTTGTATTTTAGAAAAAGTAAAAATGTCCGAAGGAGTTGTTACTATAGGAGAAGATGCATTTTGTTTAAATCGCATAGAAGAGATTGAAATTCCTAATAGTGTTACAACTATTGAGGCGGGGGCATTTTCGCTGAATAATTTACAACAGATTACTTTGTCGGAGAATATAAAAATGTTAGAGGATAATGCCTTTAGTTATAATTGCGAATTAGAAACGATAGTAATTCCAGAAGGAGTCACTTCAATTGGAAACCATGCATTTTCATCTTGCAATTTGCTCGAAAATGTAAGTATACCTGATACGGTCACCTATATCGGTGAAGGAGCTTTCGAAGGAGATTTTTCGTTGACAGAAGTGGAATTACCAAATGGTTTAACTTCGCTTAACCCAAGGGTATTTGCGAGTTGTACAAAACTAAGAAAAATAGAAATTCCTCAAGGAGTTACATCTGTTGGTAATAAAGCATTTGTAGGTTGTAGTAATCTTGTTAGTGTGAAATTACCAGATAGTGCCACAATTATTGAGGAAAGTGCATTTGCTTCTTGTAAGAACCTTCAAAGAATTAATATACCTGAAAGTGCAACGACAATTGAAAAGTCTGCATTTTTAAGATGTGAAAATCTTGCTTGCGCTATTATTCCGAGAAGCATTACAGCAATTGATAGTATGGCATTTCTTTATTGTGATAAATTAACAATATATGGGTATGCTAATTCTTATGCAGAAAAGTATGCAGATGAGCAATATATTCCATTTAGGTATATTGGTACAGAGTTACTGAATGGTGACATAACAGTAATTACTCCTCAAAAAGGAGATATCTCCACCCGTGAACTCTTTGAGGACTACCCAGGATACCTTTACGAAAGTCCACAGGAAAAAGTAATAGAGATGATATTGGAAGAATGCGAAGAAGTAAATGGAAATCGAACATGGGCCCAGAACGTACAAGCTAGTTACAAATATATGTTATCAGGAGAAGCATTAGATACCATTTTAAAATTTGGAGCAAGTCAACTTGGTGCCACATCGATTCAGGATGAGTATCTGGATGAAGCGACCTTACGCTTGCTCGAAGGGATGACGCAACAGAGCAATATAGTTGACAAAACCATTAAAGAGGTAAAAGAAGATTATAAGTGGGCAAAAGACTTAAAATCGGTAACCAAAGAAATTAGTAGTATGGAGATGCAACAATTACTTGCGAAAAGCGGACATTACAACGAAAAAGAAATTGAATTGTTGATGAAGGAAATTGGTACAAATTGGGAAGATATTGACAAAACTTTCAAAAATGTTGGTTATGCAATTGACTTTAATGAAGCGGCTTTGTTGATTACGACTCTTGAGAGTATTAAAAAAAGTTTGATTGAAGACCTTTTGAAGGAAGTAAAAAAGGCCGCACCAGGATCAGATGTGGAAAGGGGGCTCACACGAGCGCTTGAAAATGTAAGTCATCCGTACAAAACGGTAGTTTCAAAATATTTGCAAAAAGATTGCTTAAAAGTAATTGCAAAAGCAGTAGAGAAAAAAGGGGAATCTTTGGTAGAACTTGTTGTGGGAACAGGTTCTACAGGACTTGTCTTTTGTGCAGAATCAATCTGTAAAATCATTGCTTATGTGTTGCCGGAAGCCAGTGCCGATGATGTAATCAATGCACAAAATGATACAAATTTCTTTCGGGTTATGAACACTTGCGTATCTCGCAAGGCAAGAGAATTTATCTATAACAAGCAAAATAATGGAAATCTTGACATTGATGAAGAAATTAAAAATTATAAACTTTTGTATCATGCCAAACTTGTAGCGGCGAAAAATGCCAGTGAATCTTGCGAAAAAATAGCAAAAGGTTATATAAAAAATGTCATGGGAAATAATGGAGTTTTGCTTGATACATTTTCGTATAAAAAGCATATCAAAGGGTGTAAAGCAAAAGTCAATGCGATGTTGAATGCGAAGTATTCATATAAAAAATTCGATAACAACTTATCGGTAAGCGGATTGGTTGAAAATGAAACTTCCACGATGTCGCTAAGAAGTACTGATACTGAGGATGAATTAGAAGAAACAGATGATGTGATTGATAATAGTGTGTTGGTGATTCCGAGTGTCACAGAAGAAATTCCGGTTATTTCTGTTGCGGATAATGCATTTGAAGGAAATACGGAGATTGAATATGTTATTGTACTGGATGGAGTGGAGGAAATTGGCGCTTCTGCATTTAAAAATTGTACGTCTTTGAAACGGGTAATTTTAGGAAATTCAGTTACCAGAATCGGAGAAGAAGCCTTTGCAGGATGTACTTCATTGGAAATTGTAATGTGTCCGGATTCTTTACAGCAGATTGAAGCAAATTCGATTGAAGGTGCGAATGTTACAGTGATGGGCTCTGAGTCCAGTGCGACTATTGAATATGCAACGGCAAATAATATATCTTATGTGGAGACGGAAAAAGAAGTAAACAGCATTTCTATTAGCAAAATGCCGACAAAGACAGAATATTCAGCTGGTGAAAAACTGGATGAAACAGGAATGGAATTGAGCGTTTCCTATAAAGATGGAACAGAAGCCACAGTGACAGAAGGATGGTATTCCTTTGTTTTCGAAAATGCAAATGGAGATGTTAAGGTTCATGTGACCTATGGAGGAGTTTCAGCAGTATACGAAATTTCGTTATTATCCGAGCAAGGATATTATGAGGTATTGTGTCAGGATGAGAATGGTGTGAATGTGGCGGATCCTGTTACCTATACGGCTGTTATGGGCGACACCATTCAGGTGCAGGCTCCAAGTGTGGCAGGGCACGAATTGACAAGTGAAGAAACAACAAAAAGTATTTTGATTGGAGAGGATTTCACCAAAGTAATTTTTGAATATTGTCGTTCCGGTGCAAATAATTTGAAGAATGCTACATTGAGTATGGTAACCAATTCCTTTGAATACACAGGCAGTGAAATCGTTCCAAGTATATCCATTACTTTAGATGGAAAAGAATTGGTGGAAGGAACTGATTATGCGAAAATGGTTCTGAACAATGTGAATGTTGGTACAGCAGTTATGATTATTTCAGGACTTGGAGATTATGATGGAATTTACATGAAAGAATATGAGATTGTAAGTAAAGAGGTCTCCGTACCGGAAGCGACACCATCTCCAGTACCGAATCAAAACGTGACAGAAGCACCTCAACCACCTTCTGTGACCCCGAATGCAACACTTTCGGTTACTGCCGACAAATCAACCGCACTTTCAAAAGTAAAAGGATTAAGTGCTGTAAACAAAAAGAAAAAACAGGTAGTCCTTAAGTGGAAAAAGTTTTCCGGTGCAAAAGGATATCAAATCCAATACGCAACAAACAAAAAATTCAAGAAGAAAAAGATCAAGTATACAAGTAAAAAAATGTATACTATAAAAAAACTAAAGAAAAAGAAAACTTATTATTTCCGTGTACGCGCCTATACCATAGATGGCAAAAAGAAAGTGTATGGTAAATGGAGTAAGGTTAAAAAAATAAGAATAAAGAAGTAATTTGATTTGTTTCCAAAATCTACTTGCATTCTTTCTGTAAGAATGTTATTATGATTATACAAAGAAAGCACCCACTCCAAAGTGGATGCTCCAAGTTTAGGTAGATAATTGTCCTTACGGACACCGCCTATCCTGTGGATCAGACAGGATAGGCATTTTTATTTTCGCTTGTTCCTGTTTCTCTTATCGAGAAAGGCAAGCAACGCAATAATCAAGCTACCAAAGGACATTAGCAATGCTAATATTCCTATTAAAACCGAAATGATTTCATAAGCCGTCATCAGCGTCACCTCCCCTCCTATGTATTCCGGCAAGCCGGTGCACATAAACTTGGGAGGCTACCACCCTGTCATGGGTACTTTCCGTAAAAATATTGTATCATGTGTCGAATTGAATAACAACCATTAGTTATTTTTTCTACACTTAATATTTTTCCCTTTCCCAATTTGTCAGACACTGTCTAACAAATTGATGAAAACCGACATTTATTAGTTTCCCCACGTTTCCGGTTACTTCTTAATCCCCTTCAACGCCGCCTCCCGTTCTTTATCCAAATGGGTTGACTTCAAAAAATTTATATACTCCAAAGCATTTTTTCTACCATCATCATCCAAGACAGCAAATCTTCCCAGAAGTTCATCTACTATCGGAAACTCGGTATAATCATACAATTCAAGTAAAGCATGCATTCTTCTTTTAACGTATGAATTCCGATTTATTTCAGAAAATAGTCCATGGTAATCCTTTAATAAGCCTGGCTCCACCTCTCCTACATCGTATGGATTCTCCTTACAGATTAACTGTATATCGATGCCAAGTGTATTTGCAAGGCGTAACGCGTGGTCATATCTTACAGAGGAATCTCTTCGTATAATTGTGCGAAGGGTGTTGGCACTAACACCGGATCTTCGACTTGTCTCGGCTACAGACCATCCTTTATCTTTTATTGCATCCGCTAAATTCTTACCGTATCCCATATCAAAGTTCTCCTAACCAAAAAATTATTTTGCAAAATTTATAAAATCTGATTCTTAGAAAAGTATACTACACATCCCAAAACATTTCAATGAAATTTTATTATTGACACAGAAACACCATCGTGCTAAACTATAAATAATTTCATTGAAACGTTAATTGCTCTCAAGAAACAGAAAGGGGTGATAATATGTTGAGCGATTATCCAGATGTTATGAATGTGGAACAAGTATCCGAAGCATTACATTTATGTAAGGCGTTAGTATACCAGTTGTTGAAAACAAATGAGATACCTTCAAAGCGAATTGGTACTGTTTACCGCATTCCAAAGCACTATGTTATTGAGTTTCTTTGTGGAGGTGAACACAATGGCTAACGGATTGACCCAAAAAGGTAATTGGTATTATGCCACTACCCGCTACAAGGATGTGAATGGGAAATGGAAAACAAAATATCTTCCGACCAAAGTGCCGGCGGATGGCAGACACAAAAAAGAAGCAAAAGAAAAAGCAGCCAAACTCATCGCCGACTTCCATGCTTCCATAAAAGGAGACCACAGCCAAATGACATTGGACGAATATTCACTCATTTGGTATGCACATATGGATCCTATCATTAGGCCCAATACATTGGAATCTTACAAACGAGACATGAAAAACCATGTTCTTCCAATTTTAGGCAAAAAACGAATTTATGAGCTTCATCAGAAAGATATTGAAGATTTTATCCATCAAGAAATCAAAATCTGTGATGAACGTAGCTTACGAAAACAGAAGATATTTGAAGAGGCAATGAAACATGGCAAAAAGCCAACTTTTTCCTCTCAGGAAGCACCATTTTACAAGTCGATTAAGAAACATGTTAATGTATTAAGTCAAATGCTAAAATATGCTGTTACAGTTGATGATATTCCCCATAACGTCGCAGATAAAATAGACAAATCAATTTTTCGTAAATTAGGAGGCGAACGTTTTCGTAGAAACTCATATACCTCTGGCGAGATACTAAAATTGCAGGAAGCCGTTATGGGAACGGAGATAGAAATTCCGGTTATGTTAGCATTAACATTAGCCCTTCGGCGTTCAGAAGTAATTGGTCTACGATGGTCCGCATTGATTTTGACAATGATGTAGTTCATATCAATCATACTTGCATTATTCAAGATAACAAACCAAAGTATGTTGATTTAACAAAGAACGCATCGTCACATGTCGATATGTACTTATCGAAATCGGTAAAGGAATACTTAACGTCAGTAAAGAAACGACAGGAAGAAGATAAAAATTTTTATGGTAAAGGCTATGTGGATAGTGATTATGTATGCCGACATTCCGATGGAAGTTTGATAAAGCCAAATTATGTATCACAGAACTTCCCGAAATTTTTGGAGGCGAACAATCTGAAACGAATTCGTTTTCATGATCTTCGACACATTTCCGGAAGCATTGTTTTGAATAGTACCGGAGATTTGAAATTGACTTCCGAATATTTACGACATTCTTCGATTCAGGTGACGGGGGATATTTATTCGCATGTAGACTTAGGACGAAAGAAAACGGCAGCTGATATTTTGGCAGCCACAATTGTATCCGGTTCCGCTACATCGACAACCAAATAAGCAATGTTAGAAATTCTAACATATTTCTAACAAATACAAAAATAATGAAAAATGAGATTAGATAGTTTTATGCAGAGAGTTGAATATAATACTTGAAAAGCCCGATGATTCAGTGCTTTAGACAAGTTTGAATAAAATAGAATGAAATGGAATGTTTTTGCGGAGAAAACCTTTAGGTTCTAGTGGGGAATCCCGTGCAGGTTCAAGGTCTCCGCTACGCTCCGGTCGGTGCAGAGCAGACGTCCACAGGACGTCTTGCGCCCTGTTATCTGCATGATAGCTAAGAGAAGTGCGTAGCGGGTGGGTGGCTGACGCGAGCTTGCTCGCAGGCAGACGCATCACAATCCGCGTATATACGGCGATAGCCGTGGGACAAGCGCCCCTCCGGGGCGCTTGTATGCACTTTGCAAGGAAAGACAACAAATCGGCACTTTCAAAAGACTTACTCGTAATAAGAGTAGGTCTTTTTTGCGTTTTGACATCTAATTGGCGTGGAAACATATTGAAAATTAGCAGATTGGTTTTAGAAAACTCCGGTTGTTGGTGTTTGGCGTCATTTTTGACTTGAATATTGAAAAAATTTCTCTGGACCATAAGAATTTGAGAAGAATGTGGCTTAGGAAAATTTTCTTATGAGAAAGTCAAATAAGAAAAAGAAAATTTTGGTTTGGAGACAAATTTTTTCTATCAGAACCACAAAACGAAATTTGGTTTTGTGGTTCTGATAGACGAAAGTGGAATCTGGGTCAAAACGAGAGTGATATTTGTGTGGTCTGGGAAGAAAAACAAAGGATAAGACCACAAAAAGGGAAGGCGTTTACAAGGTTTAGCCGGATACATCAAGTTCTGCTTGCTTTTTCTGCCCCAAAACGGTATAATTTAAAGCACTCTTCTTGTTTTACAGAAACTGGAAAGCACAGAACTTTGGAGGTGCAAAATGGCAAAACAAAATATATATGATAATGAGACATTTTTCGAAGGGTATAAGAAGATCAGAGACAACGAGATAAATGCAAACAATTTGTTTGAAATCCCTGCTTTGTTTTCTATGATGCCGGATCTGACAGGGAAAAGGGTGCTCGATCTGGGGTGCGGTTTTGGAGAACATTGTATGCGGTGCATCCGGCAAGGAGCGGAAAAGGTAGTAGGCATTGATATTTCTGAAAAAATGTTAGAAGTTGCGAGAAAAGAACACAGCGATTCCGGCATAACCTATGTGAATATGCCGATGGAAGAAATTTCACAGTTAAATGAAACTTTTGACGTTGTGGTAAGTTCACTGGCGTTTCATTATGTGGAGGACTTTTCGGGCGTGGTTAGAAATATATATGATCTGCTTGAGCCGGGCGGAAACTTTATTTTCTCACAGGAAAATCCGTTGTGTACGTGTCATTCCGGAGAGAATCGGTGGACGAGGAACGAAAACGGGGAGAAGTTGTATTTGAACCTTGCAAATTATGGTGTGGAAGGCGAGAGAGAATCGGTGTGGTTTGTTGACAATGTGAAGAAATATCATCGCACATTTTCGACGATAATCAATACATTGATTGAGGCGGGATTTACGGTCGAAAAAATGATCGAACCATTGCCGGACGATGAATTACTTGAGAAATATCCAGATTACAAGGATTTATTTCATAAGCCGGATTTCCTGCTGGTGCGGGTGAGAAAAACTCCAAAGAAATATCAGTCTCCGTTTTAGAGAGCGGAGACTGCCCCTACTCCTCCTCAATCACCTTATTTTAACATTTTGTAATAACGCCGTTTGTCTTCGTACATTTTTTCGTCGGCATATTTGAGCAGGGTTTCAAAAGGAACCTCGTGGTGCTCAGCAAATTCGACACCAAAGGAAAGGCTGACGGAACTGGAAGTGGTCGTGTCACGAAGCTGCTCACAGCAATGCCGGAGATTACTTTTGGAAATTCCTGTCAAAACAACAGCAAATTCATCGCCACCGATGCGGTAGACATTTTCACTGCCAAAGCAGTCGCAGAGGATTTTTGCAGCATCACAGATGTATTGGTCACCGGCAAGATGGCCTTTGGAATCATTCATCCGCTTCAGGCCATTGAGATCGCACATAACGATACCGACAGACTGGGAAGCATCAAAATCATTGTTATAAGCCCAGGCAAGTGCGGTGCGGTTTTTGCAGCCGGTGAGCTGGTCGTGAATGGCATTCTGCTCCAATTCATGGGAGTAGTCACGAAGCCGGATCATCATGGAAATGACAAATTCCATCATGTTTATCAAAATGGAGATATTATCCATATATTCGACGGGTGGGTTGTCGACCCCGTAAAAGCCGATGTATTTTTCATTGATTTTAATCGGTCCGGTGACGAGAGTCTGGATTCCCTGCGGTTTTAATATATGGTACATGGCCTCGCTGATGCTGCGGTACTGTTCCATGTCATAGATGATAATATTGTGTGACTTTTTGTATTCTGTGAACCATGCTTCCAGCATGCCGTCGTAAGGAACGTTCTGTAGATTTTCGATTTCTGCGGAAACGCCTTCACGGCAGTACTCATAAGTGTTTGAATACGTGCCGTCTAAATTGTCTTCGAAGATATAGGCACGATCCGAACGCAGGTTTTGGCAGATATATTGTAAAATTTGATTGATGATGCGGTCCGGCGACTCCGCAGAAGAGGCGTATCGTATCATTTCCGTAATAAATTCCTCGTGATTAATTTTCTCCATGTGCACCACTATTCCTTTTCCGTTGTGTTTATTTATGTATGATTATATCACATTGCAAAGGGGATAACAAATGATTTATTTGTGAACTTCAAAAACATTTTCAATCTCATCAATATGATCAAGGAAAATGTCTGTGATATCCGGATCGAAATGTGTTCCCCGGTTTTCTTTGAGGATTGCTACGGATTTTTCACGGGTAAAACCTTCCTTATAATGACGACTTGAACGAAGGGCATCATATACATCAGCGACAGCCATGATTCGGGCAGAAAGAGGAATGGATTCGCCAGATAAACCTTCGGGATATCCGGTTCCGTCGTATTTTTCATGATGGTATAATGCCATGTCATGTGCAATTTGAAAATATTCGTCGCTTTCGACCCCTTTCAGAGTTTCATCTAAAATGCGTGCCCCCTCTACCGGATGTGATTTCATGATCGCAAACTCTTCCTCGGTAAGTTTTCCCTTTTTCTGTAAAATAGAATCGGGAATGGATATTTTTCCGATATCGTGTAAATGCGCTGCATCTGCTACCATTTCTGCATATTCATTTGTCATTTGCGAGGTAAAGCGGGAATCGTGCAGCATCGCATGAGTAAGTATCTTTACAAAGTTCCCGGTGTTTTTGATGTGTAGACCTGTGACGCCATCGCGAGCTTCGATGATCGTGGCAAAACTTCCGATCAAACTTCGCTGCATGGCAACTACTTTCTTTGTTTTTCTTGCTACATCTGTCTGAAGGCGTTCTGTGTAATAATACCGATCTGTAATTTCGGTCAAGATGATCATGGAGGCGTATTTCGTATCGTCATGATTGATTTCTCGAAGGAAACCTTCATATACACATTTTTCGTACACTTTGTGATGGGTGCATTCCGTATCAAAACGGGTTGTGACAAAGATTAATTCTTTGTTTTGTATTTGCTCACGGATAAAAGAAATAGGATTAGGGTGCGTTTCCTTTACAAAATCCAGAAGCTGTTGTGCCCGATTGTTTGCATAAGTGATCTGGTCATCAAAATCAAGTACGATGAAGCCATCCTTCATACGTTCGATGGCTTCATCTTTGGCCAACTCAATTAAATCAAATAATTTGTATCGTTTGATCAGCTGTTCCAATAAAATGGTACAAATGATGTAAGCGGGTACTGTGGAATCATAGCCGCCGGTAAGCCGGAAAAGAAATGCCAAAAGCCCCAGAATACACGTTATAATCATGAGTACTAAAAGAAATACCTGTTTGCGGATAAGGCGCGATTTATGCTGAAGAGAAAATCGTGTACAAGCAAAAAACATGCTGACAAAATAGAAGCCAAAAAAGGCTGTATATAATTTGTAGACAGGACCATGTGTTAAAATCAAATGTGGAAATAAACCGGAATAGGAAAAGGAAATATGGCTGTAAAACAAGGTGTTATAATCACTGGTAAAAACTAAAACAGAGATAAAGGCAGCAAGGGAAAATAGAATACATTTTCCTGCTTTTGGAATCGAAAAACCACAATATTTCATTACAAAAATATACATTAAATAGAGGATAAATGGTTTTGCCAGATAACTTATGTGTACAGCCTGCAGTGCCAATTCTTTACCGGTTGCAGTGATTTCCAAAGTATAACCATAGGTGTTTATCAAAATAGCACCGACAAGAAGCAGTAAAAGAGTCTGAAATTTGGAAGGGCGCTGTCTGCTGATGTGAATCAGCTCATAAAACATGAATAATATTCCTAAACATTGTAAAATGAGTAATGTATAATACATATTTCCTCCATTGTAATAATCCTTTTTGTTTTTGCTATTATAGCATACTTCATTATATCATAAAAAAAATAGTATGACAATTTATAAAAAAGAGAAAATATGGTATACGTTATATAGAATAAACTCGAAAAAGGAGAAAAAATACTATGTTTTGCGAGAAATCGTGTTCTTTTCTCGCCTTTGACAAGGCTAAAAATGAGAGAACGTAGGCGTGGAGGCATAAAGTGATGGAAGGGTTGGCATAATCAAATGCTTATGTGACAAAACAACAAAATAAATTTATTGTGCATTTCATACAAAAAAGAAATATACGAAAACGATTAAGAATGGACTGACTGATTATGAAATTGTGCAATATCAACAAAAATAAGCAGATACATAATTAAATGTATGTGAGATATTGACAAAAACAAAAAAGCGACTTATAATTTAAAATGTGATCATAATTGAATATTTATAAGGAGGCAGATGGTATGGGAAAAAAGGTAGTAGCAAAAATTCTTGTGGTAGTGATGCTTGCGATGACGATCGTTGCTAACTTACCGGGGAATACAGCGAAGGCGGCATTAAATGCTTATTACTTTGGTAATTTGACATATGTCAGCCAATGGGGAGTTTCTTCGCGAAGTGTCACAGATGGTGCACTTAAGGTAACATTCAATTCAAAATACGGTGAAGTAAAATATTCTTTGCCAAATGCAATTTCGCTTTCTTCCATCCGGTCGATCACGATCGGCGCAGGAACAGGCGGCCAGGATACGGCATTTAAGTTTTATGATGCCAGCGGGAAAGAGTTATTTGTAAAATACAATGCGAACAATTGGGGCTATGATGACTTTGAAGTGACGAAAAGCGGAAGCGGTTCGATCAAAACAATTGGGGTTATGTCACAGAGTTCCAGTACTTATACAGCAATTATTTATAATGTGAGAATTACGACAACTTCCGGAAGTTACGGCGGTACAACTACGACGGCAGGTACATTGAAGGGTGCGATGAGCGGCACATTTGGAAAAGTTGGAAATGCAGTAAATCTTTCGGATCTCAGAAATTCGAACACATTGGGAATTATTAAAAAGGATTTCAATTCCATTACGATGGAAAATGAGATGAAACCGGATGCCTTTCTTGGTTACAGCCCGACATTGATCTCGACTAGTGAGGCAAAATCTCGCGGTTATATCATTCCGGATGGATATGCAGAAAGCACGGTTCCGGAACTTAACTTTTCTAATATTGATGAAGTGTTAAAAATCGCTTCTCAGAATGGTTTGTCCGTACGTTTCCATACGATGGTATGGCATCAGCAGACACCAAGCTGGTTCTTCAAATACGAGTACAACAGTTATTACAACTATTGTAATGCAGGAACCATGGATAAACGACTGGAATATTATGTGAAAAATATTGTGGCACATATCAGTTCAAGTCAGTACAAAGACGTGGTGTATGCGTATGATGTGGTAAATGAATATTTCCATAACAGCGACAGCGGCTCAAAGAGTAACTGGACACAGGTGTATGGCGAAGAAGGAAAGTATCCTTCTTACGTAAAAAAGGCATTCCATTATGCAAATGATATGTTAAATTATTACAATTTGAGGAGTAAGGTAAAACTTTTCTATAACGATTACAATACGTATCTGATCTCAGATGATATTGTAACGATGATCAAATTTGTGAATCAGAATGGAAAAATCTGTGATGGCGTCGGCATGCAGAGCCACTTGGATGTGCATTGGCCGGATGCAAATTATATCGGAAATACGATTGATAAATTCAAAAATGCCGGATTTGAGATCCAGATCACAGAACTCGACGCGACGATCAATGCGATGCAGAGCAGATACACATTGCAGGATCAGGCAAATTATTATTACAGCATTATCAAAATGCTCAAACAAAAGAAGCAGGGCGGTGCCAATATCACAGGTGTTACGTTCTGGGGACTGAGCGATCAGGTGTCTTGGAGAGCAAGTGGCCAGCCACTGTTGTTCTCACAGCTCGGTGTGAAGAAAGCAGCTTATGATGCCGTTATCCATGCCATGAAATAAAAACTCTTATCTTTTTTTATAAAAAAGCCTTTGGAGAAAATTTCCAGAGGCTTTTTGTGCGGTGATTTGTAAAATGTTTCCTTTGCAAAAAAACAGAAATATGTTACAATAAATCGGTATATACTTTTAGGTGCGGGGAATAAACAAAAGGAGAACGATTATGGAGAACAAAGAGTTTAAACCGTATGTTCCGGCCGATAAAGTCACACCGGAATTTACGGCAACATCGATCATCATAGGTGTTTTGCTCGCTATTATTTTTGGCGCGGCGAATGCGTATCTTGGTCTGCGTGTGGGAATGACAGTTTCGGCGTCGATTCCGGCTGCGGTTATTTCGATGGGAGTAATCCGAGTAATTATGAAAAAAGATTCGATTCTGGAGAGCAACATGGTGCAGACAATCGGTTCTGCCGGTGAATCTCTGGCTGCGGGCGCGATATTTACGCTTCCTGCTTTGTTTTTATGGGCAAATGAAGGAAAGACGGAAGCACCAAATCTACTTACGATTTCGCTGATCGCTTTGGTCGGGGGAGTTCTTGGGGTGCTGTTTATGATCCCGCTTCGCAATGCTTTGATCGTCAAAGAGCACGGCGTATTGCCATATCCGGAAGGAACGGCGTGTGCAGAGGTTCTTTTGGCAGGAGAAGAAGGCGGCACGAGTGCGAAAACGGTATTTGCCGGTATGGGATTGTCTGCTGTTTTTAAATTTATAACGGATGGTTTGAAAGTGGTTCCGGGTGTCGTTACAGTACCGATCCGCTCCCTGAGGACCGCATTTTCCGCAGAAGTATATCCGGCACTTCTGGGCGTGGGGTATATCTGTGGAATTAAGATTGCATCGTATATGTTCGCCGGTGCGCTGCTGGGATGGTTCGTGCTGATTCCAGCGATTACAATTTTTGGAGGCCCGACAACGATGTATCCGGGTGATGTACCAATTGCACAAATGTACGCAGAAGGCGGCGCAGATGCCATCTGGGGAAGTTATATCCGATACATCGGAGCCGGCGCAGTCGCAGCGGGCGGTATTATCAGTTTGATCAAATCCCTGCCGCTCATTGTATCGACATTTAAAGATTCATTAAAAGGTCTGAAAGGCGGGACAAAAGCAGGAAGCCTCCGTACTGAGCAGGATCTGGATATGCGCC
>ERZ824575.2462-NODE-2462-length-14461-cov-3.195752_pt1 | contig 14461 bp, 10 predicted proteins | sample MGYA00519470_ERZ824575 | MGnify/ENA primary metagenome ERZ824575 (study PRJEB31778, sample SAMEA3449170) | human gut metagenome | biome: human gut; feature: human-associated habitat; material: faeces | place: United Kingdom | collected 2010/2012 ...
TGCAGGTGCGCGAGCGCGTGCGCGCACCCGAGCGGGTAAACGAGAGCGAGCCGACGAACGTCATCGCGGCAAAACCGGGCCTTATCACCAAGGTCCGCGCGCTGGATGGGGAGAAAAGAGTCCTGCCCGGCACGAGCGTACAGCAGGGCCAGCTTTTGATCGCAGGCGTGGTGGACACGGGCGGCACAGAAAAGCCGAGCGTGACGACGCGCTTTTTAGCGGGCAAGGGCGAAGTCTGGGCACGGACATGGTACGACCTCACCGTCCGCGTGCCGCTCACGTATGAAAAGAAGGTTTACACCGGAAAAGAAAAGCGCAGCCATACCTTGATTTGGGGCGAGAATCGGTTGAAAATTGGTGCAAAAGGGAGTAGCATTTGCAATGTTGATTGTGATAAAATAAAGAATCAAACACAATGGACGCTTTTTGGCCTTTTTGCCCTGCCCGTCACATGGGAGACGGAAACGCTGCTGCCCTACGAATTGGAAGTAACACCACGTTCCCGCGCCGACGCGGAGGCGCAGGGAAAAGACATGCTCGAAACGTATCTTGCCGCCCTCTTGGGGGAGACTGGCAGCGTGACGCAGCGGCGCTTTTCGACCGCTGTGGAGGGCGACACCCTCGTCGTGACGCTCTCCGCCGAGTGTGAGGAGCAGATCGGAAAAGAGGTGCCCATTGCCGTCAGTGAAGGATAACACCGTCAGCCGCGACCGGCCGGCGTCAACATTTTTTCAGGAGGAAACACAGCATGGAACAGCGCATCAGCATCGAACGCATGGAGCAGGCGGTCAATTTGTTCGGCTCATTCGATGAGAACGTGCGGCTGATCGAATCGGAATTCAAGGTCACCATTTCCAATCGCGAGGGCGAGCTGCGCGTGAACGGCGAGGTCGAGGACACGATGCTCGCCGTGAAGGCGCTCAATGCACTGCTCACGATCTCAAACCGCGGCGAGCCCATCACCGAGCAGAACGTGCGCTACGTGATCTCGCTCGTGCGCGCGGGACAGGAGGAGCGCATCAGCGAGCTGACGCAGGACGTCATCTGCATCAGCTCCAAGGGCCGCCCCATCAAGCCCAAGACCATCGGACAGAAAAAATACATCGAGTCCGTTTTGAAAAACACCATCACCATCGGCGTCGGCCCCGCCGGTACGGGCAAGACGTATCTGGCCGTGGCGGAGGCAGTCGCGGCGTTCCGCGCAAAAACCGTCAACCGCATTATTCTGACGCGGCCCGCCGTGGAAGCCGGCGAACGGCTTGGCTTCCTGCCGGGCGATCTGCAGAACAAGGTAGACCCCTATCTGCGGCCGTTATATGACGCGCTGTTTGATATGCTGGGTCCGGAGACGTACGGTAAATATCTCGAACGCGGGAATATTGAGGTCGCACCGCTGGCTTATATGCGCGGGCGGACGCTGGACGACAGCTTTATCATTCTTGACGAGGCGCAGAACACCACGCGGGAGCAGATGAAAATGTTCCTGACGCGCCTCGGCTTCGGCTCGAAGATCGTCATTACAGGCGATATCACGCAGATCGATCTGCCGGGCGACAAGGTCAGCGGTCTGAAGGAGGCCATCCGGGTGCTGGACGGGGTCGAGGATATCCAGATCTGCCGTCTTACGCCTGCGGACGTGGTGCGGCACGTGCTGGTGCAGCGCATCGTCGCGGCCTATGACAAATATGAAAAGAACCGGCTGCCGGACGAACGCGCCCGGACATTTACAAAGAAGCCGGACTGGAAGAGGGAAAAGAAATGAAGCATCGCATTGTCATCCGCTGCGAAGGCCGCAGTCTGCGCGATTTCGCGCTCAAGCAGCAGATCTCCAAATGTATCACCGCCGCGCTGGCCCATCAGGGCGTCAACACCCCATGTGAGATCAACGTCCTTGTGACGGACGACGAGGGCATCCGCGCCATCAACAACGCATACCGCAAGATCGACAAGGCGACGGACGTGCTGTCGTTCCCGATGTTTGAGCTGACGGCGGGGCAGCTCCCCGCGTCATGGGAAGCATATAAAGACCCGGACACCGGGCTTGTGCCGCTGGGCGACATGGCCATCAGCCTCGAACGGGCCCAGCAGCAGGCCGCTGAGTTCGGCCACAGCGCCCGGCGCGAGGTCGGGTATCTGACCATCCACTCCATTCTGCATCTGCTGGGCTACGACCATGTGGACGAAGGGCCGATGAAAAAGCAGATGCGTGCCGCCGAAGAGGCCATTCTGGCCGAAATTGAACTGCCGAGATGATGGAGCAGAATCTTTTTATCCGCCGCGCTTCAGTCACGGATGCGGAGTTGCTTGCCGAGACCCGGCGCAGCGCATGGGACGCGACGTATCGTGGAATCTATCCGGATGCATGGATCGACGAATATGATCTTGCTGAACAGACGCAGCGGGAACGGGCGAGGCTGGAGCAGACAGATTATATGGCATATCTGGTCATGGACGGCGGCCAGTGTGCAGGCTATTTCAGCTATGGCGCGGCAAGCCACGGTGGCTATAAGGACTTTTCTTTTTGCCTCAATTCTCTGTACCTGCTGCCGCCGTACCAGCATATGGGCCTGGGTCGACGCATCTTTGCACAGGTGCGTCAGGCCGCGCGGGAACGGAAACTGGACAGTTTTTTCTGCGGCTGCAATGTACACAATCTGCCCGCACGGCGCTTTTATGAAAAAATGGGCGGCGTGGTCGGAGAAATTGATGACGGACATGAGAATCTGGCCGAGGACCAGATGTATTTTGAATTTTGCACAGGAGAACAGATATGAAAACCAAAACCGCGATGATCACGATCGCCGGGCGGCCGAATGTCGGCAAGTCCACGCTTGCCAACGCGCTCGTCGGCGAGAAGATCGCCATCGTATCCCATAAACCCCAGACCACCCGCAACCGCATCTGCGCCATCGTCGACCGCGGCGATACGCAGCTGGTGTTTATCGACACGCCGGGCTTCCATCGACCGCGCACAAAGCTGGGCGATTATATGGTCAACGTCGTCAATCAGTCCGTCGCCGACGTCGACGCCGTCATTCTGCTGGTTGAGCCGATCGCAAACGTCGGCCCGCAGGAGCAGGAGCTGATTGAGAAGATCAGGGAAGCAAAGGTTCCGGCGATTCTGGTCATCAACAAGATCGATACCGTGGAAAAGGAAACGCTGCTGCCGGTCATCGCGGCCTATAAGGATCTGCTGGACTTTACGGACGTCATTCCCATCAGCGCAAAGTGGCACGACGGGCTGGACAGCCTGATGCAGGTCTGCGAGGGCTTTGCACAGCCGGGGCCGTTCATGTTCCCGGAGGGCATTTCGACCGATATGCCCGAAAAGCAGGTCATGGCCGAGATCATCCGGGAAAAGCTGCTGTGGAACCTCGAAAAGGAAATTCCGCACGGCACGGCGGTCGAGATTACAAAATTCTCTGAGCGCGACGACGGCATCATTGATCTGGACGCGACGATCTACTGCGAAAAGGCCAGCCACAAGGGCATTATCATCGGCAAGAACGGCCAGATGCTCAAGAAGATCAGCTCGGATGCACGCAAGGACTGCGAACGCTTCATGGGCACGAAGGTCTTTTTGCAGACCTGGGTACGCGTCAAGGAAAACTGGCGCGACAGCGATTTCATGATCTCGAATTTCGGCTACCATAAGGATTGACGAAAACAACAGGCGCTCCGCAGAAATCGGAGTGCCTGTTGTTTGCTTATCGGCCGGATAATTCGACGGCGTGGCGGATGAAGGAGAGGGGCGGGACCCTCTTGGGGAGCTTTGCGCGGAAGCGCATCTGCGGCGTGCGGGGTTCGAGGAGCGGAACGCCGTCCAGATCCTCCATCGGCGGCACCTGCCACGAAAATGGGCGCAGATCCGGGCCGACGACCTCGACGGTATCCCCTGCCGCAAATTTGTTGCGCAGGCTGAGGACCGCGTTTCCCTCCGCGTCGCATTTCTCAACGACGGCGCAAATCTGCCACTCGCGCAGATAGCGGGAGTTCTCCGTAAACTGGCCGGGCTGGCCGTAGTAAAAGCCGGTAGAATAATGGCGGTGCGAGACGTGCTCGACCTCGTCGCGCCAGATCCTGTCCGGTGTGCGGCCTGCCCACACGTCGTCGAGCACGTGGCGGTAGGCTCCGGTGACGATGGCGGCATAATAGGCCGATTTGGCGCGGCCCTCGATCTTCAGGCAGTCGATCCCGGCGTCGCATAGCTCGTCCAGATGGTCGATCATGCACATATCGCGGGAATTCATGATGTACGTGCCCTTTTCATCCTCGAAGACGGGGAAATATTCGCCGGGGCGCTTTTCCTCCATCAGCGCGTACTGGTACCGGCAGGGCTGGGCACACTGGCCGCGGTTGGAGTCGCGGCCGGTCATATAGTTGCTGAGCAGGCAGCGGCCAGAATAGGACACGCACATGGCCCCGTGGCAGAACGTTTCCAGCTCCAGCTCCGGCGAAACGCGCGCGCGGATCTCCATGATCTCCTTCAGGCTCAGCTCCCGCGCAAGCACGACGCGGCTGGCTCCGAGATCAAACCAGCTCTGCGCACATGCGTAGTTTGCAACCGACTGCTGCGTCGAGATATGGCGCTGGCAGTGCGGGGCGTATTTCCCGGCCATCATGAACGCACCGAGATCCGCAAGGATCAGCGCGTCGACGCCTGCGGCGTCCAACTGCTCGAGATAGGCGGGCAACTGCTCCGCTTCGTCGTTGCGCGGCATGATATTGACCGTGCAGTGCACCTTCACGCCCGCGTCATGCGCAAGCTTGATCGCCTGCGGCAGCTCGTCCGGGGCAAAGTTGGCGGTAAACGAGCGCATACCGAAGCTGGTTCCGGCCAGATAGACCGCGTCCGCGCCGTAGGCAACGGCCATGCGCAGCTTTTCCATGTCCCCTGCGGGGCACAAAAGCTCCGGTTTGCGTCTATCCATCTGTCTGGTTCTCCGTATCTGCGGTGTCGCCGGTCTGATCTGCGGTGGTTTCATCGCCCGTACCGGTCTGCTGGTCTTCCTCTTCGTCCTTGCCCGCGAGCTCGTTCAGGAAGTTCTGATGCTCGTAATACGTCTCGGAGAAGTGGTGCACACCGGTCGTATCCAGCGCATAGAAATAATATTTCGTCTCCGCCGGGTAAAGCGCGGCACGGATGGAATTCATGCCGGGATTTGCGATCGGGCCTGCGGGCAGGCCAGCGTTCGTGTAGGTGTTATAGGGGCTGAGAACGCCCTTGTCTGCGTTGGACAGGATCTCCTTGCGCTCGGCAAGCGCATACTGGATGGTCGCGTCGATCTCCAGGCAGGGATAGAGCTTGCTGCACAGGCGGTTATAGATGACGGAGGCGATCGTTGCGCTCTCGGACGTTCTGGCCGTCTCCTTTTCGACGAGGGATGCGACCGTGATGAGGTCGTAGAGCGAAAGCTTGGCGTCCGTGATCTCCGTTTCGGTGAACGCATTCTCCCGCATGCGCTGGGCAAGGCGGTCGTTCAGCGCGTCCAGCGCGTCATAGAGGTCGCTGGTGAATTTGTTGTCGAAGTTGCGCAGGAATTTGTCAATGACGTTCTCCGGGTCGTCTCCCATATAGAACTGGTAGGTATCCGGGAAGAGATAGCCCTCCAGCCGGTTCTCGCTGCCGTAGGGGATCTCCTGCAGGAACGCATAGTCGAATTCATAGGTCGACGCGGCGTTCGCCAGATCCTGATACGAGCAGACGCCGTTTTCCTCCAGCAGGCGGAAGATATCCTCGCACTCGTAGCCTTCGGGGATGGTGATCTCCACGACAGAGCGGTCGGGGCTGGCCTCGACCATATTGCTGACAAGCGCATGATAGTCATAGCGGCTGTTGAGCGAATACGTACCCGGCTCAATGGTGCGCTCGGCGTGGGTGGCCCAGCAGTACAGCTTGAAAAGCGTTTCCGAACGGACAAGGCCACTGTCCCGCAGTTCCTTTGCGATCTGCGAGATCGTCGCGCCGTCTGCAATGGTGACGGTCACCTCTGCGTCCGGCTTGGTCAGGGACAGCACATCGTCCGCGCAGCGCCACGCAAACACGGCAAGCAGCACCGACGCGGCCAGCACGCAGCACACATACAGCAGCACCCGGATGCCGGACGGCAGCCGTCCGTGCTTTTTTTCCTCCGCCGGTTCCGGCTCCTGCGGCTGCTGGTCGACGGTCAGATCCGCGTATTCCTCCGGGATCTTCGGCTCGAACAGCGGAGGCATATTGGGCGTCTGCTTCTGCGGCTGCGTCTCCTGCTCCAGCTCGGCCTCGGCCTGCGTTTTGGCCTGCTCTGCCTCATCCTTGTCGTTCATCATCGCGTCGACGCGCGCAAGATCGTCCTTGACGGACGCAAGCAGCTCGTCGAGCGAAAGCGATTCCAGACTTTTTTCCAGCCCGCCGTCTTCCGGCGACTGCCCGTCCGGACGCTTATTCGGGGTCAAATCTGCCATGTGTTCCTCCCTTATGCGCGGTAGACAATGTCGGAGGCGACCTGACGGGCCGTATCCTCACCCTTGAGCGCCCGCAGGCAGGCGAGGCCGAATTCGTCGGCAGAGCCGGCTGCGCGGCCGGTGATGACGTTCCCGTCCTGCACTGCGCCGCAGGGGATCATCTGTGCTGTACCCATTTGGTCTTCCATGCCGGGATAGCAGGTTGCCTTGCGTCCATCCGTGATGTGAAGTCTCGCAAGAATAGTCGGCGCAGCACAGATAGCTGCGACATAGCAGTTTTTTTCATACGCAAGGCGGATAAAGTTCATCGAAGTTTCACTTGCAAGGATCGAATGCACGCCGCCGAGTCCGCCCGGCAGGAGCACCATATCGGTGTCCGCCAGCTTCATCTGCTCAACGGTGCAGTCCGCCTGCACCGAAATGCCGTGGCTGCCCTCGATCAGCGTCCCGCCGATCCCGGCAAAACGGACCTCCGCGCCTCCGCGCCGCAGAATGTCGCACGGCGCAATTGCTTCCATCGGCTCAAAGCCCTTACCCAAGATGATATATACCATGGTATCACACTTCCTCCAAACATGATTTTACACGTGCATACAATTCCTCGTGGATATCCTCGATGGAGCGGAGCTTTCCGTCCCGGACGCACGAAACGCGCGTCCAGCCGAAATAATCCGCCGCCTGCTGCGCGACCTCGCGGCATTTGTGCAGGTACCCGTCGTTGCGCTCGTGGATATCGGCCTTCGTGCTGGTGTCTCTCTCGCGTCTGCGCATGAGCGTCTCGGCGATCTCGACCGGCATATCGAGCCACAGGACCAGATCCGGCTTCGGCAGGCCCATGCGGTTGAATTCCAGATCATAGAGCCACGAGAAGAATTCCTCCCGCGCCTTTCCCTCCAGCTTGCCGCCCTGGTGGACAGCGTTTGAGGTCGTATAGCGGTCGGACAGGATCAGCCCGCCCGAGGCATAGTCGTTTTTCCACACGCGCTGATAGGACGCGAAACGGTCAACGGCATAGAATGTGGAGGCCGCGTAGGCGTTGACATCGTTCGGGTTCTCGCCGAACTCGCCGTTCAGGTACATCCGGATGAGCGCTGACGACGGCTCCAGATACTGCGGAAATTGCAGACGGCGGAATGAAACGTTCTCGTTTTGCAGGCGCTTTGTCAGAAGCGCAAACTGCGTCGACTTCCCTGTTCCGTCGGTTCCTTCAAACACGATCAGTTTTCCCATATTGCTTACCCTCTTATCCGTTTGCCAAGCACGGCGAACAGGTATTTTGGCAGCCGGAGCATCCGTCCGAACCGCTTCGGCTCCTTGATGAGCCGGTAGAGCCACTCAAGATTGCAGCGGATCATCCACTTTGGAGCGCGCTTGACCGTGCCCGCGAAGCTGTCGAGCGAGCCGCCGAGGCCGATCATAAGCTTGATATGCAGCTCGTCCAGATGATTTTTCATAAACAGCTCCTGCTTCGGCGCGCCGAGGCAGACGAAAAGTACATCGGGCTTTGCGGCATTGATCTTCTCGATGACCGGTGCTTCATCCTTGAAATAGCCGTCGTTCATGCCGCAGATGTACAGCTTCGGGTGCTTTTCTGTCATTTTCTGCGCGGCAAGCTCCGCAACGCCGGGCTTGCTGCCGAGCAGGAACAGCCCGCCGCCGGTCTTTTCGAGGATGGACAGCAGGCGGTCGGCAAAATCGACGCCCGCGACCTTCTGCTTCAGCGGCGTTTTGAGAAGCTTCGACGCGAGCACAACGCCTGCGCCGTCCGGCAGGACGAGATCGGCGCCGTTGATGAGCGCGCGGAGCGTTTCGTCGTACAGCGCCTCATAGGCGATCTCGGCGTTCGGGGTCACGGCATAGCAGGTCTTTTTGCCCGCAAGGATCTGTTCCGCGCGCGCAGAGGCCTCGTCCATCGTGACATTATCAAATTGCAGCCCCATGATATCCAGTTTCATGTGCAGGCATACCTCACCAATTTAGAATTCATCTATCATCTTAGCACATATTTCCGCATTTGTCCACGCAATTTCGGGTTCAATTTCCCTGCGCGGTGTTTCACATACGGGCGGTTTTGCATAAACTGTTATGAAAGCGAAGCGTGAACGACCCTGTTTCGGCCACGCGAACCTTTACGATATCATATATAGGAGGTCATCCGAATGTCTGAACCTGCACAGACGGGCAAGACCTGTGATCTGCGCGGCATCCGTGAAGCGGTTTGTGTGCATACGGGGAAAATCACAGACAGCTGTCTCGCCAAGGACTGCATTGAGGATCTGCGCGTGTACTTAACGGTCGACTCCCAGCAGACGCTCGACTGCGCGGCAAGCGCAAAGGCGCGGTATGTGGAGCTGCTCTTTACTCAGGTACAGGTGGAGCCGGTTCCCTACTCCTCCGGCTATTTTACGGTCGACGTAACGTTCTATTACCGCGTCATTGCCGACGCGACGCTCTCGGCCGGACGCACGAATACCGTCACGGGCCTTGCCGTGTTCTCCAAGCGGCTGGTTCTGTTCGGCGGGGAAACGAGCGCACGCATTTTCTCCAGCCGGGACGATCTGACGTGCCTTTGTAAGAAGTCTTTGCAGTCCGTCTCGCTGCCGCGGGCCATTGCGGAGACGGTCGACCCGATCATCCTCGGCTCGCGCGTGATGGAGGCGTGCAGCTGCTGCTGCCAGAGCGAAGCCTCGCCCGCCATCCCGGAGGCGCTGCTGGGCTGCTTCGACGAGCCGCTGGTGCTGACCGGCGAATGCAAGCGCCTGCTTGTCACGATTGGACAGTTCTCCATCGTCCGGCTCGAACGCGACACGCAGCTGCTCATCCCGACGTTCGACTACTGCGTTCCGTCGAAGACCTGCCCGCCGGTGGGCGGCACGAGCACGGAAAGCCCCTGCGAGGTCTTCAGCCAGATCGATTTCCCGATGGACGCGTTCTTCCCCGGGAAAAACGAACCGTGCATCAAGCCCGAAGACAGCTGCACCGGCTGCAGCAGAACCAAATAAGCAACCGCGCCCCGGCTGCCGTCAGGCAGCCGGGGCACAGCTTTTTTGTGGAAGCGTCTGTTAGGGGCCGGCGCCTCTGTCGGCCCGATAAATGTTGCGAATTCGCCGCAAATTCACGAAAAACACTGTATTCTGCGGGTGGACAGAGTCGTCCGCCCCTAGGGTGTATCTGAAAACTCCCAACGCACCCGGACAGCGGACCTTTTCACGCTGCGCTGCACCATTTTTCCTTGAAATACGTCAGTATTCCTGCGAAAAAATGTCTTGCTCAGCGCAAAAATTTCTCGCTGCCGGTCACATTGGGAGTTTTCAGATACACCCTACGCAGTGCAGTCACGAATTCGCATTGGGCTTCCGCTTTTCGCAGCTGTCTGCCGCTCGGCCTCTCAGGCACTCAGCGGCAGATGCGGTCCAGACGGGAGAGGTCTTCTTCGAGGTAGCTGGAGGCCGGGAGGGAGAAATCGAAGGTCATGCAGTCGCCCTTGTCGGGCAGGCGGGGCTGCGTCAGGGCTTCGCCGAGGCGGCGGATGGTCAGCGCGGCTGAGAACACGCGCTGGTGCTCGCGTTCAAGCGCGCGGAGGATCTGCATGGCGTTTTCCAGCGCCGTTTTTGAAAGGCCCCGGATGCTCCCTTCCGTCACGTCGAAGAAATAGCCGGGATAGACATACGGCAGGATCATATTGACAGACGGGAGCATCCGCTCCTTCTGCCTGCGGCCTGCGACGCTATCGCCGCCGATAAAGGGATAGAGCAGGCTCTCCGTGACCCAATAATGAAGGTTCGGGATAAAGTATTCGCACTCAGCCCGCCTGCCCTGCACGCGCATGAGATCGCGGCCATAGCCGGACATGACGGCGACGACAATGCGGTCAACGGCAAGCTGCTCCTGCCGGAAGACGCGGTCAAGCTTTTCGATGCGGTAGCCCTTGTGCAGCAGATCGTCGACCAGAATAATGGGCCGGTGGAACGAGCGCAGCGTGCGGACCTGTCCCGGCAGCGGAGAATAATCCGGGTATTCCTCGATCGTGAAGCTGCGCACGTCGGGCGCGTAGCATTTTTCCACGTGGAGCGTCTTCGTGACCGTATTGGGCACGATGGCGTCCGCAAAAATTTTCCCGTAGGGCACGCACATATACGGCCCGAGCTGCCAGACGCCCTCGGGCACGTCCTGCACGCCGTTCATGCGCTCAATGCGTTGGGCAATGGCCTGATTGAGCATTTCCGTGTCGAAGCACAGAAGGAGCTTGCCAGGGAACATGGCGCTGAGCGCCATGCGCAGGCGGGGCCGGGTCTGCAAAACGGCCTCGCGCACGGCGGGTGCGTCGCGGTGCGGGGGCTTGATGCAGAGCATGGCGTCCTGCAGGAGCATGACGGGGTTGCGCATATCGACATAATAGATGCCGTCTGCGGCCTGTGTAAAGCCGAGCTGGCGCAGGGCACTCTGCAGCTCCGTCTGGTCTTCCCCACAGCGGCAGAGCGCATAGGTGTGCCCCTGCTCAAGACTTCTGGCAAGCAGCTCGTTGAGGAGCATCCGCAGCGCGTCCTCCCCCTCGGCCTGCGCCGCGTCAACGAACAGGATCTGGCCGGAGGCGTGCTGGCGCACATAGCTGCACGCGTCCAGAGAGCCGAGCGCGTCATACAGATCGTCCAGCAAAATCGTATGTCCCGCCGCCCAGCCGAGCAGACGCGCAGGTCTTGCCAGCAGAAGCGCCGCGCGGGGCGCTTTTTTGCCCTGCATGCAGTCCCGGACGGCCTGCGGGAGCGTTTGCTCGTCCTGCGTGACATTTCGGAAATAGAGCGCTTCGCGCCGCAGCACGTCCTTCTGCTCCGGGGAACGGACGTACAGGCCGCATTCATAAATATACGTCTGCACGACCGGTGCGACGAGCATGGAAATATCAAGGTTCTGGTCGACCGAGGCGCGGATGCGCGTGGAGCTGACTGTCTCATAAAACGGCGGCAGCGACAGAAGCAGGAGCTTTCCCCGGATGATCGAGGCCAGCGCCGCGCGGTCGGCACTGCCGTCGCGGCAGAAGATGATGTGGTCATAGTCTGCCGCCGTGCCGGGCTCTGTGTGCTTGTACGCCGAGGCGTTGGCGATCACATCGCTGCCTGCGACAAGATAGACGTCTCTGCCCGGAAACAGCTGCCGCAGGCGGGCAAGATCGTCCGGCATGGCGATATTGACGGGGATCTCGTCGGGGAACAGATACGTGTCCCACTGGTCGGCGGTCGAGATGGAAACGATGCGGCGGCGCAGGAGCTTGGGGAGCGTTTTCTTGCTCCACGAAAACTCGTCGACGGCGAGATAGACCTCGAAGCCGCGTGCGCGGATCTCCTGCACGATCTGCTTATGGCCGACGGAAAACGGGTCGAACGTGCCGGGGAAAAAAGCGGCGGGTTTTTCCGGCGGGAAGCGGAACGGCCCCTCCAGCAGCTCCTGCCGGACGGTATAGCGGTACAGATGGTTGAGCATGGCCGCGCAGTTGAAGAATGTCAGCTGGCCGGTGCGCGGTTCTGCCAAAAGCGTCAGGAGCTTTTTGTGCAGATGGACGAAAATATCATGCTTTCTGGCAAGGGAAAGCTGGTCGCGGCCGAAAATATCGCGGCAGAGGACGGCCAGCGCCGTCTGGTGGATCGTCTCGTCATAGTGGGAAATGCCGGTAAGGATGAGGCCAAGGATGTGATCAGCGATCTGCGCCTCCTGCTCCGGCAGCACATTCAGCGCCTCGCCGAGCGTAAACAGCGCCACGCGTGCAGGCCGGATGGACGCGCCGCAGGCAAGCTTTCCGATAGACTCTACAGACTCGCCCAGCTCCTTTTCCGGCAGCAGGCACAAAAGCCTTCCCAGATACGGCGGGATGAAGCGCGAGATCTGCTCCTGCCCGGATTCCAGCTCGCGCGTCAGGTCGATGCCGATCTCGTTGATCTGGTCGACGAGCAGATCGGGGGCCACAGAAAGCAGCGCGTTGCCCGCCGCCTCACGCACGGGAAGATGCTCGCTGACGCAGAGCAGATTGGAAAAATGCAGCGCCGTGTGGAACGCCGTCTCCGGGTGCGTCCGGACATATTCCAGCAGCATATTGATCTGCGTGAGCTTGACCGTCCAGTGGACGGCGTTTTTCAGGTTGCTGAGGTGGATCTGCGAGACGGTCCGCGCGTCCAGCTCCGCGAACGGCTCCGCCAGCAGCCTTGCTTTGAGCCAGTCGTGGGCCAGATGATCCTCCCAGCGCGGCGCGTACTGCCGCACGGCGGCGCAGACGGCCGGCCGCAGGCCCTGCTCGGCGTGTGTCAGGCGCAGGAGCATATGCAGCGTGATGATATCCAGCTCCGTGTTTCCCGTGCCGAGCATGGCGGCAAGGCGGGCGGACAGCTCCGGCAGCTCCTTTTTTGGCAGATAGCGGCACGGCACATGGCACAGCGCGTCGACCAGCACGAACCGGTCTTCGTCCCGCGCCTCGGTCAGCGCGTTCAGAAGCGGCTTGACCAGCGGCACGGCCTCCTTTTCCTCGCAGGAGGCAAACAGGCTCTGGCAGATGGTCTTGAGCGAGTTGGAGATGCGCAGCGCGTGCTTGCTGGAGATCTTATAGTCCGGGTGCAGGCAGAGCCCGATATATTCTGCCCAGAGCTCCCCCGATTCCGCCAGCAGCGACATGACCGCCGGGGGCATCTGCCCGTCCTTGGCCGACAGCGGCCGCTCCTTGCGGTAGCGCGGGCCGGCATTCGCAAGAATTTTGCCCATGATGCGCCCGGCGATGCGGCGCACGTCGCCGTCCGGGTGCATGAGAAGCTCATACAGGAGCACAAGCGTCTTGCGCTTGTTGGCCTTGGTCATATAGGTGCTGTATTCCTCCAGCAGGCGCAGGTACATTCGGATCCGCTGGAGATTTTTTTCGCCCTTGGCCTGTTCGAGCAGCTGCTCGAGCGTCTGGTCGGTCGAGAGCGTGTGCATGAGTCGGATGGAGCCGTCCAGCGTCAGGTCGCGCAGCGCCTGAAGCGCCTGCTCCGCGTTCATGAGCGATGGATCCTTTGTCTCATGCGGCAGAAGCTCGGTTTCCGTCAGCTCCGGGCTGACGCCGCGGCTTCGGAGCAGATTTTCAAAATCGCTCAGCTTGTGATAGACGTTCTGGTAGCGGAGCGTCTTTTCCGGCGTCATGTCGGCCAGCTTGCAAAAGATCATCTCATACGCGTCCTTGAGCGAATAGATGCGCATACGCTCCTTTTCGCCGGGCGCTCTCGTGCCGCGGACGCGGAAGTCCGCGTAGATGAGAAGCAGAGACTCGATGGGCAGGTTTTCAAATTCCAGGTCCCACGTGGAGTGGTTGGCGGAGATATAGCCGATCTCCTCCATGTCATGGCGGCTGAACCACTGCCAGGTGTAATAATAGTGCAGATAGGCAATGCGGCTTAGATCCTCGCCCCGGCAGCCGAATTTTCCGATGTCATGCCCCAGCGCCGCCGCGCTGACCAGCGGCAGGTCGACCGGGAAGCCGGCCTTTTTCGCGAGAATGGCCGTGTGCAGAGCGATATTGTGGACGCCGATGGTATGCGATGTGGGGTCGAAGGGCGTCGATTCCATGCCGAGGCGCATGACGGCCATAAGATGGCTTTCCCGCACGGCCTGCTCAAATCTGGCATACTGCGCCTCCACGCGGCTTCCGGAAATCGCGTCTTCCGGCAGTGGCAGCAGATCGAGATAGGGGTCGAAGCTGTCCGCTGGGCCGTAAAGCGCCGCTTCCAGCGCGGACAGGTACGCCGTCTCGTCCGCCGTCAGTACGGGAACCTCCGGCAGGCCGTCCGGGAACATCTGCGCGCAGAGCTTCTGATAGAGCGCGGCTAAAAACTCCTGCGCAGAGGCGGGTTTTTCCGCAAAGTCCGGTGCGCAGAACGCCAGTACGGCGGCGCAGAGATCCCGCCGGTGGGGATCGAGGGTTCCAAAACCAGCTTTTTTTTGCATATTCATTCCTGTATGCAGCATATTGTAGGGGCCGATGCCCACATCGGCCCGTTCCGCA
>ERZ824575.2484-NODE-2484-length-14375-cov-2.831145_pt1 | contig 14375 bp, 13 predicted proteins | sample MGYA00519470_ERZ824575 | MGnify/ENA primary metagenome ERZ824575 (study PRJEB31778, sample SAMEA3449170) | human gut metagenome | biome: human gut; feature: human-associated habitat; material: faeces | place: United Kingdom | collected 2010/2012 ...
TGATACGAATGACAAAAAAGAATATGGTAGATGTGATAACTCTTACAGGAGTTGAAGCCATCTTGAGCGTAGTATTTTTATTTCGATGATGGCTCTGTTTGGAACATATTATTGGAAAAATAATCAATATGGTGCTTGTAAGGAATGGTATCGTAATAAGATGTTATATAATATAGGTGCATATCAATATTAAGAGAAAAATTAAAAGATTAAATAAGATAGATCGGAATAATAATTGTATGTAATAGAAAAGAATAACATTCTGTTTTTAGGAAAAATACTACTTGGAAAAGAGAAGGAACAAATAAAAACTATAATTTCCGATGAAATAGGCATTTTTTGAATGAAAGCCTTATCTCTATGATAGTGTATATAGCGGATAGATTCGGTTAGATAGAAATGGATAGATTAATTTATTGGCAGTTGCAATCCAATTGCTTACTTTCGTTTTCATTAATTAATCGATAAAACTATAGTATATATGAAGAAACTATTATTCTTTTCTATTTTGATGATGGCGGTTCTTTCTGTAAATTACTCATTAAAAGAACCTCGAGTAAATACATTATTATTAGATAATATTGAAGCTTTGGCGGCTGATGAGCAAGATGTGCCTACTAATTGTTGGGGCAGTGGTTCCGTAGATTGTCCGGTTACAAAAGTTAAAGTAGAATATGTTGCTACCGGATATAGTCTTGAAAAATAATGTAAGTCTCCTGTTTCTTTCTTTTTTCTTGTTTATCTCTTGTGACCATAAGCATAAAGAATATGCAAAGGGTGTATTATTCTATTCGGGATTTCCGCACGAGAGAGAATTAATAGGAGAAGTGATTGAGCTTGATACAGCCTTGCTTCGTTATCCGTTTAGGATACGAATCGAAGGAGATAGAGCCATTGTGATGGATTTACATGGTCTTGATCATTATGGACACTTATTCCAATATCCTAGTTTTCAGTATTTATCTTCTTTTGGCAAGCGTGGTGATTCACCTACAGAAATGTTATCAATGGAGAATTTTCGTTTGCAGGATCGTGGAGTCTGGACATTGGATGCCAATAAAAGTGAATTAACTAGGTTAGACTTTTCTTCATCCGGTGATTCACTGCTTCGTGACGAAGCGGTAACATTGGATGAAGATATACTTCGACCACTTGATTTTGCTATATATAATGATTCAATGTTTATTATTCCTGATTATTCCGGTGAAAACCGATTATGTTGGCTTAATGATGATGGGGAACTTGTAAAAAAGATAGGCGCTATCCCATCAATTAATAATCAAGCGTTACGAAAAGCTCGTCCAGCATTGGCACAGGCATGGCGTAGTTTCATTGATTATAATTCTCATAACGGTGTATTAGCAATGGTGACTCAACTAGGTGAAGTACTTGAAGTCTATAATTTGAAGGATAGCACGGAGGTTATTCGTATTGGTGAAAACGGGGAACCTAAGTTTAAAATATTTGAAGGATATGGAATACCTTCAGGAATTATGGGCTTTAGCGATGTGCAAGTAACAGATAATGCCATTTATGCAGTGTTCCATGGGACTACATTTAAAGAGATTGTAAAACATAATGGTCATCTTCCAGATGGAGGAAAGTATATTTATGTATTCAGTTTGAAAGGAGAACCACTATATAAGTATGTGCTTGATCACTATGTATATGGTTTTTGGGTGGATGAAGCTACAAAAACAATTATAGCGACAGATATAAATAATGATCAGCCTATTGTGAGATTTCAATGTGGTTGAAAAAATAGATAGTTAACGTGATTAAAAGAGGAGCAGGAAGATGGGTTAGTCAATTTTGCCGGATTGGTTCCCATCATCTGCTACTTTATTCCTACTAAAAAGAAAGGAGGTGCGACAAAGATAGTGATAATAATGGTTATGGCAAATACGTTTTTACCAGATATAGAGAAAAGTATGAAATGAAAAGGTATAAATATTAAAAAATCTACTTAAATGAAAAAGAAATTAATGGGCATAGTTACTATTATTGCAATTGCTGCTGTTGCAGGATATAATGTATATGCTTCGCGGAGTAACGTGAAGTTGTCGGACTTAGCTTTAGCTAATGTAGAAGCATTGGCTGATTCTTCTGAAGGTTCTCAAAGTGATTGTAACACATACTGTATGGTGAGTTATTTTGATACATGTATCATTAGATATACAAATAACACTTTTACTACTTGTTATGATAGTAGAATAAGAAGATCTAACTAACCGATTGTAAGGCTATATAGGTGCCTACTATTTCTATATAGCCTTGCTTTAAAAAATGTAATCATGAATACCCATAATTCTTGTTTAATACTGCTTTTGACAGTATTATTAGTAACAGTATCTTGTGCAGAAAAAAGTGGAAGTAAATATCAAGATGCAACTTTAATTGAATATCAAGATTTTGTATCCAGTCAAAAATTGACAGGGATAAATTTTTTATCAGATAAAGAAGTATTAAAGCCGATGCGTATATATGTTTGTGACACTATTCTGATAACAATGAACCCTATGGAGAAGAAGCTGTTTCATCTTTTTAGTTTAAAATCTAAAAAAGAAATAGGAAAACGAATTTCGCTTGGACAAGGGCCTGACGAAATGATTCGTCCTTCTATTATAAAATTTAATGAGAATCAGATTCTAATATTTGATGTTGCCACTTTTACGTTATTTACGTATGATACCGAGGATTTTATTTCAAATGAAAATACGATTCCTTTAGAAAGGAAGACTATAGAGCTACAAGCATATGGTGAAATAGGTTTACTCTCTGATAATCTAATAGGATCGACATATAATCCTAAAAATCAATTTATAAAATTTGATAATAATGGAAAGAAGGTTGGTGAATTTGGCTATTATCCAGTGGTGGCAGACTTATCATATACAGACGATGAGAAATTGGAGGCTTTTAAATCTTCTTTTGTGACTAATATGAAAGATAGGATAGCCGTTTGTTATAAATGGACAGATTTGATTGATATCTATGATCAGAACGGTCAATTGAAGAAACGGATTCATGGACCTGAACATTCGTATGCACATTTTAAGGAATTTCGTAATGGTAATGCTATCGCAGCTACCTCTGATAAAGATAATATAGATGCATATTTCTTTCCATATAATGTAGGAGATGAGTTTTTTGTGTTATTCAATGGAAAGCCTTGGGATCCGGATGATAAAGAAGTAGAATTGCCAGATCGTATATTCGTTTTTGATTGGAATGGCATTCCTCAGAAAATATATACTTTAGATCAAGGAATAATTAATTTTGCTGTTGATAAAGTTCAGAAAAAGATATATGGAATTAGCAGTTCACCAGAATTTCATGTGGTGGAATTTTCATATAAATAATAGATAAACGATGAAAAATATATGTCTTATGTTATTGCCATTATTCTTGATGTCATGTTTAAATAAGGATAATAACATCGTTTCTCTTTTGAAAGAATGGGAACAGAAAGAAATTCTGTTCCCTAAAGAAATGTATTTTACAACAATGTTGAGGGATACTACATATTATAATCTTCAGAGTGAGTATAAAATTTTAGCATATGTTGATTCGATAGGATGTACTAGTTGTAAACTTCAATTGTCGGCGTGGAGTATGTTAATTAATGAAATTGATTCCTTATATGCAGGTCGGGTCAAGTTTATATTTGCATTCTCTCCTAATAGAATTAAAGATATTTATCATGCTATATTGACTGCTAATTTTACATATCCAGTATATGTGGATAAACAGGATAGCATTGCTAAACTTAATAGATTTCCATTAGAATCAAACCTCCACACATTTTTATTGGATAAAAATAATAGAGTTATTGCTGTTGGTAATCCAGTTTATAATCCTAAAATAAAAAAACTTTATTTCAATATTATTTCTGGTAAGAAACCTTTTTTACCGTGTAATGCAGAACAAAGAACAAATGCTAGTTTGGATAAACGATTTTTAGACATGGGCAGTTTTAATTGGAAACAGGAGCAAATATCTGACATTATATTAAGTAATTCAGGAGAAGAATTATTAGCGATAGAGGATGTTTCTGCTTCTTGTGGTTGTATTACTGTGGAATATCTAAAAGAACCGATTCGACCTGGTCAGAAATTAAATCTGAGAATAAAGTATAAAGCAGAGCATCCTGAGCATTTTGATAAAACGGTAATTATATATTGTAATGCAGAAGGTTCCCCATTTAGACTAAAGATAAGTGGAAATGCAAAATAAAGAGGGAATATGGCAAAGTACTTTAGGGATTTATCATATATATGTATAATATTATTTATTGTTTTGGGATGGCATATTATGGATAACATTGTATCTGAAAAAGAGGTAGATATTACTTCTTTAGAAGTTGCTTTGCGGTCTGCTGGTGATAATAGAGGGGAGCTGGAAAAAGTCCTTTGTTACTATAAAAGAAAAAATACAGATAGCCTGAAATATAAAGCAGCCTGTTATTTAATTGAAAATATGCCCTTTCATAGATATTCAGTTGGAGAACAATTAGAAAACTATAAGTCATACTATGCATGGCTGAAAAAAAGCAAGGGAAAAGAACCGCAACAAGTTGCAGATTCAGTTAAGAAAGTATATGGTCCAATGAAAGAACCCAATAAGATACGCGATATTATGGAAATTGATTCTGCTTATTTGTGTCATAATATTGATTGGGCATTTAAAGTTTGGCAGGAACAGCCTTGGGGAAAGAGTATATCATTCGATGTGTTTTGTGAGTATTTGTTGCCTTATCGTATTGGCGATGAACCCTTGGTATATTGGCGTGAAATGTACTATGCAAAATATAATTCATTGTTAGATACATTGAGAATGTCGGATTCTTTGGATATAGAAGATCCAGTAGTAGCTGCTAATTACTTAATAAATAAATTGCCTGATAAGTGGCATTATTATACTTCAACAACTCCTTATTCCTTTGGGCATATCGGACCTGAATATGTACAATACTTGTCAGGAACGTGTCGTGAAGTGACTGATTTTGCTGTATATCTATTTCGGGCATTGGGAATTCCTTGTGCTATTGATTTTGTTCCTGTACGTAGCTATGTTAATGCTGGGCATTTTTGGTTGGTAGCCTGGGATAAAACAGGTGAAGCGTATATGGCTAATTTTCCCGAGAATCTGGGAATGGTCCGCAAAAATTGGTGGTATCGTTGGGATGATAGTCCAAAGGTGTATAGATATACTTTTGATATAAACAAAGAATTATATGAGCAAATGGCGAAATATAATGAAAAGGTATATTCATTTTGGAGTCTGCCGAAATTTATGGATGTTACTTATGAATATGCTTATTCTTTTGAAAAGGAATTAGTCATTCCATTGGAAAAACTTTATAGGAATCAATGTAGTGGGAGAATAGCTTATTTATGTGTTACTAATAGAGATAACTGGATACCGGTTGATTGGACTGAATTTGACGCACAGCATCTGGCTTTTCGAAATGTACGAAGAGGTACGCTTATGAGGGTGGCTACTTACGAGAATGGTACTTTGAACTTTTTGACTGATCCTTTTTATGTGGATAAACAGAAAAAGGAGCAGCATTATTTCTCTATTGAAGGAAATACACAAGATGTGGTATTGTATGCTAAATGTAATATAGAGGGAGAAAATATGTTCCGTGACCGAATGATAGGGGGCGTTTTTGAAGGCAGTAACCAACTGGATTTTGCAGTAAGCGATACCTTGTTTATCATACAGTGTAAACCTGATCGTTTGAATACGACAGTAAGAAGTTCTTCAAATAAAGAATATCGTTATATCAGATATGTAGGTCCTCCCGGAGGATTATGTAATGTGGCTGAAGTCGCATTTTATGAAAAAAATGATACTCTTCCATTGTCTGGGAAAATTATAGGGACTCCCGGATGCTATCAACATGACGGGACGCATGAATATACAAATGTGTTTGATGGAAAAACGTGGACTTCTTTTGATTATTTTAAATTTTCCGGAGGATGGGCAGGACTTGATTTGGGTAGAAAGGTGCAGATAGACCGTATTGTATATACTCCGCGCAACAGGGATAATTATATTCGTCCTGGTGATATCTACGAGTTGTATTATTGTGATCGATATTGGAAATCCGCCGGAAGAGTTAAAGCTACAGTTGATTCATTAGTATACAGAGGGATTCCCCAGAATGCACTTTTGTTCTTACGTAACCATACGCGCGGCGTAGATGAGAGAGTCTTTGTTTATGAAAAAGGAGAGCAACTATGGAAATAAGACTTAAAATTAAACTAGTTGTGTTGTGGAAGACAATCATCTTATTAGGAATAATTGTCTTGCTATCTGCTTGTTTCCATTCGAAGAAGGAGGCTGTATCTTCTATTGCTATTATTCCTGATGAGCATACGTTACTGGCGATTACGCCGGAATTCTCTATAAAAATGGCAGGAAATACATTGAATAAACATTATCTACGATTGAAGTCTGGAAAGATATTTCCAATGACAGGGATTTTGCAGGTAGATGGTAGGACCTATCGTTTTATGGGGGAAGATTCTTTACGTATATCCCCTATAGCTTCTCTTGCAAATGACAGCGTCAGTTGGTCAGGGAAATATTCTTATTTGTTTCCAGGAAAAGGGTGGGAGCAAAAGGAATATGATGATTCTTTTTGGAAAGAAGGAAATGCAGCTTTTGGACCTGTAAAAGGAAATTCTAAGATTCGTACCGCTTGGGGGGCGGAAAATATATATGTCCGCAGGCATATTAAGATTGATAATAAAGATGCTTTGGAAGGGCATAAAATTTACGTCTGTTATATTTGCGATGATCAGATAAAACTTTTTTGGAATGGAGATTTTTTATTTGAAAAAGGAATAACATATCAAACGAAATGTGGACGTTTAACAGATGAAGCTATTGCTCATATTGGTAATGGAACAAATGTTTTGGCAGCTTATGGATGTAATACAGGAGGCCCTGCGTTGTTAGATTTTGGTCTGTATATTGAAAATAAAACTTATAGTGAAGCAGATACGGCCCTATTGAAGCAAATAGATGTACAAGCTACTCAAACTCATTATGTATTTCAATGTGGGGATGTAGAACTTCAGATTGATTTTGTTTCACCTTCTTTGTCAGAGAAGTGGAATATGACAGGATGGCCTGTCGGTTTCCTTTCCTATCAAGTTCGTTCAGAAGATAAAAAGGAGCATACGGTGGAAATTTTGTTCGATGTGGATATGGAATGGATGTTTGGTAGGAGGAAGATTGATAGTTGGGTTGAACAAGAGTGGCGGTTTGTCAAGTCTGATAGTTTATATTTAGGTCTGACGGCGGATGGAACATCGTTTTCATGCGATGATAGTCATGTTGTTCTGTCTCAAAAGTTGTGTGCAGAAAATGGAAATAAAGGCATATTGTTAATAGGATACGGAGAAGGGCAGAGGATACAATATATTGGTGAGCGTTTACAACCTCTTTGGAATGACAATGGAAAAGGAGAGGTTAAAGAATTAATGAAGGCTGTTGGAAACAGGTATCAGAAACTTAAGGAAGAATGTAATAAATTGGATAATCTGTGGAATAATAAAGCATTTCAAGTGGGTGATAAGACATTTGCAGAACAGATTCTTCCTTCATATCGTAATTTTATTTCTTCCCATAGGTTTGTGTTATCTTCGGATAATAAGTCATTCTGCTTCGGAGATACTTTGGGTAATGTTAGAGATGCTTATAGGAGTTTTCCTGCTTTGTTATTTTTTAATCGTGTTGATTGGATGAAAAGTTTATTAAATCCAATATTTGAATATTGTGAAGATGAACATTGGAAAAGAAAATATCCGCCTTACGATATTGGATTATATCCGGTTGCAAGCAAACAAATAAAAGTGGATAATTGTGCTGAAGAGGCTGCTGCAAATATGTTGGTGATGACGGTTGCTATTGTGGAGGCAGAACAAGATTTCAGTTATGCTGAATTGCATTGGAGTCATTTGTGTTTGTGGGCAAATTATTTGGAAGAAAAGATGAAAGGTGAAGTTCTTCCTTCTATTGAGTTATTAGATGCAAATGACAAACGTGTGAAATGTGTGCTGGGATTGATGGCTTATCATAAATTGATTCAACTTAAGGATGCATATGAATAAAGTGAAGAAATTTCTAGCAATAATAGAGAATTTAATATTCATGATATTCTGCATGATAGTAATTTTGTTCTTGGTACAGTTATTCTGTTTCACATCGTTTAAAATTCCATCAGATTCTATGGGACCTGCACTTAAAGATGGAGATAGAATATTGGTTAATAAAATGATAAAAGGAGCCAGATTGTTTAATGTGTTTGCTGCTTTGGATAACAAAGATGTTACTATTTACCGGATGCCGGGATTGGGGCATTTTAAAAGAAATGATGTACTGGTTTTTAATTTTCCTTATCAGATGAGTCGGTGGGATAGTATCCGGATGAACGTAATGCAGTATTATGTGAAACGTTGTATAGCTTTGCCTGGGGATACATTGGAAATCAGAGGAGGATTTTATAAAGTGCGTGGATGTCGCGAACAGTTGGGAAATTATGAAGCTCAGCAATATCTTGCCGGACTACAGCAACCGGAAAAACAAGGAATCGTAGTAGGAACATTTCCTTATGATCAAAGCCTAGGATGGAATATTCGAGAGTTCGGGCCATTGCCTATCCCACAAAAGGATCAGATTGTAATAATGAACCATACTACTTATCTTTTATACAGACAACTGATCGCATGGGAGCAAAAGAAAAAAATAGAACTAAAACAAGGACAGGTGTTTATTGGTGATAGTCTTATTTATCAGTATTGCTTTAAAAAGAACTATTATTTTGTATCGGGGGATAATATGGCTAATTCGCAGGATTCCAGATATTGGGGCATGTTGCCAGAAGAATATATTGTAGGTAAAGCTACCTGGGTTTGGTATTCAAAAGAAAGGTATACAGAGAATGTGCGTTGGAAAAGGATAATGAAGAGAATTGGCTAAGATTTAGAAATAAATAATGGATGGAAATATAATAAATTATGGAAAATAGAATATGCTAATATTGTGTCACTCTGATGAAATGTCAGAGAGGCTTATAAAAATTTTCCTATTTTGTTGTTTTTTCAATCGTATTGATTGGATGAAAAGTTTATTGAATCCTGTTTTTTTATTGAAAAATATGTATTTATATTATAGTTATTATTTAAAAATTAGTGTTATGAAAAAAGTAAATGTATTGCTAGCTATTTGTGTTGCTGTTTTTAGTGTGTATTCATGGGCTTATTGTAGCAAAAGCTCGACTAATTCTCTTTTTAGTTTAATGGATATAGTTAATATTGAAGCTTTGGGAACTCCTGAGACCGGAACAGCTACATGCTCTATTAGTTATGACTGTATAAATTCGTCGGGCCAAAGAGACGGTGAAGTTAAGTGTACGGGAACTGAAAAATGTCATCGAGGGATTGATAAGAGTGGCACTGTCATAATAAAAGAGAAGCGATGGGTTGAATGTGACGGATTGAAAACATATTGCTAAATAAATAGAAAAATGAGGCTGATTATATTGTGTATTTGCACTCTTTTATTTGTGTTTAATATCATGAGTTGCAAAGAGGAAAAAAACTTAATGGAACTTGAATGTTCTTTATTTTCCTCTTTTAGAACTTATCCTGACTCAACTTTTTTTAAGAGTATTTCATGCTTATATTTTGAGGATGGTAAACTTTATATGTTTGATCCGTCAAGGGCTGATGTCGCTATTCTGGATATTGATAAAGATACTTTCTATACTGTTGGCAAATTTGGAGAAGGCCCTAAAGAAGTGGTATCGCCAACAGGATTTTATGTACAGAAGGATACTATTGGTATCTTAGATGCTGGTTCAATGGCTTTGAAATTTTATGATGGGAAGGGATTCATAGAATCAGTATCGGTTCCAACATGTAATGAATTTCGTTTCTTTATAGAAAATGACACTATTTATGCAACAACAATGACTGATAGTTCATGTTATGTTAAGACTGAAAGAAATTGGGACCGTATAAATAGTGGCGACATACAATTTTGTGGGGAGGTATTTTCTATAACTGAACATACAGATATGAATATATTACGTAATCAACGCCATCTAGTAAAAGGTGAAGATTGTTTGTATGCTATATGTCCAAGTTATCCTGTAATAGAAAAATATGATTTGCATGAAAATAGACTACTTGCTTCATGTGATCTCTCAGATATTAATATTATTAAAAATAATCTATCTTATATAAAGCAGAAAAATATATCTTCTAGAAGCTTTTTTACATATTTATGCGATGCTTATTGGAATAAAGATAAATTATATTTGTTGTGTGCTACTTGGGAAAAAGGATATGAAGTAAATACTATTCTTGTTCTAGACTCGGCTTTAACCCCATCTTATGTTTGCCGTTTGCCTGGTAAAATATATAATACGATTTGTGCTAATGAAAATTATATTTATGCAATGAATTATGAGCAGTGTGCTATGGAAATATATAAGATTAATATGCCTTTTTAGTTTTTTTCTTTGTTTGTTTCCTAATTGTAATAGCAATAAAAAAAATAAAATGGTAGAGCAAAATATTTCATCTTTGTTGAATCAGGATGTTGATAGGCTGAAAGGAAGGCAAATTCTTTCTTTGGATTCTGTAGTGGGGGAGACTGAAAAGTGTGTAATTGTATATATTTTTAATTATTATGACTGTGAGACATGCATAGATAAAGGCTTTGAAATAGTAAACCTCATTGATAATAGTAAAAAAAGAGAATATGTAAAAGTAATTGTAAGTATGTTTCATGAAGTTACGTCTACTCAAAAAAGGAATTCATATAGAGGGTTTATTTATAAAGACAAGAATGATTTAATAAGAAAAGAATTGAGGTATATACCGACTCCTGTTATGATAATTGTTGATAATAATTGTCGAATAAGAGATGCGTGTATATTCGAAATATCACAAGATAAAAAACAATTAGATGACTTTATTAAGAAATGTCTTTCTATTGATGATTAGTTTACATTCTTTTCGAAATGATGGAGGTGACTTTATGATTTATTAATATTGAATTATACTGATATAGACTCAAGAATGGCACGTTTCTTCAAAACAACGTCCCTTTGATTTTAAAGAAATGTGCCATTCTTGAGTAAACGTCAAAATATTGTATAGGAAGAGAGTTGATTTGTACAGTCGTTCTGCTTTAATAAAAAATTGAGAAATGGCATAGGGATACAAGTTACAGACCCGTCCCCTGTTCTAGTGGAAGGGACTTTAGGTATCATAAAAACCTGATAACGAGCTTCGAACCTGCCGTTTCGATATATGGCTTTGAGGACAAATTATACAAGAGAATGATTTACCTACTCTATATTGAATTATGCCGATGTAATGTGGTACATATTTGTGGATTACAATTATTAGCTAGAAGGAGATAATAGAGGGATTAGATTCAATTAATCTTATATTTTTTATATAGACAACTGATAGCATGGGAACAAAAGAAAAAATAGAACTAAAAGAAGGATAGGTGCTTATTGGTGATAGCCTTATTCATCAATACCGTTTTGAAAAGAACTATTATTTTGTATCTGGTGATAATTTGGCGAATTCACAAGATTCCCGTTATTGGGGAATGTTGTCGGAAGAATATATTGTAGGTAAAGCTACCCGTATTTGGAACTCAAAAGAAAAATATACCGATCAGATACGTTGGGAACGGATTTTAATGAAGATCAAATAAAGATGGGAGATGATAGAAGATGTTATTACAGAATAAATATATCGTTCATTTATTAATGCTGTTTGGAGTCATTGCGCTTTTAAGTGTTGTGACTGTTTCATCTTATACTATTGCGGTTGGAGATATGGCATATCAGAAGCTATATTTGGGGCGTGTGACTATTGTATTTGTAATATGTAGTCTTATTTCTTTATGTTTAGATAAAAAGGGAAATACTTTTTATTTATCAGTCGTTTGGTCTCTTATTATATTAGGTGGGGTTGAAGCTGTTTGGGGATTAAGGCAGATATACGGTTTAGCTGTTTCTAATCATTCATTATATGCGCTTACAGGTTCTTTCTACAATCCGGGGCCTTATTCCGGATACTTAGCAATGGTATTTCCTATTTGTTTGAATGAATGGTTGAATTTAAGAAAGGTGAAGAAACGTACTTGGGTAGAGCAAGGTAAATATTGTATGGCTTTGGGAGTCTTGCTATTAATTCTTTGTGTTTTACCGGCAGGTATGAGTCGTTCGGCATGGATGGCTGTTGCGATTTCTGGGATATGGGTATATGCTACATATCGTTCATGGGGAACTAGTTTAAGGAAGATAGGCCGAAAATATAAGAAAAGAGTATTTCCGGCTATTATTGCCGGGGGAATGGTATTGATAATAGTTGGTTATGCTCTTTTTCAATTAAAAGTAGATTCGGCTAATGGACGTCTGTTAATTTGGAAAGTGAGTGTTATGGCTATTGTGGAAAAACCTCTCCTTGGACATGGTACTGGAAACTTTGCATCGGCTTATGGAATGGCTCAGGAAAAATATTTCTCCCAAAAAGAGTTTACATCTACAGAAGAATTAGTAGCTGGAAGTCCTGAATACGCTTTTAATGAATATCTGCAAATAGCTGTAGAATATGGAGTCTTATTTCTATTGGTTGTGTTATTGATTATTGTTTTTTGCCTTTGGATAGGAATAACAGAGAAAAGACTAAGTGCATGTGCTGGTTTGATTTCTGTTTTAGTATTTGCATTTTCATCTTATCCAATGCAAATACCCGGATTTGCTATAGCATTCTATTTTTTATTGGCTGCTTGTGTAGTGGGTTCTTCACGGTTACAAATATTGTTCTTTATTATAATGATTGCTTTATTGGGAAGTTACTATTGGAAATATAATCAGTATAATGCTTGTGAAGAATGGTTTAGGTATAAAATGCACTATAATATAGGCGCATTTCGTTTAGCCAAAGAAGGGTATGAGAAAATTTATCCGGAATTGAATGATAGGGGAGCATTTTTGTTTGAATATGGACATTCTTTACATAAGTTGAAAGAATATAATAGTTCTACAACAATACTGAAAGAGGCAATGGCGCATAGTTGTGACCCTATGATTCTGAACATAATAGGAAAGAATTATCAGGCTACAGGAGAATATGAGAAAGCCGAAGAATATTTCATACGATCTACTCATCGGCTTCCGGGACGAATTTATCCATATTACTTGTTGGCAAAGCTTTATGCGGAACCGGAATATCGGCACCCGGAGAAATTAAAACAGGCGGTTCAGATTGTATTGACAAAGGAACCAAAAGTACAATCGACAGCGATAAGGGAGATGAGAGAAGAAGTAAAACTACTAAAATAAATGGGTGAAGAAAAAAAATGACTGTACAAACTTGATTAATAGATATTTTTGTCTAAATTTGGCAAACATGATACAGATTTACATACAATATATAAGAATTTATATGTGAGATAATTAGAATAAACAAACCAATAAATACGATGAAAAATAATTCTACATGGATTTTATTGTGCCTTGCATGTATGATGACGCTCTCTTGTTCCGACAAGAAGAATACTGCAGATGAATCGGAGAAAGGCGTCTCCACAGTCCTTCCGGATACGAAGAATGAAGTAGCTGTTCAGATATTGAAGAAGCGTGACTTTAATCACGAACTGGTGAGTAACGGCAAAATCAGTGCCCGTGGCAAAGCCGATCTGCGTTTTGAAACCGGTGAAGTCATCGCTCATATCTATGTGAAGAATGGCGACCGTGTACAGAAAGGGCAGAAACTGGCTGATCTGGATAAATTCCGCCTGGAACAGAAATTATCCCAGTCGGAAGATGCTTTGCTGAAAGCCGAACTGGAATTGAAAGACGTACTGATCGGGCAGGGATATTCTCCTGACGACTTTAGTAAAGTCCCTGCCGAAACAATGAAAATCGCCAAAGTAAAAAGCGGGTATGAACAGTCGAAATCCCAGTATGAACTGGCGAAAAGAGAGATGGAGCATGCTACGTTGATTGCTCCTTTTGACGGTGTGGTAGCCAATTTATTTTCGAAGCCTTATAATCCGGCAAATACTTCTGAAGCATTCTGTACTATTATCGATTCCAAAGGAATGGAAGCTGATTTCACGGTACTGGAAAATGAACTTGCTTTTATCAGGATGGGAGATAAAGTGGTAATTACTCCTTATGCCGGAGGAGATGCGTTTGAAGGCAGTGTATCAGAGATAAATCCATTGGTAGATGCCAACGGCATGGTGAAAGTGAAAGCATTGGTAAATGCGGGAGGAAAACTGTTCAGCGGAATGAATGTAAGGGTAAGTGTCCGCCGTTC
>ERZ824575.2487-NODE-2487-length-14371-cov-2.376432_pt1 | contig 14371 bp, 10 predicted proteins | sample MGYA00519470_ERZ824575 | MGnify/ENA primary metagenome ERZ824575 (study PRJEB31778, sample SAMEA3449170) | human gut metagenome | biome: human gut; feature: human-associated habitat; material: faeces | place: United Kingdom | collected 2010/2012 ...
CGCATTGATTTACATTACTCGGCGGCAGGCTCATGAATCTTCCTGCGATTTAGTGCCGCTTGCACAGGATAAAAGGGAAATGACTGCAGACACCTTGATGCAGCAGATAGATATGCAAAATGCGCTGGAACGCGCAAAACAGGAAGCATCTCCCTGTGTGGTAAAGGGCATCGCGGCCATGCAGCAAATGGCTACTGGAACATCGAGCAGGGAAATTGGAGACGCCTTGGGTGTCTCTGCTAAACTGGTCTGTGCATGGATATCAAAGGCGCGGGCGTACCTTCGGAATCGGCCGGAAATCCGTGCGTTAGTGGAACAATAGAACGAAGCGCTAAAAAGAACAGGACACCATCAGGGCACCCTCCGTAGGGAGGGGGCCCCTGAGCGGCTCTTGTATCTTAGTTTAATAAGTTTTCGGAAGACGGTGTATCCCTTGCGGTTACGCCGTTTTCCCTTGGCTGCACTCGGTAAGGCGCTGCTGGTGGGCTTCTTCCATCGCCTCTTGGGTGTGTCAACTTGCGGAAGAAGTCTACGCCGCTATTGTGGATGTACATAAGCTACACTTGCTTGCTGTTAATGCACATAGGCGCATACATTACGATCCTGTCCACAAACTCGTGAGTCAGTTCCGGGGTCAAGGTTTTCAGCTCTGTGATTCTCTTGACCTTCTGAATGAAACTCTGCAAGCTCTCGGTCTTATCTGTTTCGATTTCCAAATAGAGGCCTCTGGTGCGGCAGCTTTCAGCTTTTCCCCATCTTCGTAGGACTGGGATGCGGCATAGCGCTGCTCGTCAGTCAACTTCCCTCTATCGTTTCCTTCGTAGTTTTTCTAGAGCAATGTGTCAATCTCAGCAATACGATTCTTCACCTTGCTCAGCTCCCGGTGCCTGGCGGCAAGCTGCTTCTTGTCTTCTACATCGTGTGATGATATAATTAACGACATATAATGACATCATTATTGTAGGAGGGAATTTCGTTGATTATCTACTTACAGATGATAGAAAGCGACGAAGATAAATCCAAGTTTGAACAGCTTTACATAATGTACAAGGGCTTGATGTTCCATGTTGCCATGAAAATTCTGAAGAATGAATTTGATGCCGAGGATGCAGTACATCAGGCGTTTCTATCCCTTATTGAGAATCTGAAAAAAATATCGGATGTCAAATGTCCAAAAACCAGAGCTTATATCGTTATTATTACAGAACGGAAAGCAATAGATATCATTCGCAGCCGATCAAAACTGGTAGATATGGAATTTTGGGAGAGTACCTATGGCATCGAAATCCCATTGCCTGGTGATCATGGTTTGGCCGATGCTATGGCACGATTACCGGCTGCCTATCGTGATATCCTATTGCTGCGCTATTATAATGGATACTCTGTACGAGAAATATCATCTATGCTGCATATAAAAAAGGATACCGCACAAAAGCAGCTTTGGAGAGCCAAGGCCGCTTTGCAAAAACATTTGAAAGGAGATGCGTAAAATGTCAAACATTGCATGGTCAGAACAGGAACTGGCCAACGCGGCAAAGCGTGTAGCAGAGTCCATGCTTACTTCATTCCCGTCTCCCAGTGAATGCGAACATGTATTTTCCGATGATTTTGAACATAGCATGGAGATATTACGAAAAAAAAGCAAGCGTAGGGTTGTTGCGCATAAAATATGGCAGCGGGCTGCGGTAATATTAATTGTGACGATTCTGTCTGTCAGCACATGGCTGACAGTTGATATACAGGCAAGAGAGCGCGCCTTCCAATGGATAAAAGAAATCTACGAGAGCATAACGATCTATCTTTTCAATAGCGAAGATAATGAAATAGATCACATCTGTTATGAGCCGTCGTGGATACCGGACGGATTTTCGCTGGTAGATAACTATCAAGATAGTGATTATTGTCTTCGCATATATGCCAACGATACCGGAGAAAAAATGTTTTCTGTTGAATATACCTTGATGCAGCATACCAGCATGAGCACAACAGCACAGGAGTATAGCGAAGTAGTCAAAGTTGATATTAACGGACTTCCGGCAGATTTATACATCGGCAATGAAGCTTCGCCAGAAAAAGCTTTAATATGGGTGGACGAAGCGAATCAGATTGTGTTTAATATACAGGGAAATATCAGCAACGAGGACATAGTGCACATAGCGCAATCCCTTATTTTGTCGATTCCTACAAAATAATAAAATCATGTAATTTTAGTGTCCAAAAAGCACCCCCTTTCTCCGTTCTAATGCTTAGAAGAATTGAGAAAGGGGGTGTATTTATGAAAAAAAAGCGGAGGAATAACATAATGGGGAACTGTATTAGAACCGAAATGTGGAAAGCATTTCACAACAAAATGATGCGCAGTGCATTGCTGATCGGTTTTATTCTTGTCATAGCTGATTTGGTTCAGACTGCGATTACCGTCAGTGACTTAGGCGCATCCTATGCACATTCCCCTGGCGGATATGATGGGTGCAACTTATTTGTCAATTGGATTGGTGTCAACGGAGTCACCATCGGGGCTGTAGTCTTCTATGCCGTTTGGCCATTTCTGGCCGCTATGCCTTATGGGTGGTCATTGTATGAGGACCACAGATCTCGTATGACAAATATTATTCTTACTAGGGTTCCGTATTCTCAATACCTAACGGCCAAAATGGCGGCTGTATTTGTCAGTGGCGGCATTGCTATTGCATTGCCGGTAACTGCGGATCTGTTTGCATCCGCGATGGTATGTCCCGCCTGTATTCCTCGGGTTGCGCTACCTATTACAGGATTCTGTTCAGGCACAGCCTTTTTGGCGAAGCTATACTATACCCACCCTTGGCTGCATGCAATCATCTGGTGCGTTATTGAGTTTTTCTGGGGCGGCGTTGCGGCCAGTCTGTGCATTATCGTCGGGCATAAGGTAAAACATCGATTCTTTGTGATAACAACTCCACTTCTGCTGTTCCTATTACTTGATTTCATTACCCCCATGCTTGCCGACGCAATGAACTGGTATATAGAGCTCTCGCCTTTAAGGCTGTGCAATTTGGCAAGCACAAATCCAAGTCCCACATGGATCATACTTGTGGAACTTATTCTTTTGACATTCGTATCTGTTCTTACGGGGATATATAGGAAATACAGACATGAGGTTTTATAGGCTGCTGCGCTATGATCTGCGGCAGGGATTGCAAAGGAGAAACTATCTGATTGCCACGCTTCTCTTTTCCATGCGCTTATTCGCAGTATACCGCTCTGTGCAATTCTACTGCCATGTGGAATCCATTTCAAGCCGGGGCTCAATTGGTGACTATATGCTGTGTCTATTTCGCGGCATGGCCATCATGCAGCACGGCTCTATGGAAGAAAAAGTGTCGATCCCCATCGAATGGCTGATTGTGTGCGGCTTTTGCCTGTATATAACAGCAGCATATCCTGCGCAAGGTATCAGTGTACAAGGTCAGCAAGTTTTCCTACGCACATCGCGTGGGAAATGGTGGCTGTCTAAGTGTATATGGTGCATAGCAAGCTGTACTTTATACTTTGCCTGTGAAATGATTGCCATAATAGGCACAGCGATTCTGACACCCGTTACCTTCGGCCTAAACAACACGCCCGAAATCACCGCATTCTTGTTTTCGGAGGTCTTGTGTGGAGAGACAATTTCACTCACGCCGGCAAGTGTTATCCTATACGCTTTGCTCCTTCCGTTTGTGACGCTTACGGCCGTATGTATGCTGCAAACACTCTTAAACCTTGTGGCCCGTCCGGCCATCAGCTTTCTAATATGCTTTGTCACATATATTGCTGCCGCATATTTCCCCATTGAATGGTTGGTCGGCAACGGAGCGATGGTGATGCGATACCAGCTTTTTGATGCAAATGGATTGAGTTATCGTAAAGAACTGGTGTTTACACTGCTACTGTTGCTCTTATCAATAGGCGCAGGATATTTACTGATACAAAGAAAAGACCTCATATCTCTTGAAAAATAGGACGGTGATACGATGAATATTGTGGTGGATCATGTCACAAAAACCATTCACAGAGCGGTCGTGCTGCAAGACATCAGTTTGAATTTTGAAAGCGGAAAAGTCTACGGATTGCAAGGGGAAAATGGATCGGGTAAAACGATGCTTTTACGTCTGATGTGTGGGTTGATCTATGCGACAGAGGGCAGTGTTTCAGTAAATGATCGTCGCCTGGGGAAGGATCTGGATTTCCCTGAATCTGTGGGCGTGATGATCGAGAGTCCCGCATTTATTGACGAGTATACCGGGCAAAAAAACCTGGAGTTGCTTGCCGGTCTAAAACAGCTGATCTCGGTCTCCGACATCCATAACACCCTGCAGGCGGTTGGCCTGGACCCGAATGATAAACGGACTTTCAAAAAATATTCATTAGGCATGAAACAACGTCTGGGTATTGCTGCGGCCTTGATGGAAAAGCCCGATCTGCTGATTTTGGATGAACCCACAAATGCACTGGATGAGCAGGGCGTTGCTATGATCGCACAGTTGATCCGTAAAGAATGTCAGCGCAGTGCATTAGTAGTCGTTGCGTGCCATGATGCTGACTTTGTGCAGAGCGTATCGGATGTTGTTATTCAAATGCAAGCGGGAAGGGTAACATCGGTGATAGGCAAATGAAAGACAAAAAGAAATTCTGGCTGATTTTCTCCGTTGCGGCAGTAGTGCTCTTTGTTTGGATGATCCGCTATAAAGCAATTAATCAGGATTATCGTCAACGATGGTCTGCCAATAGAGAGAAGACATACTCCGTTGGAGAAATCGTTCCTATTGCGCCGGATTTTGTCGGGTATAATTTGGCGGCTGAAGGCTATATGCTTCGGGTCAACCGTTTTGAAATTGTAGATTATCGTGCCTATACTTCAGCTTTGCAGTATGACGGGGCCGATCGAAGTCGGATCCCCGATAAGGTCGCATTGGTCAGCGTTACTGTTTCGCAGCAGAATAGTCCCGCAGAAGGATTCCCTTTAACGGAACTATCATTATACACCACGGATATGCTCATGAATATGGATTGGGATCTCTTGGGTGTGGTCAATCCTATATTGGACGGTGCCACCGGGATTCGGTTACAGGATGGCGCCTCATGTGATATTTTGCTGCCATTTGATCTGTATAGATATCGCTTCACATCCGCTGAATGGAATCGTTTAGAGCAAAGCAATATCTGGCTGCAAGTGACAAATTATCCTACCAGAAAAATCGTTCGAGTGAATATAGGTGAGGAGTAACTGTAGTTCCGGATTTTCGTATTACTAAATAGATGTTGCCATCCCTTATCTGTGCATTAGTAGAACATACACCATCCCGCAAGGGTAGTGTATGTTCTACTTTTAGAATATTGACAACTTGGGCTGCTGTTTTACAGGCTGAGTCATAAAGCATTCTTCCAGGACTCTCGTGAAAAGCCGCTTTTCAGCCCTTGCTTCATCAGTTCCACTCAGAACCAGTACTTCTTGTAGAACTCGCAGCAAATACCGCGGTATTGGTTCACAATAATTATTCTTTGATTTGTCCTATCAATTCAATCATTCCGACGGATTCTAAAAGTCGAAAGACTTGCTACTTTCTCATGCGGTCTCCCTTCCGTTGTCCTGTTTTCTTATTTAGAGGTATCCAAAATGAGGAAAAAGAAGTTATGTCTAAGCCGTTTGCTGCCTGTTATAGCGGCGCTGCTTGTACTCGTTATGTTTCGCACGGTTTTTATCCTGGGCTATGTGCCTACTAACTCTATGAAACCGACGCTCGAAGCTGGTAGCTTGATCCTCGGTGTACGAATCAAAGGCAGCTTTGAAGTCGGAGACGTTGTTATCTTTTGCCATGGCGGGAATCTTTTTGTCAAGCGTATTGCAGCGGTTGGTGGGAATGTGGTCATGCATAACGGAATCAACATGTCTGTACCCGAAGGCTCCTACTACATGCTGGGAGACAATGCGGATGACTCCTATGATTCCCGTTACTGGGACGAACCATTTGTACCAGTAACAACAGTCGTTGCTAAAGTATGGCTCCCGATAGGAAGTCGATAATAGAGGGGCAATCGCACGATTAGGTTGGCCGTGTGATGATGGATGCCAGTTTTTCCAAACCGTGCCGTTCAACAAAACGATAGGCATCAAAAAGATCGGAGAATTCCAGTGCTTCACTATAATATTCAGTGTAGCCCTGCGCTGACCTCATCAATGGATGTTGGCCGTTTACATTGATGGAAATATAGTATCTCAGCTCTGCCTGTTTCATTTTGTTTCGATTATCCTTTCTCACAGCATAGCTCTCATTATACGCCAGGGAATAGCCTTAATAAAGTTTTTTTGATAATTCTGCATCTTTTTCGACAAAAAAAGCCCGTCACTCAGAGGTAAACTCTCAGTGATGGGTCTTTATGAGTTTGTATGAGGAATAACAAGCCGAACTCGGCACAGCTGCCCTTGGCAAAAAAACAAGGCGGAGCTTTCGTAAATCTATACAATTTGCGAAAGGTTCGGAAAAACCCGTTGTCGCAGCGCCGTTTCCGGCCCGTGTGACGGAAATGTTGACGGCGCAAAGTCCGCCGCCGGGGCAAGAAAGGAAGCATATGCTTTGAACCACCCGCATCTTGTGCTCCAGGGAGGAATGGACATAGACCTGGAGCGTAGTCCGGACATCGGCATGGCCCAGCATCTCGCTCAAGCTCTTGATGTCCACACCCTGCTCCACGCAGCGCGACGCATAGGTGTGCCGCAGCACATGGAAATTTCGATAAGGGATCCCCGCCGCCTTCAGCAATGCGCGGTACTGGTATTGCAGTGTCCGCGGTTCCAGCGGAGCAGACTTACCGGACAGAAAATAGTTCTCCTCATTCCTGGCCGGGCAAACCGTTTGCCTTAAAAGGGCCAGCATATCCTCTGGCAGCGGGATCGTGCGCCGGGCGTTGTCGGTTTTCGGCGGTTGCACCACCAGGTGGGTGTGCATGCCCTTTTTCATTCGCTGGGCCGTCTTGGTGACATGGATCACCCCATTACATAAATCAATATCCTTATACTGGAGCGCACATAGCTCCCCCAAGCGCAGACCGGCATTCAGCGCAAGCAGGACCCCAACGCCCGCCATGCTGGGCGCTTCCAGGACCTTTTTTGCCAACCGCCCAATCTCGTCTGCGAAAAATACCTCGATCTTTTTTCGGTGATAGACGGGCAGTTCGGCATTCACACCGGGACAGCTGCAGTCCAGCTTTTTGGCTGTATACTTCAGAATTGACTTTAGTAATACGCCGATATCCCTGGCGCTTTTGCCGGATAGTCCGCTTCGCTGCAAGCGGCGCAGGAAATCAGAAATCTGATCCGCCGTCAGCTGACAGATAGGGGCCGTTCCCAAAGCAGGCAAGATATAATGCTGCGTCAGATAGGAATACCGATTCCAGGATGATGCTTTCAGAACATGGCTTTTCTCGCTTAAAAACAGTTCTGCGGCCTGGGCCAGGGTCGCAGCAGATGCTTGCACGGCAGGCTTCTCTGGCAGCGTCTCAATGCATTGCTGCCGCTTGGCCCGGCACGCCTTATAGCTGTCGGCGTAAACATACCCATACTCAGCCTGCCCGGAAGCTGTGCGGCCGCGAATATATCGCCCCTCCCAGCGCCCGTCTTTCCGCTTGTAAATATTTTCTCCTCTTTTAGGCATGACCAACGCTCCTCCTTGACGATGTTTTTGACGGCGTAAACGATTTTGTGATTGGGAATATTTGTAAAATAGGCCCTTGAGTAGCAAGTGATTCTATGCGGCATTTATAATTTGTACCTACTTTTCGCTAAATTTCCGCAATTTAGGTATTGACTTCCCTCAAAAAAGACGATACAATGTGGATACATAGGTGGATTCTACTTTCGCAAATTGTATAGATTTACGAAAGAAAACTTCACCTCTACACCAACCAAAATCATTATCCCCCTAAAAGGATAAATGATACCGTAAAATTTCATAAGAAGTCCGAGGATGCTGCACGGCTGTTGCCCGAGCTGTAAAAGGCCAGGCGACCGCCTAAAAGGAAAGGGGTGCAATTCCCCATGCGGTCGGCACTGTAAGCGCAAGGATATGATCGAGGCGGGAAACCACTGGGACGAAAGTCCGTCATTGCGAGAAAATCGTGAGAAGACAGATCATAAACGCAGAGAGTATCTCATGGCGCAAGTCAGTAGAATTGTGTAGTTAGGACTCAAAGGCAGCGGGCGCTCTCTCCGTGGTGCTGATATGGCAGAAGTGTACGCTGATGACCCGGTATGGGTTTATCAGCGCTTTTTTTGTCATGAATCATTAAGGAGGTGTGCCCATGGGTAAAGTAGCAGGTGCGCAAAATTTTGACGGAGCGAATTGGTACGAGCAGCACATTGCCAAAAGAACACGGGATGCATTGGCTGAGCAGGACCGCGCTTTTGCGGAAAAACACGCAGGCGACAGCCTGGATCAGCTGGCGGCCTATCTCCGGCGCTGCGCCGGACATTGGGGAAAGTCCCCTGCCCCCATCGAGATCGTCGGTGGCAGTTACATCGCAGAGCGCTTTGGCGATTGGAAAGATGCGCTGAGAGCCGCCCACTTGAATCCTATATACAAAAAACCCCGCAATAGAGATTGCGGGCGCTATCAAAACGAAAAGAAAATCCAAATTCAGATGCATCGGAGCGAGCGTGACGCTAAACGGGCAGCACGGGTTGAGCGAGTCAAGCAACGCCAAAGCAAATGCGCTGTTCACGAAGCCACAGAGGAAACCTTCGTTGCAACAGATGTAATGCTTGAGTAAGGTTTGCCAAGTCGAGGGCGGAGATCCGCCAGCTTTTCCATATGGGCAGAAGGGGCTTAGCCAGCCCCTTCCGCCCAACCTCTTAACGAAAGCACCTTTCGCCTTGGATAGATCGGAACGCGACACCAATTATAATAGGGTGTCGCGCCCCTATATAACCTTGTTATTTTCTTATTGGATGCGAAAATGTGCTCGCAGCTAAGGTAATAATGCCGGCAGGCCTTATTATAAAAAATTTTCTGAGAGGAGATTGGAAATGCAAAAGACAGCGAAAAAGTTCCTTTCAATGCTGCTTGCGCTCATGATGGTTCTGTCCATCCTTCCCACGGCAGTTTTTGCAACGGAACAAGGCACAGTAGCTGCGCCGCTGGATAGTATTGTTCCCTATGGTGCGAATGACCAGACTACAGGAACGGCAACTATCAGTGTGCAGAACTCTGTGACCTTTACCGGCTACTCTGCTTTCGAGAATGTGCCCTATTATTTGGTCACCGTTCCCACAGGCACGACCTATGTAAAGGCCACATACAAAGACGCTGCCATACTGACCAATGCCACAAGCGGTGTTGCATCCGGCTACTACGCCGATGTGCCGCAGTGGACTGGCGGCGGTGTAGAAATGGCCTATACGGAGAGCGGTGGGGATATCACAATTACAATTCCCTTGAACTACTCCCGTACCGCCGAGGATGGGACTACGGTCCAAAAGAGCTTTGTGCTGGGTGCAGATGGTAGCGGAACTGCCTATGCGCCGGAGTATGACGGCAGCGCCAGCTATGCGCCTGTCCATTTCCTCGCCTTCACCTATGAAGGCAAGTCGGCACCTACGGTCGCTCCCGGTGCAATTGCCACAGCTAATGTAACACTCGGTAATGCCTGGACGCTGGATGTGGCTGAAATGTTTACGGATGCCGATGGCGATGCGCTGACCTATACGGCAACCGTCAACGGCGCTACGCAAACGCTGAACGGCTCTACCTTGAGCTATACCCCTACTGCGGCTGGTGAGTATACGATCGTGCTTACCGCTACCGACGACAGCGGCACGGCCACCCACACCATTGTTCTGACCGCTGCGGAGGGCACACAGGTCCCGCGGCTGAAGAGCGGCGTCCCGGTCACCGCAAGTGCAACCGTTTCGGTAGGATACGCCTATAACCTGTCCGATCTGCAGGCTGGCAACATCTTCGAGAATCCGGACGGTTCTTCCTTGAGCTACACCGACTACTATTATTATAGAACAGCCGGGACTGGCGAAAGGAAGGGGCCTTACTACTTCTCCACGGCTCTGTTCGGTGCTACCACGATCCAAATCACGGAGAACACCGCCGATACATATGTCTATGAGTTCCATGCCATGAACTCTGCCGGTCTGTCCACGGACACCTGGACGCTGACACTGACCGTAAGTGACTCGATCGAGCAGCACTATACTTTCCATGTTGGTCAGGATATGAACTATTCCACCAATGGCAGCCAGTATCCGCTGATCAAGCTCTACAAGACGGCTGGTCTTGACGATAAGGGCGCTGACTACCTGGCTTCCTATGAAGTTGATGGCAAGACCCAGTACATCTATGAGGACCATGACCAGTCCATCGCCGTGGTTAACGGCAAATACATGATCACTGTCAAGGGGCAGGATTATGAGCTGAAAGGTTACAGCCCTCTGACCTTTAAGGCCAGTGATTTTACCACGGCTGACCCCAATTCCACCGGCACGCTGGCAGATAACTACAACAATTTCTATGCCAGCCTGGCCGCCGGCAGATATTCCTTCCGCGCCTATGGCTACAAAGCTTCGGAAACCAGCGCAAATGTTTACCTGGGCGGCCACAGCTTGACCCTGCCCACTGAGACCAATGTGGACGGCGGCACCGGCGGCGGCACGGATATTTATCTGCGCCTGCACTCCATCTATACCACGAGCAAAAAGAACAGCAGCGACTATTTTACTGCTGATGACTATACGGCTCGTGTGGTCATGCCCAGCATGGGCGGCGATGTGCAGCATGGTACGCCCTATCCTTCCGGCAATTATACTTACTACCCCTTCATGCTGTACTCTGCCGGAAACGCAGCCCTTTGGAATGCCTATGTGGAACCCATCGGCACCTGTGCCGAGGACTACATCTTCACTCAGGCGATCAACAACACGACTGCCGCCGGATACACGGTTGTTACAAAGAGCCTGGCGCTTTCCCAGGCCATCAACCTGACGGTGACGGTTCCTGCCTATGCGGACTTCAACCTGTTTTTCCAGCATAATAATTTCAACACACAGATTATTGAGCCGAAGACGGGCAGCACCAGTGGCGATGCAAGCGCATCCGCTGACGCTACCAGAACGCTGACCTACAAAATCAGCAAGAGCAATTCCAACTACACCTGGCGCTTGAAGGACATCCGCAGCGGCACCACTTATGTGACCAAGGCCGGATGGCTCCAGAGCAGCACCACCAGTTTTGCGAAGGAATTCACCTTCAATGCTGGAGACTCCACGGATCAGTATTCCCACAGCTTCTCTAATCTTGGCACGATAGCCAAGACCCGTGACGAAGCGGAGATTCAGACCTTCTTGTCCCCCAGCGGCTACAAGTACACGAGCGGGACAGAGCGTATCCGTTCTTACCGCCTGTGGCAGATCATCAACTCTGACGCGGCAAATATCATGATCGAGCCCGAGTTCAAGGTCAAAGTGCTGAGCGGCGACGAAAACGCTGTCACAGCAGTGACCGGCGGCAACGCCAAGGGCAACTGGCTGGATGTCACACCCAATGGCACAACGATCGTTGCCGTGAACTATAAGGCACTGGATGTCTACACGACCGCTGACGAGCACGGCACCCACGGCGGCCTCTACCCGGCCACCAATCCCGAGCGCACCAGCGTGTTCGTGCTTACCAACGACAAGGATGAACACGGCAACGCGAAAGCCAATATCGCCTATAATTCCAATGGTCTGACATCTTCCCGTCCGTCGGCCTGGGATTATAACTACGACAACTGGTTCTATCTGAGTAACGACACCGCTCCCACTCTGGACTTCTCGGTGTCCAGCAGCGGCACAACGACGGTCCAGTACGCCATCGTCACCACCGATGCAAGTGACCTGGATACCCATCTTTCCGGCTGGACCACCTTGACGGCGGACTCCAGCGGCAAGTATCACGCAAGCCTCCTGGGCTTCCGCGAAGCTGGGCTGGCTGGCGGTACTGTGATCATCAAGATGCATGATAGCACCGGCACCTCCTACAGTCTGGCTCGTGTGGCCGAAGTGACCGCCACGGTCACCAACGCCTCCAATCCCCAGGAGACGGAGATCATGCCCGGCGATAAGGTGTCTCTCACCTTCGAGGGCAGCTACCGTGGCATCTACAAGTACAGTGGTATCTTCAACCCCACTACCTACAACCTGTTCTATTCCATCGGCGATACGGCCTATAAGACCAATGTCGCCCAGTATCAGCAGATGGATCAGGCCAAGCTGGAGCTGACAATCCCGACGAATGTGGACTTTGGCTCCGGCAGCACCGCCAATGTTCAGCTCACCAACGGTTATACCTACGGCTCCATGTACTCGGCGGCGAACCCGTTTGCCACCCTGTATAACATGTCGGATACCGGCGTGGGCACAAACTTCAATGCGGTCACGGTGAACTTCTGCTTGAACCGTTTCCCCAATGTGAATGTGGAGGTCACTCCGCGCTATAACTTCAAGCTGAAGCTGAATATTACCAATCCCACCACCGCCACGCCCACTGTGACGCTGACGGATGCCGCAGGCAATGTCCATACCGCCAACAGCAACGGCGAGTATGAGAACCTGCCCTACGGCACTTACACCTATGCGGTGCTCTGCGCCGGCTGCGACTATGTCTACGGCAGCTTCTACCTGGGCAGTGCAGACAAGGCCAATGTGTCCGGCGGTGTGCTGACCAAGACCATTCCGCTGACGGCCTCTGCTGCCGGCGCATGGGACGGCACCACCAAGACGCAGCCCACTCTGACCGACGGCGTGTATCAGATTGGTACCGCAGCGGAGCTGGCTTGGTTTGCGGCGCAAGTCAACGGCGGGAGCTATGCCATCAACGGTGCGCTGACGGGTGATATTGATCTGGCCGGCTATAACTGGACGCCCATCGGCGGCACTACCGCCAGCACGGCCTTCAAGGGCAGCTTTAACGGTAATAATCACACCGTGAAGAACATGGGCATCTACTATAGTGCCACCACTACCTCGGCTCCGTATAAGGGACTGTTCGGATATGTGAACGGCACCAGCAGCAGCTACGCCACCATTCAGAACCTGAAGGTGACCGGCAAGATGTACCTGACCTCCACGGCCAGCGTTGCCAACGCCTATTGCGGCGGCGTGGTGGCCTACGCCAACTATACCAACATCTCCGGCGTTGTCTCCGATGTTGACATCACCGTTACCCGTGTGAATGGCAACTGGAGCAGCGTGGGCGGCGTTGCAGGCCGTCTGGTGAATTCCAACGCCACCAACTGCGGCAACGAAGGCACCATCCGTGCCTACCAGTATGTGGGCGGCATCACCGGCTACGCTACCGGTACCATTACCGGTTGCTACAACGGCGGAGCGATCACCGGCAACGGCTATGTGGCCGGCATCGTGGGTCAGACCACCAAGGGCGTCACCGCTTGCTACAACACCGGCAGCATCACCGGTGCCGGCAACTATGTGGCGGGTATCGTGGCCTTTGCCTCCGGCGCGTCCGCTTCTGTCAAGAACTGCTACAACCGAGCCTATGTGGAGAGCACCGGCAGCAATGTGGGCGCTGTGGTCGGCATGACCAACAACGCCTCCGCTGCGATGTCCAACCTGTATTATCTGGACTTCACCTGCAGTCAGGGCATTGGCAGTGCCAAGAGCACCGCTCAGACGGCCACTGCTAAGACCAGAGCAGAAATGACAAAGAGCAGTTTTGTCAGGGCAATGAATACCGGCTTGACTACTGCCGCATTTGTTTCCAGCCGGTATAGCCCCGCCCTAAGTTGGCAGACGAATCTGAAGGGGTTGAAAACGCCAAAGGTTGGCAATGTCGATATGGATCCTTTCGGATATGTGGACAGCAAAGATGTAGAACTGCTACGGAAATATTTGGCGAACACAATTACACTGAACGATGACCAACTGGTGCAGGCAAATGTGAATGGCGACACTGTAGTAAATCAGGCGGATCTTGATCTCTTGGAGCAGTATGTTGCGGGCACAATTACCGTATTTCCTGTTGGCTGATGAGAGGTTAATCTATGAAAAGAATACTGGCATTATTTATGGCAGTGGTTCTTGTAATAGGGCTTCTCCCCTCCGCCGCTTTTGCGGCGGAGGGCGACAGCCCTATTGTTGTATCCACAGCCGACAAGACAAATGTGAAACCTGGAGAAAAGCTCACTATAACATATACACTTGCGCATGATTTGGATTACATGACAGCGCTTGATATTGTTCTAAGGTATGATGCTACTCTCTTTCAATTCGTAAGTACGGATATAGATGGTAGCGTTTGGTTTGATAACCCCACTCAAAATGGCGCATATGGAGCCGACAGTCAAGCCCTTG
>ERZ824575.2492-NODE-2492-length-14358-cov-2.876040_pt1 | contig 14358 bp, 10 predicted proteins | sample MGYA00519470_ERZ824575 | MGnify/ENA primary metagenome ERZ824575 (study PRJEB31778, sample SAMEA3449170) | human gut metagenome | biome: human gut; feature: human-associated habitat; material: faeces | place: United Kingdom | collected 2010/2012 ...
AGACGGAAGATTCATCGAGGAAATCGGAACATACGATCCGAACCTTGAGCCAAGCGCAATCAAAGTAGACGAGGAAGCAGCTAAGAAATGGCTCAACAATGGTGCTCAGCCAACAGAAGTTGTTGGAAAGATCTTCAAAGCAGCAGGAATCGAGAAATAATCGAATCTGTATGAGTAATGTCTGTAGCTGAGTGATCAGCTGCAGATAAATAACGATGTCTCCGCGGAGGGCGAGTATCATGAAAGAATTAGTTGAAGTTATTGCAAAGGCACTGGTAGATCAGCCGGATGAAGTCTCAGTTACTGAGAAAAAGGAAGGCAGAACTACTGTACTGGAACTTCATGTAGCAGATGGCGACATGGGTAAAGTGATCGGTAAGCAGGGTCGTATTGCAAAAGCAATCCGTTCTGTTGTTAAGGCAGCAGCTTCAAAATGCGATAAGAAAGTAAAAGTAGAAATTCAGTAAAGGTTACAAATATCCCAAAGCCGTAATTTCCCTTTTCTTGAAAATGAGAAATTACGGCTTTTATAAATAAAAGCTATGAAAATTGTATATAACACTATTCTCTTTACATTACTATTTCTAGCCACAAGCTGTGATCATTCGGAGAAAATCGATGATATAAAACTTGAAATTTCACAAAACATCTTCCGCAACATCGACAATAACGGAGGGAAAATAACTGTTGCTATCACATCTAATTCTGAATGGATCATCGCAAATTCAGCTGATTGGTGCATACCAGACAAATATCAAGGAGAAGGAAACGATATACTTACTATAAAAATTCTAGCTAACACCAAACATGCAAACAGACAAACTAATCTAATCATATCCGCCCAAGGGATAAACCAAACAATCAAGATTTCACAACAAAAAGGAGAAGTTAATCCAGATTTAGATAAAATACACTATCAATTACCCGTTATTTTCCATGTTCTTTATCAAAACGAAAATGACATAAATCAATATATAAAAGAAGACCATTTAAAAGATGTATTAGTGCGAACTAACCATTTCTATCAATCTGAAAAATGTGGAATTGATATAAATCTCGAATTTGTATTAGCAACCAAAGATAAGAATGGAACCACATTACCAGAACCTGGAGTAGAAAGAGTGCCATTTAATGAGCTTCCTATTGATTGCGAAAAGTTTATGAGAGATAATACAGGAAAATATACATCTTTACTATGGGAACCCAATGAATACATTAACATAATGGTATATCCTTTTACGGATTCGCAGATTTTAGGCATATCTACATTTCCATATAGTTTAAAGGACTTTTTTTTAGAAGGGACTCAACAGGTATCAGCTTCGTGGATCACTTTAGAGAATTTGAGTTTCCCATATTGTATATCGATCAATAGTTCATATATTTATGAGCAAAGTACAGATGAAAGAATTAATCAAAACGATGCTGCAATAACATTAGCACACGAACTCGGACACTATTTAGGATTACGTCATGTATTCTCAGAAGGAGGGACCACTTCAATGTGTACCGATACGGATTATTGCAAAGATACTCCCAGTTATAACCGTAGTGAGTATGAACAATGGCTTAACAATTTGGATAAACAGAATAAATATCAATTAAAAGATTTAGCTAAACGATATAGCTGTGAAAAAGGAGAATATGAAGCACACAACATTATGGACTATGCATATTGCTTTTATAATGAAATAACTTTAGAACAACGAAAAAGAATACGCCATATCTTAAACTATAGCCCACTGATTCCAGGTCCCAAAGAAAGCAGAATAGATACCAGAGGCGTACAAGGCAGATTGAATTTGCCAATATGTATAATGAAATAACATAATCAGGTAAAACGGGGCAGCAAGTATTTCATCGACTGTTCCTCCATAGTAGTCAAATGTCAGAACAAGTCTTGACTATTACAACTAATTATCCGTTTTCTACATCACAATACAAAACTTTTATACAGGATAACTTGTTATTACAATATAACCAAACATCATGAAACGATGCTACTGACATTTTTAAACATACTGGCCACCATCATTGGCGTAATCAGTTTATTGATTGTAACCTATGGAGTATTCGTAGGATTCATAGCTTTTCTCCGTAACGAATTCAAACGGATCAACGGAACCTATACCATCAATAATGTCCGGCAGCTGAGAGCTGATTTCGGCAGTTACCTCTTATTGGGATTAGAATTTCTAATTGCATCAGACATACTAAAGACCGTAGTAGACCCGACTTTAGACGAACTGGCTATTTTAGGAGGTGTAGTTATAGTAAGAACTGTATTATCAGTCTTTCTGAATAAAGAAATAAAAGAACTAGCCGAAGAAGAAAATTCAAAAAGCACATAAATAGATTGGAATAAATAAAAAATGTATTACTTTTGCATGAATTCTTAATGACCTATGGTATGGAATATATCAATGAATTTCACAATGACTGAAATTCCAAAGAATATAAAGGACACGATATGAAAAAGAACTTACTATTATTACTTTGCTTGTTTTGTCTGGTCAATGTTTGCCATGCAAAAGCGAAAGACACTTTTACCGTTTTCCAATTAAACCTGTGGCATGGATGTACTAAAGTACCCAACGGAGATCAAGGCATTATTGATGTACTGGATCAGATGGATGCGGATGTCGTTTTTCTGTGCGAAATCAGAGACGGAAAACAGTTTATCCCTCATGTGATCGAAGAGCTGGAGAAGAGAGGAAAACATTACTATGGTGAAACGTTTGATCTTGCAATCGGTGTTTTGAGTAAATTCAAGCCGGACAGTTGGACCAAATGCTGCATCGTACCTGGTGACGAAGGTCGTGCTATGGTGAAAATGGTTGCAACAATCGAAGGCCAACCCGTATCTTTCTATTCTTGTCATTTGGACTACCGGCATTATCAATGCTATATGCCACGTGGATATAATGGTACTACCTGGAAGAAAATGGATAAGCCGATAACGGATGAAGAAGAAGTCTTGAAAGCAAACAGACAGTCTTTCCGGGATGAAACCATCCGTGCTTTTATTCAGGAAGTACAATCTGACATTCAACAAGGCCGCCCGATAATCATGGGAGGAGATTTTAATGAGCCCTCTCATTTAGACTGGCAGGCAGATACAAAGGATTTGTGGGATCATAATGGGGCTATCATTCATTGGGACTGCTCAATGATGCTGAGCAAAGCAGGATTCAAAGATGCTTATCGTGAAAAATTTCCCAATACAGTTCGATATCCCGGTTTTACATTCCCTGCCGGAAACAAACTCGCAGAAGAGGCTAAACTGGAAAAGTTAGCTTGGGCGCCTGAGGCAGACGAACGTGACCGGATTGATTTCATTTATTATTATCCATTGGAGTCGATGCTTTCCATGAAGGATAGCAAGTTGGTAGGTCCCTCCGAAACAGTTGTCCGGGGAAAAATAACAGAAAACGATTCTAAGGATAAGATTCTGACGCCTTCTTGTATTTGGCCCAGCGACCATAAAGGGAATCTTGCTACATTTAAGATTCGGAAGAAACGGTAATAGTATATTGAATAGGGTGACATCTACAGGATGATATACATACTCTGTTACTACAGTCTCCTTTATCTCATCCGCCAAATAGCCTACTGGTCCATGCTTCTCTATTTGAACTCATGTTAGTGTTAATGTAAAAAGGTTGAATCTGACAACTTCCCCATAAACAAGATTGTTAATTAGAAACTAATTCATTATCTTTGCATTGAAAGGAGACAGCCACATGAAACTAATAGAGAACAATATCCAGAAGATTATAGACTTATGCAAGAAACATAAGGTACATAAGCTATTTGTGTTTGGTTCTATCCTTACAAATCGCTTTAACGACAACAGTGATATTGATTTAGTAGTAGATTTCAATAAAGCAGAAGTAAGTGATTACTTTGATAATTACTTTGATTTCAAATATGCTTTAGAGAATCTGTTTGGCAGAGAAGTTGATTTACTGGAAGAACAAACGATTAAGAATCCATATCTGAAGAAGAATGTGGATGCAACTAAAACTTTAATCTATGGATGACTTAATAAAGAAACACTTGCAAGATATTCTAACTGCCATTGAAGAAGTGGAAGGTTTCTTCGGCAATGCTCCTAAAGTTTATGATGACTTCTATAGTAACCTATGCCTTAGACGAGCCGTTGAAAGGAATATAGAAATCATTGGTGAAGCTATGAATAGAATACTAAAAGTTGATAAGGATATAGCTATAACCAATTCTCGTAAAATAGTAGATGCCAGAAATTATATCATACATGGCTATGATAGTCTATCTGTAGATATACTTTGGAGCATGGTTATTAATCATCTGCCAAAGCTTAGAAATGAAGTCATAACATTACTAAAGACATGAGATTAGTTACACAAAATTGTGGACAGTGCCGTATATCTGTTCTTTCGCACTCACACAGATGTATACTATTTGCACCATTAAAAATAGAAAAAGCCAGATTAAACCATCTGTTGATTTGCAACAAATGAGCTATCGTTCATTCCCGGACAACTTATCGATTAAGACAGCATCGATATCTTTTGCCAATTCTTGATAGGTCGCCAAAGGATCATCTGTATATACAGCACGAATAATCCCCTCCTTGTCTGTTATCAATATACGGGGAATGGTATGGGAAGCAAAAAGCGAAAAGACAGCATCATCATTCTGAGCGGAAAAAGGCAAGGAAAACGAATGTTTTTCCCAATAGGCTTGTACTTCAGAGCCCGATTCCGAACGGCTGATACAAGACAATAATACATCCGGATTCTCTTTATACGTATCATAAACTTTCTGAATAACCGGAAGTTCTTTCTGACAATCCGGACAATCCGTATGAAAAAAGACAATCACTCCAACCTTCCCGCTAAATGACTGCGTATTCAACACTCCCCCATCACTCATCTCTACCGAAAACTGAGGAAGGGCGTCACCGGCAACAAGAGCAAAGTCTCCCCTATCATCATCATCGTCCGTGATACAGGAAGAAAAAACTGCCAGAACGATACATAGCAATATCACCACTTTGCTTCTTATTTCCACTTTCATATCTTTCTTCGTTAGTTATGCAACTCCCAAAAGCTCTACCTCAAATACCAATGTCGAAAAAGCCGGAATCGGACCGGATGCACGGGTTCCGTATCCCATCGTGTAAGGTATATAGATGATCCATTTATCTCCCGCACGCATCCGTTGGAGCGCCAGTTGCCAACCATCTATTACATCGCAGAGGCGGAAAGCTTCCGGACAATTACGTTCATAAGAATTATCGAACACCCGACCGTTAATCAGACTCCCTTTATAATGAACGGTAACAATACTCCGCACATTAGGAAAAACAGTCCCCGTACCGGTCTCCAAAACCTTATAATAGATGCCGCAAGGCAAGGCATAAACACCTTCCTGCGATGACAATTCTTTCAAGAACTCCAAATTCGTCTCTTTATATTCTTGCTTTCTTCCCATAAATACATGATTTGAATGTACAAAAGTAAGCAGATTTAAGAGAAATCTTCCATAAAAACTGTATATTTGTTTGTTGAATCATAAAAACTCATCGCTATGGGACAAATTAAAACCAGATGCAGCGCTGCTGCCGGACTATTCTTGATTCTTTTGACAGTAATTGCGGGATTTTCGTCCTGTAAAAGTAATCAGAAAGACATTATTCCTTCTGCCGAATACGCTCCATACGTCAATGCTTATACGGGAGGAGTGATTTCGCAAAACTCAACGATCCGCATAGAGCTGACACAGGACCAGCCGATGGTAGACCTGAATCAGGAACTGAAAGACAATCCGTTCAGTTTCTCTCCTTCATTGAAAGGAAAAACGTATTGGGTCAGCAACAATACCATTGAATTTGTCCCCGAAGAAGGGGCACTGAAACCAGGTGCCTTTTACGAAGGAACCTTCCACCTGGGAGATTTCGTCGATGTAGACAAAAAGCTGGAAGAATTCAACTTCTCCTTCCGCGTGCAGGAACGAAACTTTAGTATTCATACCGATCCGATAACCGTCACAGCCACCCAGCCCGACCAAGTGACCGTAACGGGTGAAATACGTTTCAGCGATGTAGTGAAAAAAGAGGAAGTAGAGAAAATGCTCACAGCCGGAAGCGAAAAGAACAAAAGCTATCCGATTGAAATCACCCAGACAGATCACCCGACCCGATACGCATTCAGCATCAGTCAGATAACAAGGGAGGCGGAAGATTACCAACTGGAAATTACCGCCAAAGGCAATCCGGCAGGCATCGACCGTACCCAAAACGAAAGTATTCTGATCCCGGCAAAGAACAGTTTCCGCTTCCTGTCCGCCGTACGCATCGACCAACCGGAAAACGGAATTGAAATCATATTCTCCGACCCTGTATCCAACACACAGGATTTGAAAGGACTCATCGACGTTCCGGAAGTTTCTTCCTCTATTTTCCAGATCAAAGAAAATAAAGTATTCGTTTACTTCGAAACCGGCAAACTGAACAAACTGACGCTGAATATCCATGAAGGAATAAGAAACAGCCAGGACAAACCGCTGGGCACTTCCCACTCCATCTCATTCAGCGAACTGAACCTGAAACCGCAGGTAGAAATGGCTACTTCCGCCGCTATCCTGCCCGATTCGAAAAGTCTGATCATCCCCTTCCGTGCCGTCAATCTATATGCGGTGGATTTGAGCGTGATCCGTATTTTCGAAAACAACGTATTGATGTTCATGCAGAACAACTCGCTCTCCTCAGCCAATGAATTGCGCCGTTCGGGAAGACTGGTTTATAAGAAGACATTGTGGCTGGCGAAAGATTCTTCCAAAGATGTGCACCGCTGGGAAGACTATTCGATAGACCTTGCCGGATTGATTCATCAGGAGCCGGGAGCCATTTACCGTGTCATCCTCTCGTTCCGCCAGGAATACTCCGCTTATCCTTGCGGGGGAAGTGAAAACAAGGAAATGCAGTTCGCGGACAACAAGTCTTCCGACAACCTGACCAAAGTCAGCGGAGAGACATTGTCGGGAGACGATGAAGCGGTATGGGACACTCCGGAAACATACTATTATTATAACGGCAGCGTGCCGATGGACTGGAGCCAGTACCGATGGACAGAACGGGATAATCCCTGCCATCCGTCCTACTATATGAATTCCGACCGGATAGCTGCCTGCAATATCTTTGCCTCCAATCTGGGAATGATTGTGAAACGTAATTCACTGAATAAGTTGTGGATTGCGGTAAATAACATTCTGGATACGAAGCCAGTAGCGAAAGCACAGGTAACAATTTACAACTTCCAGCTCCAGCCGATTGGAAAGGGAGAGACGAACGGTGAAGGGCTGGTAGAAATCACTCCGAAGGGAGTTCCTTTCATAGCGGTAGCCGAAGCGGACAAGCAAAAGGCATATGTACGCGTGGTCGATGGCGAAGAGCAGTCGGTCAGCCGGTTCGATGTGGGAGGAAAAGACATTCAGAAAGGTCTGAAAGGATTTATCTATGGCGAGAGAGGCGTATGGCGTCCGGGAGATACACTGCATATTTCCTTCATGCTGGAAGACCGGGAGAAACGCATTCCGGACAAACATCCGGTAGCATTGGAGATTTACAATCCAAGAGGACAGTTCTATACCAAAATGATCTCTACGCAGGGGACAAACGGATTTTATACATTTGCCGTGCCCACACAAGCCGACGATCCCACCGGATTATGGAATGCCTACGTGAAAGTAGGAGGAACTGCCTTCCACAAGAGTCTGCGCATCGAAACCATCAAGCCGAACCGTCTGAAGATTACACTGGCTTTACCAACCATCCTTCAGGCTTCGAGCAAAGACGTATATGCCCCGCTTACTTCTTCATGGCTGACGGGAGCCACCGCATCGCGGCTGAAAGCAAAGGTCGAAATGTCCTTATCAAAGGTCAATACGCAGTTCAAGAACTACGGGCAATACCTGTTCAACAATCCGGCAACGGACTTTACGACCGTCCGGGCGGATGTGTTCAACGGGGTGCTGGATGCGGAAGGAAGAGCAGGCGTCAATATACAGCTTCCGGTAGCAACGGGTGCTCCGGGCATGCTGAATGCAACGCTCACCACCCGTGTTTTCGAACCGGGAGGAGATGCAAGCATTTACTCGCAAACTGTTCCCTTCTCTCCGTTCACATCGTATGTGGGCATCAATCTGAACCAGCCGAAAGGAAAGTATATCGAAACAGACAAAGATCATGTGTTTGACATCGTGACGGTCAACGATCAGGGACAGCCGGTGAACCGTTCCAATCTGGAATATAAAATCTACCGGATCAGCTGGAGCTGGTGGTGGGAAAACGGTGAAGAGTCTTTCGGAACTTACATCAACAACAGTTCCATCACTCCCGTTGCCAGTGGTAACCTGCAGACCACAGGAGGAAAAACCTCCTTCAAGTTCCGCATCAATTATCCGGATTGGGGACGCTATCTGGTGTACGTGAAAGACCGTGAAAGCGGACACGCCACCGGAGGAACCGTCTACATCGACTGGCCCGACTGGCGCGGACGTTCGAACAAGACAGACCCGAGCGGCATCAAGATGCTCGCTTTCTCACTGGACAAAGATTCTTATGAGATAGGAGAAACAGCCACGGCAATCATTCCCGCAGCCGCCGGAGGACGTGCACTGGTATCCCTCGAAAACGGTTCGACCGTCTTGCAGCAGCAATGGCTCGAAGTGTCCGATCAGGGAGATACGAAACTCACCTTCAAGATTACACCGGAAATGGCTCCGAATGTTTATCTGCATATCAGCCTGTTGCAGCCTCATGCGCAGACAGTCAATGATCTGCCGATCCGTATGTACGGCATTGCTCCGGTATTTGTGACCAACCGTCAGACGATTCTGCAACCGCAGATCAAGATGCCGGAAGTGCTGCGTCCGGAAACTGACTTTAACGTGACTGTCAGCGAGAAAAGCGGAAAACCGATGACTTATACACTGGCGATTGTGGATGACGGTCTGCTCGATCTGACTAACTTCAAGACGCCCGACCCGTGGAACGAGTTTTATGCACGCGAGGCTCTCGGCATCCGTACATGGGATATGTACGACGATGTGCTGGGTGCTTCCGGCGGACGTTACAGTTCATTGTTCAGCACGGGTGGAGATGCCTCGCTGAAACCGGCAGATGCCAAAGCCAACCGTTTCAAACCGGTGGTCAAATTCATCGGTCCTTTCTATCTTGCGAAAGGCAAGCAACAGACACATACGTTGAAGCTTCCGATGTATGTGGGTTCTGTACGTGCAATGGTAGTTGCCGGACAGGACGGCGCTTACGGAAATGCGGAAAAGACTGCATTTGTGCGGACACCGCTCATGCTGTTGTCTACTCTGCCCCGTGTATTGAGTACACAGGAAGAAATTACCGTTCCGGTAAATGTATTCGCTATGGAGAACCAAGTGAAGAACGTGACCGTATCGCTGGAAGCATCCGGCGCAGGCGTACAGATCACGGGCAATCGCCAGCAGTCACTCACTTTTGACCAGCCGGGTGACCAACTGGCATACTTCACTCTGAAAACAGGCAGCAAAACCGGAAAGGCAACCATCCACCTGACGGCAAGCGGCAACGGACAGCAGACAAAAGAAACGATCGAAATAGAAGTCCGGAATCCGAATCCGGTGGTTACCTTACGCAACAGCCAATGGATAGAAGCCGGTCAGGAGGCCGAACTGTCATATACACTGGCAGGTTCTTCTTCGGCTAACAATCAGGTGCAACTGGAAGTCTCCCGCATTCCGTCGGTAGACATCAGCCGTAGATTCGACTTCTTATACAACTATCAGCATCATTGCACAGAGCAACTGACTTCCAAAGCATTACCTCTCTTATTCGTCTCCCAGTTCAAGGCGGTGGACGAACAGGAGGCCGAGAAAATAAAGACGAATGTACAGGAAGCTATCGGGCAGATATATGCCCGCCAGCTTCCCTACGGCGGATTTGTATACTGGCCGGGCAACGCCGTCGCCGATGAATGGATCACTTCTTACACGGGTATGTTCCTGACACTGGCACAAGAAAAAGGGTATGCCGTTCATCCGAACGTACTGAACAAATGGAAACGCTTCCAGCGTGCCGCCGCCCAAAACTGGCGTATGCCGCAGGAAGCAAGTAACTGGCAGATATGGCAATCGGAATTGCAGCAGGCCTTCCGCCTCTATACCCTTGCACTGGCCGGTGCACCGGAATACGGAGCCATGAACCGCATGAAGGAACAGCCGGGACTCTCCATCCAAGCCAAATGGAGACTGGCAGCCGCCTATGCGCTGACCGGTAAGATGAAACCTGCCGGAGAATTAGTATACAACGCAGAAACGACCGTCATTCCTTATTCTTCCATGAACCTGATTTACGGTTCGTCCGACCGGGATGAAGCAATGATTCTGGAAACGCTCATTCTGATGAAGCGGGATCGGGATGCGTTGCAACAGGCAAAGAAGGTATCACAGAATCTGGCACAGGAAAACTGGTTCAGCACGCAGTCTACCGCCTTTGCCCTGATGGCAATGGGACGACTTGCGGAGCAATTATCCGGTACACTGGATTTCACATGGAGCTGGAACGGCAAGCAACAGCCCGCCGTGAAATCTGCTAAAGCCGTATTTGAAAAGGAGATAGCTACTTCTCCGAAATCGGGAACAGTCTCTGTGAAGAACAAGGGCAAAGGAGCATTGAGTGTAGACCTGATTACACGTACCCAATTGCTGAATGATACGCTGCCAGCCATTGCCGATAATATCCGGCTGGATGTGAAATACACAGATATGGCAGGTTCACCGATTTCCGTGGAAGACATCAGACAGGGAACGGACTTTATGTCTGCGGTCACCCTATCCAATATCAGCGGTACTTCCGATTACAGCAATCTGGCACTGACCCATATTATACCGTCCGGATGGGAAATATATAATGAACGGATGATTGTTCCGGAAGCGTCCTCTTCCAGTACCAATGAGGCGAATGTTCCGGAAAGTTCAGCCGGTAAGTATACCTATAAAGATATTCGTGATGACCGGGTATTGACTTATTTCGACCTGCGACGGGGTGAATCGAAAACATTTACCGTAAGGTTGCAGGCAACTTATGCAGGTAACTTTATTCTTCCGGCCATTCAGTGCGAAGCTATGTACGACGCAGCGGTACAGGCACGCACCAAAGCGGGAAGAACGACTGTCAGCCGCTGACAAGACTCTGAACAATAAGACAGCATTGACAGATAGCATAAGTGCATGGGAAGCAAAATCTTGAATTTCTTCAAACGATTGTCCGTCACCAAAAAAGTAATACTTTGTATTCTTGCTTTTTTGGTGACAGGATATATCTTTTGTCTTCCCCGCCACCTTTTTCATGTCCCCTACTCCACAGTAGTGACGGACCGGAACGAGGAACTGCTGGGTGCACGCATCGCCTCCGACGGCCAATGGAGATTTCCTCCCCGAAACACGACTCCGGAAAAGATCAAGGAATGCCTCATTACTTTCGAAGACAAACATTTCTATCACCATTGGGGAGTCAATCCGTTCGCTATCGGAAGAGCTTTCTATCAGAATGTGAAGAATAAACGCATCGTAAGCGGAGGCAGTACGCTGACCATGCAGACCATCCGCCTGGCACGGAACGAATCGCGCACCTTCCGTGAGAAACTGATTGAAATGATCTGGGCCACCCGCCTGGAATTTCGCGCTTCCAAAGAAGAAATTCTTTCCATGTATATCTCCCATGCCCCTTTCGGAGGAAATGTAGTGGGACTGGATGCCGCCGCATGGCGCTACTTCGGACATTCTGCCGATGACCTATCGTGGGCGGAGTCTGCCATGCTTGCCGTTCTTCCCAACGCGCCCGCCATGATTCATCTGTCCAAAGGACGAAAAACACTGCTTGACAAGCGAAACCGCCTGCTGAAACAGCTTCTCGAAAAGAAAACCATCGATTCGTCTACCTACGAACTGGCTATCAGCGAGCCACTTCCCGATGAGCCTCATCCGCTCCCACAGATCGCACCGTATCTGGTCAGCCGGTTCTATCAGGAACGAAACGGCGAATACTCCCGTTCGACCATCAACAAGGGCATTCAGACTCAGATAGAAGACCTGGCGGAACGATGGAGCAACGAATTCAGGCGAAGTGATATTCGTAATCTGGCCATTCTGGTGATTGACATTCCGAGCAATCAAGTGGTGGCATACTGCGGCAACGTCCATTTCGACCAAAAGCAGGGAGGAAATCAAGTGGACGTCATTCAGGCTCCGAGAAGTACGGGCAGTATTCTCAAACCTTTCTTATATTACGCGATGTTACAGGAAGGAAGTTTACTGCCGGATATGTTGCTGCCGGACGTACCTGTCAATATCAACGGATTTACGCCACAGAATTTCAGTATGCAGTTCGAAGGGGCTGTTCCCGCTTCGGAAGCTCTCGCGCGTTCATTAAATATTCCCGCGGTCACGATGCTGCAAAGATACGGAGTCCCGAAGTTTCATAGTTTCCTGCAACAGATCGGACTAAAGACGATTAACCGTTCTTCTTCCCACTATGGTTTATCACTTATTCTGGGAGGAGCGGAAGCCACTTTATGGGATGTAACAAACGCATACGCAATGATGGGACGCAGTTTGTTGCAACTGCCGCAAAGGTCTTGCAGCCTGTTGCTCCCGACAAGCCGAATCACAGAATCAACCGATCCTTTTCAGCCAGGCGCCGTATGGCAGACATTCGATGCCTTGAAAGAAGTCAACCGTCCCGAAGAGATTGACTGGAAATCCATTCCTTCCATGCAGACCATCGCATGGAAAACCGGAACAAGCTACGGATTCCGGGATGCTTGGGCGGTGGGTGTTACGCCCCGCTATGCAGTCGGCGTATGGGTAGGAAATGCCACCGGAGAAGGAAAACCCGGGCTGGTAGGTGCACAGACAGCCGGCCCCGTACTATTCGATATTTTTAATCTGCTCCCCTCCTCTTCGTGGTTTACACGTCCTGCGGGCATCTTTGTCGAAGCAGAGGTCTGCCGGAAATCGGGACATCTGAAAGGACGGTTCTGTGATGAAACGGACACGCTTCTTGTTTTACCGGCAGGACTGCGGACAGAGGCATGCCCCTATCACCACCTCGTCACTTTATCAGCCGATGAAAGCCAGCGTATTTATGAAAATTGCGCCAACACGGAGCCTACGCTTCAGAAAAGCTGGTTCACACTGCCACCCGTATGGGAATGGTATTACAAACAACATCATCCGGAGTATAAACCGCTGCCTCCTTTCAAAGCCGGATGCGGAGAAGATACTTTCCAGCCGATGCAATTTATCTATCCTCCGATGAACGCACGCATCAAACTGCCCAAGCAACTGGATGGCAGCAAAGGTTTCCTGACTGTAGAACTGGCGCACAGCAATCCTAATGCTACCATTTTCTGGCATCTTGACGAGACCTACCAAGCCCAGACACAGGACTTTCACAAAATCTCCCTGCAACCCGCCGCCGGCAAACATTCGCTGACGGCAGTAGACGGTGAAGGAAATACCATCTCCACCACTTTCTTTGTTGAGTGATATTCATTATCTTTGCGGCATGAAACAGTCATTGAAAGAAAACGGAGGTCTGCCGGCATCCATCCTGTGGACGCTCGCCATTGTGGCAGGAGTCTCGGTAGCCAACATCTATTATATCCAACCGCTGCTAAATATGATACGCCATGAACTTGGCATATCAGAATTCCGTACCAACCTGATTGCCATGGTCACACAGATAGGCTATGCAGCGGGACTCTTGTTTATCACTCCCTTAGGTGATTTGTATCAGCGGAAAAAGATTATCCTTGTCAATTTCTTTGTCCTGATATTCTCCCTGCTGACGATTGCTTTGGCAGATAATATCCATCTGATACTCCTTGCTTCGTTCTTCACGGGAGCCTGCTCCATGATTCCGCAGATATTCATTCCCATAGCCGCCCAGTTCTCCCGTCCGGAAAACAAAGGCAGGAATGTCGGGATCGTCCTATCGGGCTTGCTGACCGGAATCCTTGCTTCACGGGTGGTCAGCGGATTCGTCGGCGAACTGTTCGGATGGCGCGAAATGTATTACATCGCCGCAGCCATGATGTTCGTCTGCGCGATTGTCGTGCTCAAAGTCCTTCCCGATATTCAGACCAACTTCCGGGGCAAGTACGGCGACCTGATGAAATCCCTGCTGGCTTTGGTGAAAGAGTTTCCGCAGCTACGCATTTATTCCATCCGTGCGGCGTTAAACTTCGGTTCCCTTCTTGCCATGTGGTCCTGCCTTGCCTTCAAGATGGGGCAAGCCCCCTTTCATGCCAACAGCGA
>ERZ824575.2493-NODE-2493-length-14347-cov-3.473622_pt1 | contig 14347 bp, 10 predicted proteins | sample MGYA00519470_ERZ824575 | MGnify/ENA primary metagenome ERZ824575 (study PRJEB31778, sample SAMEA3449170) | human gut metagenome | biome: human gut; feature: human-associated habitat; material: faeces | place: United Kingdom | collected 2010/2012 ...
CAAAGCTGCCATCGGAAAGTAAATCTACCTGGCGATAAGTAATGCCATATTCTGCCAGTGAGCCTTTGGATGGTCGGATACCGATAACTTCCTCTAAGGTATCGTACGGTTTTCCTACCGGTGATAATAATTCGTCCCCCGGTCTTAAATTTGACATCAATGCCAGTGCCAGTGCATGGGTTCCGCAGGTAATCTGCGGACGGACCAGAGCATCTTCTCCATGGAAACAGCTTGCGTATACTTTTTCCAGTGTATCTCTTCCCAGATCGTTATATCCATATCCATTGGACATGGCAAAGCATTCTGCGGAAACTCTGTTTTTCTGCATGGCATCAATTACTTTCATCTGATTATATTCTGCTGTTGCATCAATTGCTGCAAAACGTTCTTTTAATTCATCCTCTATCTTTTTCCCAAAAAGGTATACTTCTTTGCTGATACCCATTTCTTCATATTTCTTTTCAATCATTTCTTCTCTCATCATTTTCCTCGTCTTTCCGGCTGCAATTCCTTCCTAAACTACAGCAAGTCTATCATATAATGTTCTCTTTCTTTTTGTATGAATAAAAACTTAAGAAATAATAGCTTTTTCCTTAAGTATCTTTATCATGTATGCAAGAATTGCCTCATTTTTATAATCAAACTCATTTTTGTTAAGCCAGATGACATCCCGTTCCCGTTTAAACCATGTAATCTGCCGTTTTGCGAAATGTCTTGTTTCCCGCTTGATAATATAAACTGCTTCTTCCAAAGAATAACTGCCATCAAGATAGGATAACATTTCTTTATAGCCAATTCCCTGCATTGCCACCATATCTTTGGTGCAGCCCATTTCCTTTAAGCGGCGGACTTCTGCTTCCAGTCCATCTTCTATCATTTTATCTACTCTGGCATCGATTCTTTTGTATAAGTGGCTGCGCTCATCATTTAATACAAAATAGGCAAAATTATAAGGTGAAGTCCGCATCTGCTCTTTTGCATTATGCTCAGAAATCTTTCTACCGGTCTCCTGATAGAATTCTAACGCACGGATGACGCGTTTTCTGTTATTCGGATGGATGGCTTCGGCAGATTCCGGGTCCACTTCCTTTAACCGGTCATGAAGATACTGATTGCCATGTTCTTCTGCCAGCGCTTCCAACTCTTTCCGGTATGCACTGTCACTTTCCTGTTCCGTAAAATCAATATCATTTAACAGCGCCTGGATATAAAATCCGGTGCCGCCGGCAATAATCGGAATCTTTCCGTGGGCATATATTTCATTTAAATATTTTTGGGCATATTCCTGAAATTTTACCACATGAAATTCATCGAAAGGCTCTAATTCATCCACCAGATAATGACGTACACCATCCATTTCTTCCGGTGTGATTTTTGCGGAACCTACATCCATATGTTTATACACCTGCATGGAATCGGCGGAGATAATCTCTCCGCCAATGACCTTTGCAAGCTGAATGGATAATTCTGTTTTTCCTACCGCAGTAGGACCTGTCAGTACTACAATTGGTTTCTTCATCATCTTTTCCTACACAATCCGCTTGAATTTTTTCTCGATTTCATATTTTGACATAGCAATAATCGTTGGTCTTCCATGTGGACAATTATATGGATTATCAAGCTTCATCAAATCCTTCATAAGCTGTTCCATTTCCGGCAGGCTCAGTCGCTGGCTTCCCTTTACTGCAGCTTTGCAGGACATGGATGCGATTTTATCTAAAATAACATCCGTCGTTGCCCGCTCGGATATGCCATCGGTAAGCTCGTCTAACATTTCAATCAATACATCCCTGGTATTCAGCCGGTAAAGATTACCCGGAACTCCGCAGATACTGTATTCTGCGCCACCAAAGTGCTCAATTTCGAAACCTAGCTTCGTAAACTGTTCTTTGAATCGCTCCAGTACTTCTGCCTCACGCATGGATAATGTTATGACAATCGGTGGGCTGATAGCCTGAGAAGTAAACTCTTTCTTCTCAAACTGCTTTTTTAATTTTTCATACATGACTTTCTCATGGGCAGCATGCTGGTCTACAATAAACAGTCTGTCATTATATTCTACCAGCCAGTAGGTATCAAAAAGCTGTCCGATAATCTTCTGCTTTGCCATCTCCTCTTCTTTTAAGAAAGAACCCTGTTCATAGCTTCCTTCCGGCTTTGCTCCGTAGGTTTCTTCCTCCCGGAGGACATAGGCTTCTTTTGCCAGTTCTTTTTCCGTTTCTTTTTCCGTTTCTTTTTTCGATTGTTCCGGAAGCGGCTCTTTCTGAATCCGTTCTTCCATCATATCTTCCGGTGGCATTGATTTTATCGTATCAAGAAGCTTTTCCTGTGCCGCAGAGCTGACTGACCCGGTTCCCATTGGTCTGCTGACAGGATATTTTATTTCGTAAGGACTGTCTTTTCGTACTGCCTTCCGGATTTCTTCCAAACGTTTCTGCTCAAATGGCTCCGGCATTACCTTCTCTATCTTAGGAACTTCCATCTCGTTTTTCTTTGGTGTATCCACCGGAACTTCCGGTATAATATCACGGTGCACTAGCGCTGCCGATAAAATACTCTGCACTTCCCGGTACAGCTCCTGCTGGTTGGAAAAGCGAAGTTCCATCTTGGTGGGATGCACATTTACATCCAAAAGACTGCTGTCAATCTCAAAATAAAGTACCGTAAAGGGATACTGATGCTGCATCAGAAACGGTTTAAAGGCATCCTCTATAGCCTTGGATAAAATCTGGCTCCGGATAAATCTGCCATTGACAAAATATAATTCGTAGCCCCGGTTTCCTCTGGAAATCATCGGCTTTCCAATAAATCCACTGACTTTAAAAAGCTCGCTTTCATGTGCAATCGGAAGCAGCGCTTTTGTAATATCCCTTCCGTATAAATGGTAGATAATATCCTTGATATTTCCATTTCCGGATGACTGCAGTTTTACCTGATTATTCATAATAAATTTGAAAGCTACGTCTGGATGGGATAAAATCATCCGCTGCATCAGTTCATGAATATAGGTGCCTTCTGTCTGGGCGGATTTTAAGAATTTCTTTCTTGCCGGTGTATTATAAAAAAGATTCCGTATAATAAAAGTGGTTCCATCCGGCGCACCGATTTCTTCCAAAGAAACTTCCTTTGAGCCTTCAATGAGATAACGGGATCCGGTAAAATCACCGTTCGTCTTTGTAATGAGTTCCACCTGACTTACTGCTGCGATACTTGATAATGCTTCACCTCGGAACCCTAAGGATGTAACGGTAAACAAATCTTCTACGGATTTAATCTTACTGGTGGAATGACGCAAAAATGCCAAAGGAATCTGTTCCCTATCGATTCCGCAACCATTGTCCGAAATACGGATAAAGGATAGTCCACCTTCTTTGATTTCAACTGTTACTGCACTAGAACCTGCATCTATCGCATTTTCCACTAACTCCTTTACCACCGAGCTTGGTCGTTCAATGACTTCTCCTGCCGCAATTTTATCAATTGTTTCCTGACTTAACAGTGCAATCTGTGGCATAACGCCATCCACCTCCTTTACCATCTGTTTTTCACTTTATTCTGTAATTCGTATAACTTATTCATTGCTTCGATTGGTGTCATCTGACTCAAATCCAGTTCTTTTAATTCGTTTAATATCGTATCGTTGTCCATGGTATCAAGCAGTGATATCTGTTCTAAATCCACCTCGTCTAACTTCGGTTTGCTGCGTTTACTGCTTCCCTCCGCACTGATATTCTGAACGATTTCCGTAATATCATTATTACTTAATTCTTCTACAATTTCTTTGGCACGCTCAATGACATTATCCGGCACTCCCGCAAGCTTTGCTACCTGGATACCGTAACTCTTATCAGCTCCGCCTTTTACAATCTTGCGCAGGAAAACGATATCATCACCCTTTTCTTTTACTGCAATGCAGTAGTTATTTACGCTGTTTAATTTGCCTTCCAGCTCCGTCAGTTCATGATAATGGGTTGCAAATAATGTCTTTGCGCCAAGAAGCCTTGGATTACTGATATGCTCTACCACTGCCCAGGCAATACTCAATCCATCAAAGGTACTGGTTCCACGTCCGATTTCATCTAAAATCAAAAGACTGTTGGAAGTGGCATTCCGTAATATGTTTGCCACTTCTGACATTTCAACCATAAAGGTACTCTGTCCGCTGGCGAGGTCATCAGAAGCCCCTACTCTGGTAAAAATACGGTCTACAATTCCAATTTTGGCTGATTTTGCCGGAACAAAGCTTCCGATTTGAGCCATCAGGACAATCAACGCACTCTGTCGCATATAGGTAGACTTTCCTGCCATATTCGGACCGGTAATAATGGACACACGGTTGCTGCCATTATCAAGATAAGTATCATTTGCCACAAACATTTCATTCTGAATCATCCGTTCTACTACCGGATGTCTGCCGTCTTTGATGTCGATAAGACCTTTTTCGTTTAATTTCGGACGGCAGTAATTATTCTGTTCCGCTACCGTTGCAAGAGATGCAAATACATCAATCTGTGCCACTGCTTTGGCGGTCTTCTGGATACGGACCACTTCATCCGCCACCTTCTGGCGGACTTCCCGGAACAGTTCATATTCTAAGACAATCAGCTTGTCTTCCGCACCTAGGATAACATCCTCTAATTCTTTTAATTCCGGTGTAATAAAACGCTCAGCATTTGCTAGAGTCTGCTTTCTGGTGAAATAGTCCGGCACCATGTCTTTAAAGGAATTGGTTACTTCAAGATAATAGCCAAATACTTTGTTATATTTGATTTTCAGATTCTTGATTCCGGTTTTCTCCCGTTCTTTTGCCTCCAAATCAGCAAGCCAGCTCTTTCCATCTGTCTTGGCTTTCCGCAGGCGGTCCACCTCTTCGTTATAGCCCTCTTTTAAGATGCCGCCGTCATGAAGGGTAAGTGGCGGTTCTTCCGTAATGGAGCGTTCGATTAATTCGTATAATTCATCCAACGTATCCAGCTGCTCATATAAACGTTTTAAAAGTGGTGACTGAAAATCACTCATCAGTGTCTTAATCGGTGGCAGCATATGTATGGAATTGCGAAATGCAATCAAATCCCTTGGATTTGCGGTCTGATAAGTAACACGGGTAATCAACCGTTCCAGATCATAGACCGGATTTAAATATTCCCGGATTTCTTCTCTTGTGATGGCATTGGTATTAAATTCGTCAATGGCATCATAACGCTCTTCTATTTCCGTACGCTCAATTAATGGCTGTTCCACAAAGCTTCTTAAGGTTCTTGCTCCCATGGCTGTCCTGGTCTTATCCAATACCCAAAGGAGAGAACCACGCTTTTGCTTTTCCCGGAGGGTTTCAACCAGCTCTAAGTTTCGTCTGGTAGAACTGTCAATAATCATGAATTTTCCGGTGGTATACGGATGAATTGCCACCAGATTGGAAAGGGTTGTTTTCTGTGTCTCGTAAAGGTATTTTAATAATGCACCGGCTGCAACGACGCCGCTGTCATAATCTGCAAGACCAAGTCCTTCTAAATCCCTGACTTTAAAATGCTCCTTTAAAGTCATCTGTGCTGTCTCATCAGAAAAATACCATGCATCCAGAGAATAAATTACGATTCCCATACGGTTTTTCATATCATCGATATCAATTCCGCTGATATAAAATGCTTCATTACAGATGATTTCTGTCGGCTGGTATTTATTGACTTCGTCCAATAATTTCCGTTCCGAATCCACTTCTGTCACATAATAGTCTCCGGTGGTAATATCTGCAGAAGAAATACCATAATGGTCACCGATATATGCGATACACATGATATAATTATTTTTCGTTTCATCCAGTGCCTGTGCATTTAAGGTAGTTCCCGGCGTTACAACTCTTGTTACTTCACGCTTTACCATTCCCTTGGCAAGCTTCGGGTCTTCCACCTGCTCACAGATAGCAACCTTATAACCTTTTTTCACCAGTCTGGTCAGATAAGTTTCTGCTGCATGATATGGGATTCCGCACATGGGTGCCCGTTCCTCTGCACCACAGCTCTTTCCGGTTAAGGTAAGCTCTAATTCTTTTGATACAACCTTTGCATCATCAAAAAACATTTCATAAAAGTCACCCAGACGGTAAAATAAAATACAGTCCTTGTATTCTTCATGTGTTTTTAAATAATGCTGCATCATTGGTGTATATTCCGTCAATGTTCTGTATCTCCTTTTCTATTTCAAAACACCTGTTGTTTTAATCTATTTTAAGTCTTGCATATTTTCCTGCAATTGCTTCCGCTACTTTCAATCCGTCCATGGCTGCTGACATAATACCGCCGGCATAACCGGCACCTTCTCCACAAGGGTAAATGCCTGCAATATTACTTTCAAAGGATTCATCCCTTGTAATCCGCACCGGAGAGGAAGTTCGGCTCTCCACGCCGGATAAAATGGCATCCTCCCTGTTATAGTCCGGAATGTATTTCGGAAAGAGCTCCATTCCTGCCTGAAAAGATGCTGCTAATTCTTTTGGAAAAATTTCCCTGAGATTTGCAAATGTATGTGCACCCTTTGTGGTACTTTCAAAAGCCCCATATCCTGTAGATATGCGATTCTCTTTAAAATCTCCGTAAAGCTGCTGCGGAATCGCTCCGTTTCCAATGCGATAGGCATTTTTTTCCAATTTCCGCTGAAACTCAATTCCAGCTAACGGTCCATCCCCTTCAAAATCATCCGGTCGAACCGATATGATAATGGCACTGTTGGCATTCTGCCCGGCTCTTGCATGATAGCTCATGCCATTGACTGCCAGCATACCTTCCTCCGAAGAAGCATTTACGACATAACCCCCCGGACACATACAGAAAGAATATACCCCGCGGTGATTCTCAAGATTTGCGGTCAGCTTATAGGATGCAGCAGGCAGCAGGGCATTTTTATGTCCGTTATACTGGCATGCATCAATCATCGCCTGCGGATGCTCTACACGAAATCCCACCGCAAATGCTTTGGCTTCCATCATAAGTCCCGCTTCCTGTAACATTGGGAAAGTATCTCTGGCGGAATGTCCGATTGCCAGCACCAGAACATCTGTTTCTACTTCCTTTTCTCCGTTAATCCGGATGGCTTCTACTTTATCTTTCTTCCCATTCAGCGTAATGTCTGTAAGCTGGCTGAAAAAGCAGTAAATTCCACCCATTCTTTCAATTTCCAGCCGGATGTTTTTTACGACTGTTTTTAAAATATCAGTTCCGATATGAGGCTTATTTATATATATAATTTCTTCCGGAGCGCCCATTTTCACAAAGATTTCTAACACTTCCCGGTTTCTTCCTGCCACATCTTTTACCAGCGTATTTAATTTCCCATCGGAAAAAGTACCTGCTCCGCCTTCGCCAAACTGTACATTCGTCTTTGGATTTAAGAAGCCGTCCTTCCAGAACCGTTCTACTTCAGCGGTTCGCTCTTCCACACTGCTTCCACGCTCCAAAATAATTGGACAATAGCCATGCTTTGCCAGTTCATAGGCACAGAACATTCCTGCCGGACCGCTTCCTACAATAACCGGTCTGTGGGACAGCTGTTTCTCTCCGGCATCCGGAAAATGATAATGTATATCCTTTGCTTTACTGATATTGGAATTTTTATTCTTATGTAAAATCATACCTTCCTGCTTCAATTCCACATCCACTGTGTATACAAAGGAAAGTTCATTTTTTCTTCTTGCATCAATGGATTGCTTTCGAATCTGATAATGGATCAGATCCTTTTCATTTTTTAGATGAAGTGTTTTGATAATCTGTCTTCTTAACATCTCTTCCGAATGTTCAATCGGAAGCTTTAACTGATTTACTCGTATCATGATAACTCCCTTGCCACATGTATCCCGGCTACTGCGCCGCTGCTCCATGCCCATTGCAAATTATAACCACCGCAGATTCCGTCAATATCCACCATTTCTCCGGCAAAATAAAGTCCCGGACAAAGCTTTGACTCCATGGTTTCTGCATCTATTTCATCAGTGTCTACGCCACCGGCAGTCACCTGTGCCGTATCAAAGGTATTCCAGTCAGTAATATCCACCCGGAGTCCCTGCACCGTATCTATAAATCTCTCTAATTCTTCTGTCTGCAGCCGGTTCGCATATTTTGTAGCTTTTATATGTGACTCTTCTAATAATACCGGAATTAATTTTTCCGGGAAAAAGCCGATTAAGGCTTCCCCGATGTGTTTTTCATCTGCTTTCTTAAATCTTTCCTTGAAATAGGTTAAGCACTGTTCTTTCTCCCAGAATGGCACAAAATTAAGTGTCGCATAGACTTTTTTCTGTTCTGATAACGCTCTTGTGGCAACTCTTGAAAGCTGAAATACCGGAATGCCGGATATTCCATAATTCGTAAGCTGTAATTCTCCCTGTTCGCTGCATACATGCGTGCTTTCTATGTATAAATCGACCTTTACATCTGCACGAATTCCTGCAATATCAGCAAAAAATGACTGTTTTCCCTTCAATCCGATAAGCCCCGGTACTAAATCTATGATATGATGTCCCAGACTTTCAAGATATAGGAAACCGCTTCCGTCACTGCCACTTTTCTTTAAGGTCTTACCACCGGTTGCCATTATGCATTTTGTTGCATAAAAATCACCGCCCTTGGTATGAAAAGTGAAGCCCTTTGCGGTCTTTTCTATGCCTCTTATGCCACAGCCACAGACCACTCCAACGTTCTGTTTCTTTAATTCCATCAGCAACACATCCCTGATTGCAGTTGCCTGCTCGCTCTGAGGATAATATCCGCCGTTACGCTCCTTTGGATATATGCCAAGTTCTTTAAAGAACTGCAGTGTCTCTTCCAGTCCAAACTGCTCAAATACAGGTGCAACAAAAGCAGGGTTCTGTCCGTAATATTTGTCCACACCCTGCACTTTATTTGTATAATTACATTTACCGTTTCCGGTTGCTAAAATCTTCTTACCAGGTACTTCGTTGTGCTCTAAAATAAGAACTTTTGCACCATTTCGTGCCGCCATAATGGCTGCCACCAATCCGGCAGCACCTCCACCGACCACAACGACACCTATGCGTTCTGTATGCTTACTCATGCCAGTTATTTACTCTTCTCTCTATTTCTTTTGGACTGCTATGCAATCAGACCCATTCAGCCTTTTAGATTGTATCATAACAGTCTGAAACAATCAACTTTTTAACTGGAATAGCTTTCTAAGAAACGGTATAAATCTTCCAGTGTATCAAAGGTTTTTCCATTGCTGATTTCTTTTTTCAATTCTTCCGGCAGTCCCTGATAAGCAATTCCAGTATACATGTATAAGGCATCCTCTTCGCCGAAATAGACATTCAGGTACCCGTCCTCTTCCCGGACAACAAATGCTTTTTTATTCTGAATGTTTGCACTTTCCTCGAATTGCTCCGTCTCAGCTTCCTGAACTTCTATTATTTTTTCCTGTTCTTTTTCATTCAGTTTCAGATAATACTGTCTTCCACCAATCCATGCAGAGATAGATAATACCAGTGCTCCAAGGAAAAAAGTGCGCATACGTTTTGTGTTTTTCATATTCATCACCACAAACAGTATGCGCAGGTTTTTTCTTTTTATACAATTTTTTCAAGAATTCTATGTTTTGCCCTTTTATTGCATTTTTATAATAAATGTAATTTCTTGGCAATACGGACGAAAAGGTATCCCTTCGGGAATTTCTTTAATTCTTCCTCACTTAAGCCTTTTAATAATAAAAGCATTGCACCGTATACAACAGCTCCGATTACAATTGCAAATATAGCTGCAATGGCATTTACCTTAATAACAGCAAAAATACCTTTGTAAACGCCAAAGACTACGACACCCATAATGGCAGAAGCTGCCACCGGGATTAAGAAAGTTTTCACAACTTCCTGACGATAACCACTGTATTTCCGTAAAGACATTGCGTTAAAGAGGCACATAAAGAATGCAAATAAAGCATTCGAATATACCACTGCATAAATACCAAGATGTAAACCAAACATCATCACTAATAGTGCAATCAGATGCAGTCCCAATGCGATAGCCGCATTTTTAACAGGCTCTCTCATCCGGTTAATTCCTTGTAACAATCCATTAGATAATGTGGAAAGGGAATAGAACAAAATTGCCACTGCTCCCGTTGTCAACATGGTTGCTGCAGTAGTTCCTGTACTGCCATAAAGATGAAGCAGCTTTAATATCGGTCCTGACAGCACTGCAATTCCAATGGTACAAGGGAATGCAATCACCATAATAAAGCGGATTGCAATATTAATCTGGCTTCGTACGGACTCTCTGTCCTTTCTTGCATACGCACCGGTAAGATTTGGTACACAGGAAGCCGCCATCGCAGAAGCAATGGAAATCGGAATATTGATAATGGTCTTATATTTTCCGGAGAAGATTCCCCACCAGACATCAATATCATCCGGCTTATAGCCCTGTAATTCCGCTACGTTCTTATAGATACCCTGATCTAAAATTGCACTGATATTATAAATTGTGGTACTTAAAAGTACCGGAACAATGGTCATAATCAGTACACGAAAGACATTCTGATAGGATTCTGTTTTGCTGCTGGTATCCCGGCGCATCTGTCGTTTAAAAATACGTTTGTATGCCAGAAACAACATTCCAAGGAATAAAAGTGCAAACACTGCTCCCATATTGGTACCCAGTGTTCCACCTGCAGCACCGTAAGCAGAGCCATACTTTTCTTTATTTCCAAGCACTGCTCCGATTCTTGCCCCATATCCATAGAGGATATAGGCAGCTGCAATACTGACAATCGCATTGACAATCTGTTCGATAATCTGTGAAATGGCACTCGGCATCATGGTACCAAGTCCCTGGAAAAATCCACGTAAGACTCCTAATACAGCAACTACCAGTATCGTCGGTGCCAGAACCTTCAATGCAAAAATACTAAGGGGCGTATTCAGCATGTTTGTGAAGAATGACGCACCAAAGAAAAGAATCAAACTTGCAGTAAGTCCAGTACCGGTTGCTAAAAGCAGGGCACCTTTTACAATTCGATATGCATTTTTTCTTTGCCCCTTCGAGACACGGGCAGATACCAGCTTGGATACCGCCAATGGCAGGCTGTATGCAGAAATAATCAGCAGGATATTATAAATTTCAAAGGCTGCACTGTAATAACTGTTACCGGTATCTCCAATGATATTGGTCATCGGGATACGATAGAGCAGACCGATTATCCTGCTGACTATAGAGGCAATTGCAAGAATGGAACCCTGTACTAAAAAGTTGGAGTCACTCTTTTTTCCTGAACTCATAAATTTACCTCAAGTAATTTTTGAAATAATTATTTTGCGGAAGGTGGTGTAAACTCATCTTCTGTTGCATAGATATTTAATTTTTTCTCCATATCATTTAACAATACACATACCATGGTTTTACCCTGGTTTAATGTGATTTCATTTCCGGAAGCGTCATAGTATCTGGTTGGCTCGTTTTCGCTTGCTTTCTTCCATGTCACATCAATTACTTTACCGTTAGTAATATATTTTCCGGTTCCTTCACCGGTGCTCTCAACATCCAGATAACCGTGTGCATCATCTAACTTGGTATAATCGCAGTACTGAAGCAGAATGTTCTTAAAAGCAAGCTGTGTGCCTGTATTTTCATCCATATGCTCTTTTTTATACTGGAAACGATAGTATAAACCATCTTCACTGTTATATACAAACCAAGGATTGTTTATATAATATCCCGGCTGAACCACTGCTGCATCTGCTCCGTCTGTAAGTTCAATTTCTTTTTCATCATCTTCATTAAACTGATAATGTCCTTCATAATCGGAAGGCAGCTCGGTATCATAACCTTTTAATTCAATTCCGGCATCAAGACCATCTGTGCTTACAAATGCATTGTGTGGAGCCTTTCTTGACTTGTCACGATAGAAAGTAGCAGAATCAATGGCACCCTCTAAACCGTTTAAGTCCTCAACTTTACCACTCTCTAACAGCTCAGTTGCGTAAATTGCCTGTCCGTAATGAACATAAATTGCATCAAATTCCATTGCATAATATGCATAGTAGTGACGACAGCTTCTTACAGAACCAATCTTGTCTAATCCGGAGTAATCCTGGAAAATTGGCATCAGACGGGTAATTCCGCCTTCAGCAGGAGCTTCGTAAAGTACGTCTGCCTGCGACAGCCCATACTGTGGCAATGCATCATTGGTATTTCCAATCATGATTGCAACCGGTTTCTTCTTTGCTAAATCTGCATCAATCCATTCACCGGTCAGGTAACTTCTTGCCATACCATCTTTGCCGGTTTCGGTTTCGGTTTCCTCTGCTTCAGAAACGGTTTCTTTCGGTTCCGGAGCTTCCTCTTTTTTCTTACATCCAGCTAAAAGACTGGTTGCCATCAGTGTCATGCATAAAACAATACTTAATCTCTTTTTCATGATGTTCCTCCATTTTTATCTTAAAATATTTAAGCATTCTAAAATCTCGCGCTGCTTTCCTTCCATCACTGCAGCTTCCTGCTCTTCCATGTGGTCGTAACCAAACAGATGCAACATACTATGTACAATCAGAAATGCAAATTCTCTTTGCATGCTGTGACCATATTCCTCTGCCTGTTCCCTGACCTTGTCCACAGAAATAATAATATCCCCCAGCAGAATTTCCCCTGTATCCGGATTAAAGCAATCCTCCGTCTGATTCTCTATCTGGGAAAAATCTCCCGGTACATCATATTCTAACATTGGAAAGGATAAAACGTCCGTCGGGCGGTCTATCTCCCGGAACTCTTTATTAACCTTCCAGATACCTTCGTTATCTGTCAGCGTAAGGCTGATTTCTGCTTCAAAAGGAAAATGCTCATGTTCCATTGTAAACGATATTACATCTTTTGCAAGTGTTTCATAATCAAAATCGAAGGTAACCTCCGCTTCTTTTTCTATCGCAAGGCTCAAAATAAATCCGCTCCTTTCGTTAAAAACTCTCTGATTTTAATAAACTGGTTCATGCCAAGATTCGCTTCATCATATAATCCGGCAGCCGATTTTTCGTTTAATGTCTGATAAATAATAATATCATGATTCCAGCTGTTCTTCACGGTTTCCTTGTCCAAAAGTTCAAATTTGGTAACAATACTGTCCACAATATGTACGATTGCGGACTCTATGGAACTAATAGCATTTAATTCACCATTGTATTCACTTAGAATCTTAACCACGTTTTTCGGGAAACAGTTAATCTCAGCAAGACGAACTCCATTTTCTACAAACGGTTCTCCCTCCAGCTTGCCAATCCGGTAGTAAAATCCTGCCGCAGCTACCGTTTTATCATCTGCCCCAAGCTCCTTTGCACATTCTTCTGCCACACTCGAAACTTTACGGGCATGTGCATAATCAATTTCCGAATAGTTTTTAATCTCCTGTACCAGTGGAAAATTTTCTGCAATAATTTCAGCTAAAGTACGTTCTTTTTCATGCTTCGTATAATAATACAGCCTGTCTGCAAAAAAGTACGAAAAAACTGCAGTCAGTATCATGCTGCATCCTGCGGATAAGTACTGATGATAATTGATTTCAAAGCTGCTGATGTAATAGAAGATACTCGGAACAGCAAACGACAATGCAACGGTCATGATGCATCCATAAATTTTATATTTTTTCTGGCTGATTACCATAAGCAGAATTCCGGAAAGTACCGTCAGCATAGTATATGCCGCATATTCATAAAAACTGCCGCTGGAACACATGCAAAGCAGTGTATTAAAATAAATTCCGCCTAAAATACCAATCAGCTCATTTCCGCCACAGGAAAGAATCATGACCGGAATCATGACCGGTGCCATATATGCCGGCATAAAAAAGAAACCCACATAACAGGCTGCTGCTGCAAGAAAGCAAAGAAACAGCTGATGAAAATCACTTTTTTCATTCCGGTTCAGATGCCCTCTGATACGTTCCATTTCAATCACTGCAATCAGCAATGGCAGATATAAAGCATTTATAAAAACAAGCACCAGTACACGGTCTATGGTAAACTTGCAGATTATTGCCAGAAAAACAGAATAAATCGCAACGGAAATAAGGATTCCCAGCATACGAATCATTCTTTTGGGTGAAAATCTATCTTCCTTCATTTTTCGTTACTCTTTTCGTTCTTTTATTTGCTTTTGATTCATAATCGTCATAGGCTTTTACAATCTTCTGTACCAAAGGATGTCTTACTACATCAGCGCTGGTCAATTTGCAGACGGATATCTCATCTACATTGCGAAGTACACGTAATGCCACATCCAGTCCCGACTTCGTTCCCGGAGCCAGATCCTTCTGGGTAGCATCTCCGGTCACCACAACCTTGGAGCCAAATCCAATACGT
>ERZ824575.2499-NODE-2499-length-14323-cov-3.601065_pt1 | contig 14323 bp, 13 predicted proteins | sample MGYA00519470_ERZ824575 | MGnify/ENA primary metagenome ERZ824575 (study PRJEB31778, sample SAMEA3449170) | human gut metagenome | biome: human gut; feature: human-associated habitat; material: faeces | place: United Kingdom | collected 2010/2012 ...
ACAGTGCCGAGATTCTGTCAAAGCAAGCGAAAAGACAGTTTATAATCAAGAAAAAATGTATCTAAGAAATGCTGCTATTTTGTATCCTATAACCTACCTTCCACCGTCTGCATCTGAAATCCATAATCATATCGTTAATTTTGTTTTACATAAAAGAGCAGGATTGTGCAATAAAAACGCAAATATCACGGAAGAAACTTCCTGAAACTTCGTATATAATAACAGTATCATACAAAGAACGAAGTGTAAATACAGGAATAATGGAAATATGGAGGATGAGAACATGAAGAAAAAATGGTGGCATGACAAGGTGGCATATCAGATTTATCCAAAGAGCTTTCAGGACAGCAACGGAGATGGAATCGGTGATTTGAGAGGAATCATATCCAGACTGGATTATTTAAAGGAACTGGGTATCGATATCGTATGGCTTTCACCGATTTATAAATCCCCATTTGTAGACCAGGGATATGACATTTCAGATTATTATAATATTGCTGAAGAATTCGGAACCATGGAAGAGTTTGATGAGCTGCTTGTGGAAGCAAAGAAACGTGATATGTATATCGTAATGGATCTGGTGGTAAATCATTGCTCCGACCAGCATGAGTGGTTCCGGAAAGCACTGGCAGACCCGGATGGAGAGTATGCAGATTATTTCTATTTTGTGAAAGGAAAAGATGGCAAGGCTCCAAGTAATTACCGTTCCTATTTTGGCGGAAGTACCTGGGAGAAGGTGCCAAATAGTGATAAATACTATCTTCATATGTTTGCCAAAGAGCAGCCGGATTTAAACTGGGAGAATCCGGTAGTGCGTCAGAAAATCTATGAAATGGTGAACTGGTGGTTAGACAAAGGCGTGGCAGGATTCCGTATAGATGCAATTATCAATATCAAGAAAGATATTAACTTCCCGTCCTTTGAGCCGGATGGACCGGATGGACTTGCAACCTGTATCAAGATGGTGGAAGCAGTAAATGGAGTAGGAGATTTCTTAGAGGAATTAAAGCATGAGACCTTTGAGAAGCACGATGCCTTTACAGTAGGAGAAGTCTTTAATATGAAGGAAGATGAACTCTTGGAATTTATCGGAGAGGATGGACATTTCTCTACGATGTTTGATTTCAGCGCCCATGTGCTTACTTTTGGTGAGCATGGCTGGTACGACCAGAAACCATTACGTTTTGAGGAATGGCGGAAAGTAATTTTCGATTCCCAGCAGGAATTACAGGGAAAATGCTTTAAGGCAAACATTATTGAAAATCATGATGAGCCAAGAGGAGCAACCCATTATCTGCCGGAGCATGCCAGAAATGATGCAGGAAAGAAGATGCTTGGAACCGTATCCGTTCTTTTGCGTGGAATTCCATTTATCTATCAGGGACAGGAAATCGGGATGACCAACTGCAAACGAAATGATATTTCAGAATATGATGACATCAGCACCATCGACCAGTATCAGGAGGCGTTGCGTGCAGGACTCAGTGAAGAAGAAGCCTTGAAATGCTGCTATGAGAACAGCCGTGATAATGCCAGAACACCAATGCAGTGGTCCGATGGAAAAAATGGCGGATTTACAGATGGAACTCCATGGCTTGCCATGAATCCGAATTACATGGAAATCAATGTAGCAGCCCAGGAACATAAGGAAGATTCTGTATTGGCTTATTACAGGAAATTAATTGCACTGCGTAAGGCAAAAGAATACAAAGATACTTTCACTTATGGTATTTTTAAACCAAAATATGAAAATGTAGATGACATATTTGCTTTTGAACGGGTAAATGAAGAAAGCGGTCAGAAGCTTTTGATTCTTGCAAACTTTGGAACAGAAGAGCATACCATCACATTAGAGCAAAGAATTGCCAAGGTATTGTTAACCAATGAAGGCCGCCAGGAAGCAATCAATGCTGAGGCAGCCTTAAATGGAACAATTACATTAGACAGCTGTGAAACCGTTGTCTTAGAATTAGAAAAGTAAGATTTGTGGAAGCAATTTAATCTGGAAATTTATTCCATAATCTTGCCATCAACAGAGATGGTAACAACCTGCCATGGAATCATTTTCCCGCTTTGCTTTAAGGCATTCTGGACAGCCATTACAATGCCGCCGCAGCACGGAACCTCCATGCGCACAATACTGATATCTCTGATATTGTTATTGCGGATAATTTCAGTAAGCTTTTCACTGTAATCCACATCATCCAGTTTGGGACATCCAATCAGGGTGATGTGGTTTTTTATGAATTTTTCATGGAAATTGCCATAGGCAAAAGCTGTACAGTCTGCAGCAATCAGCAGTCTTGCATTGTCAAAATACGGAGCATTTGTAGGTGCTAATTTAATCTGAACCGGCCACTGGGTAAGCTGGCTTTCCGGTGCGTTTCCTGCTGTGACTGCGTTGGATGCAGTACCGGATGCGGTATTAGAGCCTGCAGAAGTATTTTCCGTGTTTTTACGCTGCATGGAGCGCATCCGGCTGCCCGGACATCCGCTGAAAACCGGAGCTGCGTGATTGGCTGAAACTGCAGGTTTTACCGAAGCCGCTTCACGGTTCTTTAAGTGTTCTTTTACAGCAGCTTCGTCATAAGCCGCGGCTTCTCTCTGTACAAAGGTAATAGCACCGGTAGGACATGCCGGAAGACAGTCACCTAACCCATCGCAGTAATCCTCCCTTAAAAGCTGGGCTTTTCCATCGACCATGCCGATGGCACCTTCGTGGCAGGCGGATGCACATAAACCGCATCCATTACATTTTTCTTTATCAATATGAATTATTTTACGAATCATTTTAGATTCCTCCTCGTTGATTTTGTATGGTCAGTATACTATAATAGCAATAAATAATCGGTTGGAAAAACAACGGAGGTTGTAAAATGAAAAAATTTCCTGTAGAAATGAAAAAGTCACCTTTTTTTGAAGGAATTGAGGATACAGAAGAGGAGAAAGTCTTAAAGGGATTAGATGCCCATGAGATGACTTATGATAAAGAAAATTATATTCTGCACTGCGGAGAGCAGGTAAAAGAAATGGGAATGCTGGTTTCTGGTGGACTTTTGATTGTGCAGGAGGATTTCTGGGGAAACCGGAATCTGGTTGCAAAGATAGGTCCTGGGGATGTTTTTGCAGAGACCTTTGCCTGTATGCAGAGGCGGAATATTAATGTAAATGTGATTGCAGAAGAGGCAGCAGATGTGCTGTGGCTGAACGTTCAGAATATATTGGATGCAGATGGAGAAACGGAAGGCTGGAAACTGGTTCTGCTTCGGAATTTATTAGAGAATATGGCAGAAAAGAATCTTCGCTTTAATGAAAAATTAACCCATATGGGAAAACGCAATACCAGGGAAAAGTTATTGTCCTATCTGTCGGCAGAGGCACAGAAGCATGGAACATCAGAGTTTGATATTCCATTTTCCAGACAGCAGTTAGCAGATTATCTTTCTGTGGAACGAAGTGCGATGTCAACGGAACTTGGAAAATTAAGAGATGAGGGAATGCTTTCTTTCCGGAAGAATCATTTTTGCCTGAACAGAGATGCATATTTATAATAGAAGAAAATGCACTCTTGAGAAATTGTACTGAATTCAAAACTTGATTTTTATTTAAAAGAGGGTACAATAATATGCAGTTAAAATAATATAGAGAGAGTAGAGGAGAGAAAGATATGTTTGGTTTTGGTCAACTGATTGATATTTTGAAGAAAAGCCCAAAGAAAATTGTGTTTACAGAGGGAAATGACCCAAGAATTTTAGAGGCAGCATCCCGTCTGCTGGCAAGTAATTTCTTAAGCCCGATTCTGGTTGGAAATGAGGCTGAGATTCAGAAAGCAGCAGAGGAGAGCGGATTTAATATTCGCGGAGCCAAGATTATCGATCCATTACATTTTGAAAAATTTGATGAGATGGTTACCATGTTCTGTGAATTAAGAAAGAGCAAAGGTGTAACACCGGAGCAGGCAAAAGGAGTTCTTTCACAGGCTAATTATTTCGGAACCATGTTAGTAAAAATGGGATATGCTGATGCACTGTTAGGTGGAGCAACCTATTCTACAGCAGATACTGTTCGTCCTGCGTTACAGTTAATTAAGACAAAACCGGGTAACAGCATTGTATCATCCTGCTTTATTCTGGTACGTCCTTCTGCAACCGGCGAGAATGAAGTACTGGCAATGGCTGACTGTGCAATCAACATTCATCCGACAGAAGATGAACTTGTTGAAATTGCCGGAGAAGCAGCAGAGTGTGCAAAGATATTCGGTGTAGATCCAAGGGTAGCGTTCTTAAGCTATTCTACATTAGGCTCCGGAAAGGGCGAGGATGTAGATAAGATGCGTAATGCTGCAAACAAGACAAGAGAAAAATATCCGGAGCTTCCAATCGAGGGAGAGCTTCAGTTTGATGCAGCTGTATCTCCAAGAGTTGCACGTACCAAATGTCCGGAATCCAAAGTGGCAGGACATGCAAATACCTTTATTTTCCCAGATATCAATGCCGGAAATATCGGATATAAGATTGCACAGCGTCTTGGTAACTTCGATGCATATGGTCCGATTCTTCTTGGATTAAATGCACCAATCAATGACTTATCCCGCGGATGTAATGCATCAGAAGTATATTCCATGGCAATTATTACAGCTGCATTAGCTTAAACTGTTAGAATGAAAAGGTGACGGTATGCATAACGAATTAACACAAAGTGATATCAAGAAGATGGAAGAAGAAATTGAATATCGGAAATTAGTGGTACGAAAGAATGCAATCCGTGCTGTACAGGAAGCAAGAGAACAGGGTGACTTAAGTGAAAACTTCGAGTATTATGCTGCCAAGAAAGATAAGAATAAAAACGAAAGCAGAATTCGTTATTTAGAGCGCATGATTCGTACTGCAGTCGTGGTATCAGATGATTCTAAGGAAGACGAGGCAGGTATCAATAATACGGTGACGGTTTATATTGAAGAAGATGATATGGAAGAATCCTTCAAATTGGTGACTACCATGCGTGGAAATTCGTTGAAAGGATTAATCAGTATCGAATCTCCTATGGGGAAAGCAGTGCTTGGTCATAAGGTAGGAGACCGTGTTAGTGTGAAGGTAAATGACGATTACAGTTATGATGTTATAATCCGTAAAATTGAAAATACCGGAGAAGAGAACGAGAAAATCCGAAGCTTCTAAAAGATAATAAGAATAAGAATAAGAACCGGAAAACGGTTTAAAAAGGCGAGAAGAGGTCTGTAAAAGGTGATGCTTTTGCAGGCTTCTTTTTTTACTTTACAGGAAATTGCTTTCCTGTAAAGTAAAAAACGCTCCGCGAGGATGTACCAAGGTGTATCCTATTTTGTATATTTTGCACAAATTGTGAAATGGATTTTTGTGAATGAAAATGACGGAATATGATTGACTATGACGGTTTTTGAACGTATAATAAAACCATAGAAAGCAGAAAATAGAAAATAGGAATGGGAGGGATGATATGCTGACAGAGGAAAGATATGGAAAAATCCTTTCCCTGCTGGAAGAACAGGGCAGTGTTAAAGTAACTGAGCTGATGCAGCTTTTCGATGCTTCCGAGTCAACGGTACGAAGAGATTTGAATACTTTAGACGAAAATGGAAAGCTTTTGAAGGTTCATGGCGGTGCAATTTTAAGAGGAACAGTTTTTCATACACAGGATGATGATGTGCCACTTCGAAGAAACATGCATCGTGATGAGAAGGCAGCTATAGCGAAGTATGCAGCATCCTTAATTACAGCAGATGATTTTATTTATCTGGATGCAGGAACTACAACAGACTGCATGATTGATTTTATGGATGTGAAGCCATCCTGTGTGGTAACCAACGCAGTAGCCCATGCAAAACGGCTCTCTGAACTGGGATGTGAGGTTTATATCATCGGCGGAGAGTTCAAGGCATCCACAGAAGCTGTGGTAGGTGCTGAGGCAGTGGAGTCCTTGGATAAATATAACTTTACAAAAGGCTTCTTCGGAACCAATGGAATTAATGTAGAAAAAGGATATACCACACCGGATGTGAAAGAGGCTATGGTAAAGAAGAAAGCAATGGCAAATTGCAGACAGTGTTATATCCTGGGAGACAAGAGTAAATTTGCACAGATATCCAGTGTGACATTTGCACCATTTGCTTCAGCAGATGTGATTACAACAGGTCTTACCTTAGAATCTTATCGGAAGTATAAAAATATAAAGGAGGTGGAAGAATGATTTATACCGTAACGTTTAATCCGTCACTGGATTATGTTGTGGATGTAAAAACCTTCAAAACCGGTCAGGTAAATCGGACGGAACAGGAGAAAATGTTTCCGGGAGGAAAGGGAATCAACGTATCCATTGTATTGAATCATCTGGGATTAAAGAGTACCGCATGGGGCTTCTTAGCAGGCTTTACCGGAGAAGAAATCAGCAAACGCCTGGATGAAGAGGGGGTAAATACCGATTTCATTCAGGTAGAGAAAGGAATATCCAGAATTAATGTGAAGCTTCGTTCCACAGAAGAGACAGAAATCAATGGCCAGGGGCCGATGATCCGCAGCACAGATATCGAGAAGCTTTATGCCAAATTAGATACCTTAAAAACCGGAGATGTGCTGGTACTGGCAGGAAGCATACCGGATGTTATGCCACAGTCCATATATATGGATATCATGAAATACCTGGAAGGAAAGGATGTCATGATTGCCGTAGATGCAACCAGAGAACTTCTGGCAAATGTACTTCCGCTTCATCCATTCCTGATTAAACCGAATAATCATGAATTAGGACAGTTATTTGGTGTGACAATCAGCAGCAAAGAGGATGTAAAGAAATACGCAGCAAAGCTGCAGGAGCAGGGTGCAAGAAATGTACTTGTTTCCATGGCAGGTGACGGGGCTGTGCTTTTGACAGAAGAGGGAAAAGCTTTTGAGAGCGAAGCACCGGAAGGTAAAGTAAAGAATTCCGTAGGAGCAGGAGACTCCATGGTGGCAGGTTTCCTTGCAGGATATTTAAAGAATAAGGATTATGCGCAGGCGTTTAAGATGGGAGTCTGTACCGGAAGTGCCAGTGCATTTTCAGAAGAACTTGCAACGAAAGAAGAAGTAGAACAATTATTAAAGAATCATGCATTTCCATTTTAAGAAAAAGGAGGAAGGTATATGAGAATCAGAGATTTGCTGGCACCGGAAAGCATTCAGTTGAATGGCTCAGCAACCGGAAAGGAAGATGTATTAAACCAGATGGTTTCCCTGATGGTAAAGAGTGGAAAAATAGCAGATGAAGAGACTTACCGGAAAGGAGTCTTTGCAAGAGAGGAAGAGAGTACCACAGGAATTGGAGAGGGCATTGCAATTCCTCATTGCAAATCAGCAGCCGTAAAGAAACCGGGATTAAGTGCAATGGTATTAAAGAATGGGGTAGATTTTGATGCCTTAGATGGAGAGAAGGTTCATTTAATCTTCTTAATTGCAGCACCGGATACAGAAGATAATGTACATCTTGACGTATTAAGCCGTCTGTCTGTTCTTCTGATGGATGAGAATTTCACCAACGGATTAAAACAGGCTGCTTCGGTTGAAGAATTCTTAAAAGTCATTGATGAAGCAGAGTCTGAGAAGGAAGAAAAGGAAGAACAGAAGGAAACAGAAATAAAGGAACCGGAAGAAAATCAGAAAAAGATTCTTGCAGTAACCGGATGTCCGACTGGAATTGCCCATACATACATGGCAGCAGAAAGTCTGGAAAAGAAGGCAGCAGAATTAGGTTGCTTTATTAAGGTGGAAACAAGAGGCTCCGGCGGAGCAAAAAATGTGCTTACTGCAAAAGAAATTGAAGAGGCAGACTGTATTATTGTAGCAGCTGATACCAAAGTCCCGATGGATCGTTTTGCCGGAAAACCGGTTATCATCTGTCAGGTTTCCGATGGAATCAGTAAAGCAGATAAATTAATACAGCGCGCTATGGCAAAGGATGCACCAATTTATAAAGGCAGCGGCGAAGCATCAGAAAGTGAAAGCATGGGCGGAGAAAGCTTTGGACACAAAGTTTACAAGCATCTGATGAATGGTGTTTCCCATATGCTTCCGTTTGTTGTCGGTGGTGGTATTATGATTGCCATTGCATTCTTAATCGACAGCTTTGGTGTAGACCTTGCATCACTTCCTACGGATGAGCGTGCTAATTTTGGTACAATTCTTCCGGCAGCAGCATTCTTTAAGTCCATTGGAGGACTGGCATTTGGCTTTATGCTTCCTGTACTGGCTGGCTATATTGCCATGAGTATTGCAGACCGTCCTGGACTGGTAGTAGGTTTCGTTGGAGGAGCAATTGCAGCAAATGGAAAATCAGGTTTCCTTGGAGCCTTAGTAGCCGGATTTGCCGCAGGTCTTATCATCCAGTTATTAAAGAAAATCTTTGACAAACTGCCAAAAGGCCTGGATGGATTGAAACCGGTTCTACTGTATCCGCTGCTTGGTGTATTGTTAATAGGTGCATTGATGACCTTTATCATCGAACCGCCGGTCGGAGCTTTGAATATTGCAATTAATACAGGACTGGCACATATGAATGGTGTAAGCTCGGTATTACTGGGAGCATTGGTAGCTGGAATGATGGCTGTGGATATGGGTGGTCCTTTAAATAAGGCAGCATATGTATTTGGAACTGCATCCATTGCCGCTGGAAACTATAATATTATGGCAGCCGTTATGATTGGCGGTATGGTACCACCAATTGCCATTGCACTTGGAACCTTATTCTTCAAAAATAAATTTACAGCAGAAGAAAGAAAAGCCGGACCGACAAACTTTATTATGGGATTATCCTTTATTACAGAAGGTGCAATACCATTTGCAGCAGCGGATCCGCTGCGCGTGATTCCAGCCTGTGTGGTAGGTTCTGCAATTGCAGGAGCAATGTCTATGGCATTTAACTGTACACTGATGGCACCACATGGTGGAATCTTCGTATTCTTAGTAATGGGTAATGCAATCTGGTATCTTTTATCATTGATTGTAGGTTCAGCAGTATCTTGTCTACTTTTGGGATTGTTAAAAAAGAAGATTGTATGATATAATAAGTGATGTACTCACAAATAGTGAGCATAAGCGAGTCAACATACTTGCAAATTAAAACTATGGTATAAAAAACGGGAAAAAATATAACTTTTTAGGAGGAAGAACATGAAGGAATTTACTTACACAATCACAGATGAGCAGGGAATCCATGCAAGACCGGCAGGATTACTGGTAAAGGAAGCTGCAGGATTTGCAAGTGCAATTACCATTGAAAAGGATGGTAAGAAAGTAGATGCAAAGAGAATCCTTGGCGTTATGGGGCTGGGTGCTAAGAAAGGTGCAGAAATCACACTTCGTGCTGAAGGTGAAGATGAAGATGCAGCAATTGAAAAATTAAGTGCATTCTTACAGGAGAATCTGTAAAGCCAGGAAGAATATTTAAGCTGAAGTGCATTTCGGAAAAGGTGTTCACAGCGATGAAAAGGGACCTGTCACTTATGATAAGTGGCAGGTCCTTTTATGATGATTTGTATTATTTTAAAATTCCTTAGTTATTTGAGATAAATGTCAATTCATCAGAGGAATAGAATGTCTCATAAGAATCATAATCACGTACTTCAAATTTAATAGAAGCATTGGTTACATCATCAATAGATGTAATATCATCATTTGCTTCAATTGACATAAAGGTACCGGTTCCAGGAAGAAGATATCCATATCCGTAATCATCCTGCATAAAGTCATTGATTGAGAAATCATCGGATTCAGCAACACAGGTTTTATCTGTAGTGTTCTCAATATAGAATACAAATACAAGTGTATCATCCCAACCGGTTGTTGTGCCGACATAATATGCATTGATGCCATTAGAGGAATCTAATGCAACTGCACCCGGAACAGAGGAAATAGAGAATGGGGTATAGGAATCGGAAAGATTGATATCCTGTACAACACCATCATCAATCAAAGTATCATAAGTATCAGAATCATAGAAGCTTACCTGAAGTTTAATATTATCAATGCTGTCAAAACCGGTTAAAGTGAAATCATCAGTAGAAATGCTAAGTTCTTCGTTGCTTTTTTTGCCGGCAGCGACGTCACCTGAAATATAACCATACATGGTTACACCATTGATTGCACAATAATCAACATTGATTCCAAGGTCGTTAGAAGTATTGTTTTCAACAGTAACTTTAATTTCCGGAATTACAGAATCATCATAGTAGCTGTATACAATACTGGTAGCTGTAATGGTAACATCATTAGCTGAGTATAATACAACATTATCTAAAGGAACTTCTTTGTCATCGCCATAGCTGTAATCACTGTCATCATAGTCATCACTATCATCTGAATCGGAATCAAAATCAAAGTCATCAAGATCAGATGTGATACCACTGTTGTCAAAAAGTTCTTTTCCGGCATTGCTTAAGGTTTTAGAAACATTGATAACTGCATATACAATAACACCGATAGAAAAGATGGTTGCCAGAATGGAAATAATTAATCCGGCAATTGCTGCACCACGAAGGTCACGGTTCTTACCCATTCCAAGAATGGAAAGAATGATAGCAGCGATACCAAGAATGATTCCGATAATTGGAACAAACCATCCGAAAGGTAAAGCAGCGATACCAAGAATCAGACCAAGGACACCAAAAACACAGGATTTTTTCGGTGCATCACCATTGAGATTGTAGGAAGGTGCTGCATTGTAGCTGTTTCCATTATAGGTGTTTCCATTGTTAAATGCCTGCTGTCCGTAATCTGGCTGATTGTAAGCCGACTGATTATAAGCGTTCTGATTAAAGCTGTTTGGATTATAATCGGTCTGGTTGAATGCCTGCTGCTGATTTGCATTTGGTGCATCATAGGTCTGAGGACCATTTTCCGGCTGGTTGTAAGTCTGCTGCTCAGGAGCCGGCTGACCATAGTTCATCTGAGCATTGTTGTCTGGGTTTGGATTTCCGGCAGGTTCATTCCCGGAAAAACCATTTGGATTGTCGTTTACATTTTCACCATTTAAATTATACATAACTTTCTCCTTTTCATATATTACGTGAATGGTTACACTCTATTAAGGTATCATATTAAAGTCAGCTTGACAATGTTTTTCTTTTTTTTGCATGATTTTGCAAAAAAAACAGAAAAAATTTTATAAAAATACATTGACATCATCACTTTACAGTGATAAACTGAGAACAATTAATGAACTGAATAAATAAAATCAGTGAGCAAAAGTAGTACGGTAAATGATTTCTTTACAGAGAGCCGGCGTTGGTGGAAGCCGGTAAGATAGTTTATTCGGAATGGATTTGTCAGATGCAAAGTGAACAATAGTAGCGGATGCCGTTTTCCCACGTTACAGGGACGAGGATATCGAAGGAGACTTCTGTATCCAAGAGGTTATGTTTGAATTAGTGGCGGATATTTTCTGATTGAAAATATCCGCTTTTTTAGTTACTTACAGGTAAAAAGCAGACATAGCGAAGATGGGTGGCACCACGCGATAAGCGTCCCTGACTGGAAAAGAACATTTTCCGGTCAGGGACTTTTTCTTTGCACGAGCAGCATTTATAAAGCCGGTTTATAGGAGGATGATTATGGTAAGAAACAGAAAAGTATTCAAAAAAACAGTGAGCATTGTCAATGAAAAATCAACAGACATGTACGAAAGTCTGGTAGGAGATAAAAAAGGCTTCCTGTTAGAAAGTTACGATAAGAATTATGACCGCTATACTTTCTTTGGCATGGAGCCGGAAGAAATTGTAACATCAAGAGGAAATGCACTGGTGATTACAAAAGCAGATGGCACAGAGGAAGTAAGAGAAGGAAATCCGCTGGAGCGTCTGAAAGAATATTACAGTGAATTTCATATCGAAAAAGAAGATGAAGAGCTGTCCTTCTCCGGTGGACTGGTTGGAAATCTTGGATATGATTTCGTAAGATATTCTGAAGTGCTTCCGGACAATAACCCGGATGAAATCGGAATCGAAACCATACAGATGATGTTGATGACTTCTTTCCTTATGGTAGACCATGTAGCAGAAACACTGACTGCTGTAGTATTAGAAGAGCCTTCGGAAGAAGGAAGAGAGCAGGCAATGGAAAAGGCAGGACAGATGATAAAGAAAGCCATGGAGAAGAAGGAATGCAAACGGAACTTCTACCACGATGGAAAAATTATTAAGAAGTCAGACAGTATCGAAGAATATGGCGAAAAGGTAGAGAAAATCAAACATTATATCAGAGAAGGCCATGTGTTCCAGACCGTATTGTCACAGCGCTGGACGATTGAAACCAGACAGACCGGTTTTGAATTATATAAGGAATTAAGAGAATTAAATCCTTCTCCATATCTTTATTATTTTAATTACGGAACCTTTGAAGTAATCGGAAGTTCACCGGAAATGATTGTAAAGCAGTCAGACAATAAAGTATATACATGTCCTATAGCGGGCACAAGAAAAAGAGGAGCAACAAAGGAACAGGATATTGCTTTAGAGGAAGAACTTCTTGCAGATGAGAAGGAGAGAGCAGAGCATGTAATGTTAGTTGACCTTGCACGTAACGATATGGGTAAGATAAGTGAGATAGGAACAGTCAAGGTTGACCAGTTCATGAATATCCAGAGATATTCACATGTTATGCATATTGTTTCACTTGTTGAGGGGAGAAAGAATGGAGAATATCATCCACTTGACCTCGTATCATCATTCCTTCCAGCAGGCACATTAAGCGGTGCACCTAAGATAAGAGCAATGGAAATCATAGATGAGCTTGAGACAGTAAGAAGAGGCCTGTATGGAGGGGCTACAGGATACCTTGATTTTGGCGGTAATATGAACTTCTGCATTACAATCAGGACTATGATTAAGAAAGGCGATAAGGTATATCTTCAGGCAGGTGCAGGAATTGTTGCTGATTCAAAGCCTGAGATGGAATATCAGGAGTGCTGCAATAAAGTAATGGCACTTGCGAAGACACTTGTTAAGGAGGAACATTTATGATTCTGCTGATTGATAATTATGACTCATTTACATATAACCTGTATCAGTTTATTGGAATATTTAACAGTGACATTAAGGTTGTAAGAAACGATAAGATAACAATTGAGGAGATAGAGGAGCTTGACCCTGAATCAATAGTTGTATCTCCTGGCCCTAAGAGCCCTAAAGATGCTGGAATATGTGTTGATGTAATAAAGCATTTTACAGGAAAGAAGCCGATACTTGGTATATGCTTAGGACATCAGTGCATAGGTGAAGCATTTGGCGCAACTGTTTCATATGCCAAGAATATTATGCATGGAAAGCAGTCAGAGATATACCATGATGGTACAGGAATATTTACCGGACTTGATTCACCTGTAAAGGTTGCAAGATATCACTCACTCGCTATAATTGAAGAAACTATGCCAGACTGCTTAAAGGTTATTGCAAAGACTGATGATGGAGAGATTATGGCGGTAAGACATAAAGATTATCCAGTAGTAGGATTGCAGTTCCATCCGGAGTCAATATATACAGAGCATGGCAAGAGAATGATTGAGAATTTCGTTAATGGGGTGATTTAATGATATTAGATGTTATTGTAGAGGATAAGTTAAAAAGACTTCCAGAACACAAGAAAAGAATCAGCGAAGAAGAGATGACAAGACTTGCGATTGAGAGCCAGAGAGTGTCACACAGCTTCTATGATGCACTTGCAAAGGATGGTCTTTCAATTATAAGTGAGTTCAAGAAAGCATCACCAAGTCATGGTAATATGAACAATAAGATTACTCTGGAAGAAAGAATAAAACAGTACGGCGAAAGCGCAGATGCTATTTCATGTCTTACAGAGGAAGACCATTTTAAAGGAAGTACAGAATATCTTAAGCAGATAAGAAAGATGACAGACCTTCCGATTATGAATTTTCAGGAGATGGAATTGTATTTGCAAACCGTGTGGAGAAGCCGGCTATGCAGGAAGTGAGGTATTATTATGGTTTATACAGATAATGGGAAATTGAGAGTGGTTTATGGTGACTATGTGCTCGGTGTACACGGAAAAGGGTTCGACTATACGTTCTCTTATGCTCAGGGCGGTCTGGAGTCTATTGTAAAAAACGGCTATGAATGGCTGTACCGTTGCCCTAAGCCGACCTTCTGGAGAGCACTGACAGATAACGACCGGGGAAGCAAATTCCATATTAAAAGCGGCAGCTGGATGGCAGCAGATACGTTTATCGACTGTCAGAATGTCGAAGTCATCATGGACGGTGAAATGCAGAAGCAGTATGCTCCGGACAATAATATCTATGAGGGCGA
>ERZ824575.2506-NODE-2506-length-14299-cov-4.685131_pt1 | contig 14299 bp, 10 predicted proteins | sample MGYA00519470_ERZ824575 | MGnify/ENA primary metagenome ERZ824575 (study PRJEB31778, sample SAMEA3449170) | human gut metagenome | biome: human gut; feature: human-associated habitat; material: faeces | place: United Kingdom | collected 2010/2012 ...
AATAAGCGAGAGCAATGTCAAATTTTATTTGAACATTGCCGAGCGGGAGTATCTACGGCGCATCACGGCATGGCGGCGCTTTGCGCCGCGCAGGCCGAAGCCTCCGCGGACGGAAGTCTGCCGCAAGGGCGTCCTCCGCAGACTTCGCCCCGCAAATACGCCGGCGGTCGATCCTCGCGTCGGAATCCCCGCCGAATTTCTTCTCAGGATGACGATTGCCAATCGTCATCCTGGGCCGAACGTGGAGAAGCATGGGTGGCAACTGCTTTTCTTCCCAGCTATCGAACCAAAAACGGCAACGACTCAGACACGACGAAAAATCCGGCACGCGATGTGCCGGATGAAACCGGAAAGGACGAGCGGCGGGTGAATTATCAGGCGACGCGGCCTGCCGGCCGCAGACTTGACCGCCGTTCGTCCTTTTTCCGTTATTTGCCCAGCAGCGTCACGTTGTAGAGGTAGCGTTTGATGCTGCGTTTGGGCGTCTTCTCGAATTCGGTGGGGTAGATCGTGATCGCTGCGACATGTTCGTAACCGGCCACGACCGTATTCAACTCTTTGAGGTTGTTCTCCATGATCTGCGGAAGGTCGTTCTTGTCGACCCCTTCGCGCTCGGCCTGCTCGTAGTCGGGCACGACCAGTGCGTGGAGTTTGCCGTTGTGTTCCAGCACGAGGTACATGTTGTTGAGCTTGTCCTCGATCTCCTCGGGATAGATGTTCTGACCGCTTCCCGTGAGGATCATCGTCTTGGAGCGGCCGCGGATGTAGAGCGTGCCGTCGGGATCGACCGTTCCCATGTCGCCCGTGTGGAGCCAGCCGTCGGGGTCGAGCACGGCGTGCGTATCCTTTTCGTTCTTGTAGTAGCCCAGCATCACGTGTTCGCCCTTGACGATGATCTCGCCGGCCGTATGCTCCGGATCGGGCGAGTCGATGCGCAGGTCGAGGTACTCCTTGATATACATGCCGCAGGAGCCGGCCTTGAAGAGGTCGTCGGTGGTGAAGCTGATCAGCGGCGCGCACTCGGTCATACCGTAGCCTACGGTGATGGGGAACTTGATTTTCAGCAGGAAGGCCTCGGTCTCCTGATTCATCGGGGCGCCGCCTACGATGAAGATGACCACTTCGCCGCCGAACGAATCGATCAGTTTCTTGCGGATGGCGGAATAGATCGCCGAGTTGAGCAGCGGAATCTTCATGGCGATCGACATCGGGCCCTTTTCCAGCAGCGGCAATACCTGCTTGCGGTAGATCTTTTCCAGAATGAGCGGCACGCAGCAGATCACGGTGGGCTTTACCATCTGCATCGCCTCGATGAGGATCTTCGGCGAGGGAATCTTTCCCAGCAGCGTCACGTGGCCGCCTACGGCCAGCGGGGAGAGGAAATCGAACGCACAGCCGTAGGCGTGAGCCAGCGGCAGGAACGACAGCGTGCGGCCGCCGCGTACGAAATAGTGGGTGCCGGTCTGGGTGTTCCGGGCGTTTTTCGCCACCAGCACGTTGCCCGTGAGGTTATTCACCGTCAGCATGACCCCCTTGGAGTAACCCGTCGTACCGGAGGTGTAGTTCAGCAGCACCATCTGGTCGTTGGGGATGTCGGGATATTTGATGTCGTCGGCCGAGAACCCCCGTTTGTATTTGGCGCGGTAGTTTTTCACCATGTCGCGCATGTAGACGCCGAGCGATTTGCCGCGGCGTTCGTAGATGACGTGGAAATCGGTGAGCGACAGCACCGCGTCGATGCGGGCGATTTCGTCCTCCTCGATGATGTCCCAGTAGTTGTCGCCGACGAAGAGCAGGCGGCTCTCGGAGTGGTTGACGATGTGTACGATGTCGGCGGGCGCGAAGTCCTGGAGGATGGGGACGATGACCGCTCCGTAGGTGATCGTCGCTAGATAGGTGATGCACCAGCGCGGATTGTTGCGGCCGACGAGCGCGATCTTGTCGCCGCGGCGGATCTCCGCTTTTTTGAAGAAGAGATGCAGTTTGGCGATCTCCTTGGCCATCTCGTAGTACGAAAAGGTTTCGCCCTTGAAATAGTCGGTCAGCGCCGGCAGCTCGCGGTGAGCGCGGAAGCTCTCTTCGTACATTCGGATCAGATTCTCTTGCAGCATAGTCTCGGTATATGAAGGGAGGGGGAGAAGCCTTATTTATCGGGGTCGTTGCGCCTTCTGGAAGCGACGGGGCGCCAGATGTAGATTTTCGACTCGGTGCCTTTTTTCAGCCGGTCGATGTTCTTGCGGTGCGTCCAGATGAGCAGTGCGGCGATGACGAACGAGAAGACGACGAGCGGCACCGAGTGGTTGATTTTGGGCGACAGCAGCACGAAGACCGGGAAACAGCATCCCGCGATCATCGACGAGAGCGACACGTAGTGCGTAATCATCAGCACGATGAACCAGATACCGAAGCAGAGCAGGACGGTGATCGGATGGATACCGAGCACGGCGCCCACCAGCGTCGCCACGCCTTTGCCGCCTTTGAAGTGGGCGAAGACGGGGAAGATGTGTCCCAGCACGGCGGCGAATACAGCGATGATTTTCAGGTTGATGAGCCAGATGTCGGAGATGTTGTCGTCGTATTTGAGCAGGCCGAGCAGTGCGACGGCCACGAAGCCTTTCAACACGTCGAGCGCGAAGACCGGCAGGGCGGCCCGCCGGCCCAGCACGCGCAGCATGTTGGTGGTGCCGGCGTTGCGGCTTCCGTGTTCGCGGATGTCGATGCCGTAATATTTCTTACCGATCCACACCGCATTGGAAATCGATCCCAACAGGTAGGCTATAAGTATCATGGAGACAGCACAGTAATATGTCAGGATCATAGATGAAAAGCCTTCAAATGTATCGCAATCTATTTGCAAATATAATTAAAATTCGGAAATCGGGCCGTTTTTTTTCAAATATGGCCGGGCAGGGGTGGAATATTGCCGGGAATTTGATTACTTTTGCACAGTTAAAACGACGCATGAGTATGAATTTGAAAGCGCTTCTCGAACCGGTCGGAACCTTCGCGTGGTGGCGTTCGATGTTCGCCATCGTACTGGGGTGTCTGATCATGGCGGTAGGGTACTCCTATTTCGTCAGCCCGTACAACATCGTTCCCGGCGGCGTGTACGGCATGGGCATCGTCCTGCACAACGTCTTTCCCTCGATTCAGGTCGGTACGTTCGGCTATATGATCGACGTTCCGCTGCTGGCGAGCGCCATCATCGTTTTCGGCCGGCAGTTCGGCGGCCGCACGCTCTTCGCCGCCTGCCTCACGCCGGGTCTGATAAACCTGCTCTCGTGGATCGCCTTTCCCAACCAGGAGGCGCTCGAAGCGCTCGATCCCAAGCAGCTCTTCGGCGGTGTGATCGACCTGTCGAACGACCTGATGCTCGCGTCGCTGCTGGGAGCCGTGCTCATCGGTCTGGGAGTGGGGTTGGTGCTGCGCAATCAGGCTACGACAGGCGGTACGGACATCATCGCCATGTATCTGCAAAAATTCGCCAAGATGAAATTCTCGACGGGCATCCTGCTCGCCGATTCGTGCGTCGTGCTGTCGGGACTTCTGGTCATCGGTTTCGGCGTGGGAAGCGGCGCCGACCGCGAGGCGGTCGAGGGGGGCAGCTGGCTGCTGTCGTTCTACTCGCTCATCACGATCTACGTTTCGTCGCGCGTGCTGGCCTATGTGATCGACGGCGCGTCGTACGACAAACTGCTCTTCATCATCAGTGAGAATCACCACGCCGAACTGCGCGATTTCATCATCGAGGATATGGACCGCAGCGGCACCTACATCAAGGGCAAGGGCATGTATACCGATCAGGACCGGGAGATGATCTTCGTGGTGGTGAGCCGCAAGGAGGTCCATCTGGTGCAGAACAAGGTGCGGGAGATCGATCCCAAAGCCTTCATGGTCGTCACCGACGCCTACGAGACGTTCGGCGAAGGCTTCAAGCAGTTCCCCGACAAGGACACCATCCAGGCGGTGGGATAATCCGACAATTAATAATTGAACGTCAAATTGGAAATCAATACGCTGCGCCCGTTACAGGGGCAAGGTAAAAAACTGTTCGTAGAGACCTACGGCTGCCAGATGAACGTCGGCGATTCGGAGATCGTCGTGTCGATCATGCAGAGCGAAGGGTGGCGCTACACCGACGATCCCCGGGAGGCGGACGTCATCCTGATCAATACCTGTTCGATCCGCGACAATGCCGAGCAGCGCATCTGGGGCCGTCTGGCCGAGCTGCGGGGCCTGCGCCGCCGCCGGCAGGGGGTGCTCATCGGCATCATCGGCTGCATGGCCGAGCGGTTGAAGGAGCGCCTGACCGAAGGCGAGGACGCCGTGGATATCGTAGCGGGGCCCGACGCCTACCGCGACCTGCCGAAGCTGGTGCGCGAAGCCGGTGCGGGCGGCAAGGGGATCAACGTCCTGCTGTCGCGCGAGGAGACCTACGCCGAGATCGCACCCGTGCGGCTCGACCGCAACGGCGTGAGCGCCTTCGTGGCCATCATGCGCGGCTGCAACAACTACTGCTCCTACTGCGTGGTGCCCTACACGCGGGGCATCGAACGCAGCCGCGATCCCGAGACGATCCTCGCGGAGGTGCGGTCGCTCTTCGCCAACGGTTACCGCGAGGTGACGCTGCTGGGGCAGAACGTCAACTCCTACCGTGCCGGCGAGGTCGGTTTTCCGGAGCTGATCCGCCGTGTGGCCGACGTCTCGCCGCTGCTGCGCGTGCGCTTCGCCACGTCGCACCCCAAGGACATGAGCGACGCGCTGCTGGAAGCGATGGCGTCGCGTCCCAACATCTGCCGGGCGATCCACCTGCCCGCCCAGTCGGGTTCGACCGGGATGCTGCGCCGCATGAATCGCAAGTATACGCGCGAGTGGTACCTCGACCGCGTGGCGGCCATCCGCCGCTACCTGCCCGACTGCGCCGTGACGACCGACCTGATCGCGGGCTTCTCGGGCGAGACGGAGGAGGAGCACGCCGCCACGCTGTCGCTCATGCGCGAGGTGGGCTACGAATTCGCCTACATGTTCAAATATTCGGAGCGGCCCGGCACGTTCGCCTCGAAGCACCTGCCCGACGACGTGCCCGACGAGGTGAAGACGCGCCGTCTGTCGGAGATCATCGCCTTGCAGAACGAACTGTCGGAGGCGTCGAACCGCCGCGACGTGGGGCGCGAATTCGAGGTGCTGGTGGAGGGGCGTTCCAAGCGCAGCGACGCGCAGCTGTCGGGCCGCACGTCGCAGAACAAGGTCGTGGTCTTCGACCGCGGCGGACACGGCGTGGGCGAGTACGTGCGCGTGCGTATCACGGGCTGCTCGTCGGCCACGCTGTTCGGTGAAGAGATAAAATAACCCTAAGATTATGAGATTCGACGAAATAGATTTCGAAGACGAGGTTCTCGACGGCCTCTACGACATGAATTTCGAGGAGATGACCCCCGTGCAGGAGGCCACCATTCCGGTGATCCTCGAAGGCAGCGACCTGATCGCCTGCGCACAGACCGGAACGGGCAAGACGGCGGCCTACACGCTGCCGCTGCTCAACAAGCTGCTCGTCGAGGGCAACGAGGACAACGTGGTCAAGACGCTCGTGGTGGTTCCCACGCGCGAGCTGGCCATGCAGATCGACACCCAGTTGCAGGGATTCTCCTATTACATGCCCGTCTCGACGACGGTGGTCTACGGCGGCGGCGACGGCCGCGGCTGGGAGCAGCAGAAGCAGGGGATGCTGCGCGGCGCCGACGTGGTGATCGCCACGCCGGGCCGTTTGATCGCCCACTTGCAGAACAGCGGCGTCGATCTGTCGCATGTGAAGTATTTCGTGCTCGACGAGGCCGACCGGATGCTCGACATGGGATTCTTCGACGACATCATGACCATCGTCCGCCGGCTGCCCGCCGAGCGGCAGACGCTGATGTTCTCGGCTACGCTGCCGCCCAAGATCCGCGAGCTGGCGAAGCAGATTCTGCGCAAGCCCGTCGAGATCAATATCGCCGTCTCGAAACCCAACGAGGCGATCGAGCAGGGGGCCTACGTGCTCTACGAAACGCAGAAATTGGGGTTGATAAAGGAACTTTTCGCCAAACCGCTCGAATCGAAGACGATCATCTTCTCCTCTTCGAAGCTGAAAGTCAAGGAGCTGGCTTTCGCCTTCAAGCGGATGCACCTCAATGCGGCGGCCATGCACTCCGATCTGGATCAGGCCAAGCGCGAGGAGGTGATGCTCGATTTCAAGAACGGCAAGATCGACCTGCTGGTGGCCACCGACATCGTGGCGCGAGGCATCGACATCGAAGATATAGGCATGGTGGTCAACTACGACGTGCCGCATGACCCCGAGGATTATATCCACCGCATCGGCCGTACGGCGCGTGCGAGCGCCACGGGGCGGGCGCTGACCTTCGTCAACGAGAAGGAGCAGGGCAAGTTCCGCCGTATCGAGGAGTTCATGGAGCGCGAAGTGGAGAAGCTCCCGTTGCCGGAGAAGCTCGGTAAGGCCCCCGCGTATGAGCCGTCGGCTTCGGGCGACCGTCGGGGGCGCGGCGGCCGGAAAAGTCGCGGCGAGGCGAAGGGACGCGGCGGCCGCGCCGGCGAACGGCCGAAGGCGGCACCGCGGGAGGCCGTACCGGATTCGGGTGCAGCGTCTCCGGCGATCGCCGGGACGGAGGGTGTCGAAGGGCGCAATACCGAACGCCGCCGTCACCGCGGGGGACGTCATCGCCGGCGCGGCCGCAAGCCGGCCGAAGGTGCGCCTGCGATACAGGGCGGAGGGGATGCCTCCGACGGGGGCGGGAACGCCTGATCGGAGTATGGAAAGCAAAGAAGCCGGTACCTTCGAGGTGCCGGTTTCTTTTTGGCGACGATCTCCCAATTTTACACCGGAGCTCCGCCGAAGCCCGACTGTCAAGGCTGGCCTTGCCCCAAGCCCTCGCCATGGCGGAGGTTAATCCGGAAATACGTCACAGCCGCGGGCTCTCCGATTCATACGGCAGACCGTAAGAAAATACGGAAATAGGAATGGCGCATGGATCAGGTATCGCTGTTGCCGATCCGCTCGAAATAGCGGTCGAGCAGGCGCGGGATCGCATAGTCCTCCAACTGTTCGTACGGCACGAGCGTCCATCCTTCGGCAGCGGAGGGCCATGCGTCGAGCGCGAGGCGGTGATACGCCGTGTGGAGGGTCTGGTGCGACAGCTGGTGTTTGGGCATACGGATCGTCCGTACCAGCCGGTAGGGAAGCGTGCCGAACATGTTGCGGAAGGGCGGGGCGGCGGCCAGCTCCGTGAAATCCAGCGGGCGGTCGCTCTCGATCGCCGGTAGGTCGTACAATCCCTGCCAAATGTCTCCTTCCGGTCTCCGCCGCAGGGCGATGCGTCCGCCGCATTCCAGATGGAGATAGTTCAGATAGCGCGGGCGAATCCGTGTCCGGCCCGCCTTGACGGGGCGTTCCGCTACGGTTCCGGCTGCCAGCGACAGGCATTCGTCCCGCAGCGGGCAGTCGTTGCAGGAGGGGTTGGCGGGCGTGCATTGCAGCGCGCCGAAATCCATGATCGCCTGGTTGTAGCGTGCAGGCCGACGCCGGTCGAGTTGTTCGTCGGCAAGCGCGGCGAACGCTTTGCGGCCCTCGGCGGTGTCGATGGCCAGATCGAGGTCGAAGAGCCGTGACAGCACGCGGTAGACATTGCCGTCGACCACGGCGCACGGCGCGTCGTAGGCGATCGAGCAGACGGCCGCCGCCGTATAGTCGCCCACGCCTTTGAGCGACCGCACGTCGGCATAGGCGGCGGGAAACCGCCCTCCGTAGCGTTCGACGACCTGCCGGGCCGCGGCGTGGAGATTCCGCGCGCGGCTGTAATAGCCCAATCCCTGCCAGAGTTTGAGCACTTCGTCTTCGTCGGCCGCAGCCAGGGCGCCGACGTCGGGAAACCGCGCGACGAAGCGCAGGTAATAGTCCATCCCCTGCGCGATCCGCGTCTGCTGGAGAATGACCTCCGAGAGCCAGATGCGATAGGGGTCGCGTGTCCGACGCCAGGGCAGGTCGCGTCCGTTGACTCCGTACCAGTCGATCAGTTTGTCGGCGATTTCGCTCATCGGAAGACAAAGGTAGTGAAATATTCGGAATCATGCAGTCCGGTATCGCCGTTCCCGTTCCTTCCGATCGATTTATCCGCCGGCGTTGTGCGGGAAGTTCGATCGAAATCCGAATATATTGCCTGTCTTTGACTTCGTCGAAGATACTCCGTCTCGGCATAATCAAGCTGACGCTTGTTTCTGCGCCCGACTTTTCGTATCTTTGGCTGCGCCGAAGATACTGCCGCACGGCTATGTGCAAATAAATTTGACATTGCACTCACTTATTCGTATCTTTGTCAACGGCTTGTCTTCGTCGCTTGCGGCGGAGCGGATGCGGAGGATAGAGTGCCGCTCCGTTTGACGGGAAAAATCTAAGACGAACGCGCATGAATATTTCAATTGTGGGAACAGGCTACGTCGGACTGGTGTCGGGCGCCTGCTTTGCCGAAATGGGCATCGACGTGACCTGCGTCGATATCGACGAGAAGAAGATCGGGCGTCTGCTGTCGGGCGAGGTTCCGATCTACGAACCGGGGCTCGACGATCTGGTTCGGCGCAACGTCGAAGCGGGACGCCTGCATTTCACCACGGATTTGAGCAGTTGTCTGGATCAGGTGGAGGTCGTCTTCTCGGCCGTCGGTACGCCGCCCGACGAAGACGGATCGGCCGACCTGCGTTATGTGCTGGAAGTGGCCCGTACGTTCGGGCGCAACATCAATAAATACACGATTCTGGTCACCAAGTCGACCGTTCCCGTAGGAACGTCGAAGAAGGTGAAGGCCGTCATTCAGGAGGAGTTGGACCGGCGGGGCGTGCAAATACCCTTCGAGGTGGCGTCGAACCCCGAATTCCTGAAAGAGGGAGCGGCGATCAAGGATTTCATGTCGCCCGACCGGATCGTCGTAGGTACGGAGTCGGAGCGTGCGCAGCGGCTCTTGTCGAGATTGTACAGGCCCTTTCTGGTCAACAATTTCCGGATCTATTTCATGGATATTCCTTCGGCCGAGATGACCAAATATGCGGCCAATGCGATGCTGGCGACGCGAATCTCCTTCATGAACGACATCGCGAATCTCTGCGACAAGGTCGGAGCCGACATCGATATGGTTCGGAAGGGGATCGGAACGGACGCGCGCATCGGCAACAAATTCCTCTATGCCGGTTGCGGGTACGGCGGGTCGTGCTTTCCGAAGGACGTGCGGGCATTGGCACGCACGGGACGGGAGTATGGTTCTCCGATGCGGATCATCGAGGCGGTCGAAGCCGTCAACGAACGGCAGAAGGAGATCGTCGTACGGAAACTTGCGGCCGAATTGGGCGATCTGCGCGGCAGGACCGTCGCCCTGTGGGGGCTTGCCTTCAAGCCCGAAACCGACGATATGCGCGAAGCGCCCGCCCTGGTGGCGATCGACCGCTTGACACGCGCCGGCGCTGCGGTGAGGGTCTACGATCCGGCGGCGATGGACGAATGCCGCCGCAGGGTAGGGGATGCCGTCGTCTATTGCAGCGATATGTATGAAGCGGTCGTCGATGCCGATGCGCTGGTGCTGCTGACCGAATGGAAACAGTTCCGTCTCCCTTCGTGGACGGTGATTCGAAAGGTCATGGCCAATCCGCTGGTGATCGACGGGCGCAATATCTACGACAAGGCCGAATTGGTCGCCGAAGGATTCACCTACAAGGCCATCGGGAAATAACGGCTCCGCCATGCGGCCGGCGGAGGATTTGCAACGGACGGCAGGAGGAAATTTAATGATACGCTTTTAGGACGATGAAGGATCGTGCACGCATGGATTTGTTCGCTTTGCTGCGGGCGGGGGTACGTTCCGGCGACACTCCGGACATCGGCGGATCGACGGACGACCGGTGGCGGGAGTTGTACACCGCAGCCTCATCGCAGGGGGTGTCGGCCCTCGTCTGGGACGGGATTCGCCGGTTGCCGCCGGAGTCGCAGCCGTCGAGGGAGCTTCGGTTGCGTTGGGCCTACAACGTCGAGCGGATCGAACGCCGGTACGGGCAGCAGCGTCGCCGGGCAGCGGAACTGGCTGCGGCCTACGCCGAAGCGGGAATTCGTACCGTCGTATTGAAAGGGTTCGCCGTCAGCCGGTTGTACCCTGTTCCGGAACATCGGCCCTGCGGCGATCTGGATTGTTTCCTTTGCGGCGATTACGAGCGCGGCAATCGGGTGGCCGAACAGGTCGGGGCCGAGGTGAAACGCGATTTCTACAAACACTCCCATATCGTATTCCGCGGACTGACGGTCGAAAACCACCGGTTCTGTACGGCGGTTCGCGGGAGCTGTCGGGCGAAGCGGTTCGAGCGGCATCTTCAACGATTGCTTGCGGAGGGGCCGTTGTCCTGCATACCGGAAACGGCGCTGCTCGTCCCTCCGCCCGATTTCAATGCCCTTTTTCTGGCCAAACACGCCTTGTCGCATTTCCTGACCGAGGGCATTTCCCTGCGGCATCTGTGCGATTGGGCGGTCTTTATCGACCGCGAAGGCGACGCGGTCGACTGGACGGCGTTCCGGAAGGTCGCGGCCGAAGATCGCCTGCTGCGTTTCGCGGAGATACTCTCCGACCTCTCCGTCCGGTATCTGGGCGTCGCGCGGAATCCGCTGCCGGCCGGCATGCAGGCGCTCGCCGACCGGGTATTGGACAATATCCTCTACGAGCGCCGGCACCTGAACGATTCGCCGGGCGGCGCATGGACGAAGCGGATGCGTCTGATCGGCAATCTGGCGCGCGACCGCTGGAAATACGGGGAGGTGTACGGGCGAAGCTTCCTGCTCGAAGGTCTCCGGCTGTCGGTCGGATACCTTTTCGATCGCAATCCTGAATTATAGCGTCGCCGGCTGGATGTCTCCGGAGAACGGCGAGGCGTGGAAAGGATCCGTCCGTTTTTAACGGGCGGTCTTTTTTTGAGTCCGGACGCAGACCGGTCGCGTGCGTCTTCGTCCCTGTCGCCGGAAAACCGGCACACTCCTTGCTTTTTATGCCGGACGATAAACGGGTCGGTGGATGAGAAGTGTCAAGGAACAATACTGGCGTTATTCGCTCTTCGTCATCATTCTGGTATTGGGTGTGGTTATCTTCGCCGAACTGACGCCCTATATCGGCGGGCTGCTCGGCGCCATGACGATCTATGTGCTGCTTCGGCGGCAGATGCGCTATCTGACGGTTCGCCGCCGGTGGCGGCGCAGTCTGGCGGCGTCGGTGCTGCTGGTCGAAGCCATCGTCTGCTTCCTGATTCCGTTGAGCGGTATCGTGTGGATGTTCGTCGACAAGGTACAGGATTTCACGCTCGACCCCCAATCGCTGATCTCCTCGATCCGTCATGTCTCCGAACAGATCCGCCTGCGGATCGGTTACGATCTGTTGCAGGACAGCAACATCTCGTCGATGGTGGCCGTGATCACCCGATTCGGGCAGGCGTTTCTGCAAGGTATTTTCAGTTTCGGGGTCAATATCGTCATGCTGTTGTTCGTGCTCTATTTCATGCTGATCGGCGGTACCCGCATGGAGAATTATTGCCGGGCCATGCTTCCGTTCAATGCCACCGTCGCACGCAACGTGACGAACGAAATCTATATGATCGTCCGCTCGAATGCGATCGGCATTCCGCTGATCGCCGTGGTGCAGGGGTCGATCGCCTATGCGGGTTACCTCGTCTGCGGCGTTCCCAGCGCGTTGTTCTGGGGAGTCGTCACCTGCTTCGCCACCATTCTGCCCGTCGTCGGCGCGGCGCTCGTCTGGGTTCCGCTCGCGGCTTATCTCGCGGTGGAGGGAAGTTGGGGCGCCGCCGTCGGGCTGATGGCCTACGGCGTGCTCGTCGTTACGCAGTCGGACAATGTGATCCGGTTCATTTTACAGAAGAGAATGGCCGACACGCATCCGCTCGTGACGATTCTCGGCGTGCTCATCGGCCTGCCGCTTTTCGGGTTCATGGGCGTTATCTTCGGCCCGCTGCTGCTGGCGATGTTCGTCTTCTTCGTCCATATCTTCAAGCGCAAATACCTCGACGGCGCGGAGACCGCGCGTCTGTTCGTTCCCGACAGGTAGCTCGCCCCGCAAACGGAATCGGGAGCCGACATTCGGCTCCCGATTCCGTTGTAAATGCATCCGAAAGGTTTATTCGCGGATGCAGCGCACCGAGTAGGCGTCGGCGCGGGCACCTCCGCCGGCGGGCGAGGTGGTAATCATCTCGTTGCCGGCCGTGTCCTTGATCTGGAACGAGAGCACCGAGTAGGCCCCGCCCCGGAACATGTCGCCGGGGTAGGGTGCGTTGCCCCAATAGGAACCCCACAAGCCGCTCATGCTGCCCATCAGCATGGCGTAGGAGCCGTCGAAGCGCGCCGCTGCGGGGAAGTAGGAAGATGCGCTGTCGCTCAGATTGAAAGTCCAGCCGTAGTCGTAGTCGGCGAGCGATTTCGCACCGTCGCCGCTGATGTCGGCGATATCGAAATCGTCGATCACCCAAGCGTAGCCGCCCGATGCGGTGAAGTTGCGGAATACGTCGGCAGGCGGAACGCGCCATCCGACGGGACACGGGTCGTAGAAGGATTTGGCCCCCTTGTTGAGGAAGTCGTTCGTTTCGTTGCGTTCAGCGCCTTTGGGATTGCCCCACAGGGCGTCGTTGCTCATGTCGGCCTGCAACCAGTCGCGCGAGGTGTTGAATTGTGCATAGTTGGAGAGGCAGACCGTCGGATTGGCGATGGCGAAGGCGAGATTGTTGTCCGCTGTGCTCGACTGCGACGAGTTGGTGATTTTGATTTCGTTGTCGTCGCCGTCGTAGATCGGCGCACCGACGGTGGCGGTCGTTCCGGTCAGCGTCGGTGCCGCGGGAAACGGATCTTTGCGGCCCCACTGGTAGAGCAGTCCGTAACTGCCGACGTCGCCTGCGGTGTTGTGCATCGCGCCGAGGTTCATGTTCATCACCTCGTATCCGGTTTTCGAATTCAGCCCCGCGACTTCGGCTTCGGGATACCAGATGTGCCAGCTCCACAGGATCGCTCCGTCCTTGACGGCGATCACGGCGTTGCCCGGTCCGGCGATCTTGAAGCTGATCCGGCCGTCGGCCAGCGTTACGCCCGATATCAGACCGGGTGCGCTCTGCCAGACGACTGCGGCGCTCGTGCCCGCGATGGCCGTGGGCGCATCGAGCCCCTCGGTCGTGGCGCCGTTGCCGCGCACGGTCGCGTCGAAACTGTAATTGCCGGCGGCGGTGACGAGGTAGCAGTTCGAAGTACCTTCCCTGCTCAGGTCGGTGTACTTTTCCTTGCCCGCTTCCTGCGATACCTGCAATTCGCGGCTGACGGAGCGTTCGCCCGATGTTGCGGTTACGGTCACGGTGGCGGCCGGCATCGCTTCCGGCGTCTCGTTCTTTACGGCCGATACCGTGAATTTACCTGCGGAGACCGCGACATCGCACCACTTCTGGTCGGAAACGGCGTTCCAGCTCTCCATGTTGGTCGTGACGGTGATCTCGACGCTTCCGCCTTCTGCCGGAAATACGATCGGGGCATCGGGCGCCAGCGTCAGTTCGGGATCGGGAAGTTGTTCGGGGGTGTCGTTGTCGGAGCATCCCGTCAGATATACGCTCAGTGCGCATATCGCCAACAGTAAAAATTTCTTCATACGCTTTTCGTTTTTGAGTTAGACACTATGTTCCCTCTCCGTTTTGTCGTCGGACAAACGGTCGAATCATTTCTGTTGCATGATCGGACGGGCAGCCGCCCTAACTAACCTTGGGGATAAAGATAGGGCGTTTCGTGCGAAAAAACAAGCGTTCGGATCGTTTTTTCGCTTTTCCCCGTGTCGTTGTGCGTTGATGCGACGGAAGTTGCGGCAGCGGCAAATCCCGTCTTTTGGCAGGAGGATGGTTCGTGTATGTCGGGAAACGGATTTCTCCGGCTGTTGTTTCGCCCGGAAATACGACGGCATGGGGACGTCGGAAAAAAGCCTCCCTTTGTCACCCGTGTCGCCAGCCGAGCGCACCCGCTTGCGGGGTGCCGAGGCGCCGCAACGGAAGCCGCGCACAGCGCCGGCAAAGGCAGATTTGGAGGGAATGTCGAAACGAGGATTTCTCCGGCTGTTACTTCGCCCGGAAATACAACTGCATGGGGACGCCGGAGAAAAGCCTCCCTTTGTCAAAGGGAGGTTTGGAGGGAATGTTGAAACGAGGATTTCTCCGGCTGTTACTTCGCCCGGAAATACAACTGCATGGGGAC
>ERZ824575.2513-NODE-2513-length-14265-cov-3.563054_pt1 | contig 14265 bp, 20 predicted proteins | sample MGYA00519470_ERZ824575 | MGnify/ENA primary metagenome ERZ824575 (study PRJEB31778, sample SAMEA3449170) | human gut metagenome | biome: human gut; feature: human-associated habitat; material: faeces | place: United Kingdom | collected 2010/2012 ...
CCAAAAGCCCCATCAGGCCGCTTTTGCTGCCGCCGTACACCAGCGCATTGCCGCTTTCGCCGATCCAGCGCCCCAGCTGCTGCACAGCCTGCGGCAGTGCAGGGTCGTTGCCAAGGTTTGCCCCCAGATATACAGTAATGTTCATTTGGTCAACCTCTCTTTCCGGGTCAGATGCTCCACAGCACTGCGCCCAGCACCGCAGAAAGAAGGATCATCCCGATGGGGGACGGCGCTTTCTGTGTTTTCTTTTTATAGGCAAAATGCAGAATGCCCAGCAGGGCAAACACCGCCAGTGCACGCACATCCGGGGCAAAGCCGCCGGCAAGGGTGGTAAAGCCGCCCAGCGTGGAAAGCCCCATGGTGCAGGCGGTGGCTAAGATCATAGCCACCACGCAGGGGCGCACCCCGGCCAGAAAGGCGTTGACCCCGGCGTACTTCATCAGGCTGTGCAGCGCCGCCGCAATGAGCAGGATGATGAAAAACGAGGGCAGCACCACCCCCAGCGTAGCGATCAGCGCCCCCGGAAAGCCGCCCTGTGATGAACCGATAAAGGTTGCCATATTGACCGCCAGCGGGCCCGGCGTGGACTCGGAAACGGCGATAAAACTCAGAAATTCTGCTTCGGTCAGCCAGCCATGACGCAGCACGGTCTCCCGCACCAGCGAGATCATCCCGTAGCCGCCGCCAAAGGAGAGCGCTCCGATCATCAGAAAATTGAGGAACAGCTGGAGGTAGATCATGCTTTCTCCTCCTTCCGCAGCTTTCTTAACAGGTAGAGCAGCACCCCTGCCGCCCCACAGAGCAGGATGTAGTAGAGGGACGAGAAGGACACCGCCGCCACCGAGCAGCCCACCATGGCCGCCACAACACCGGCAACGATGATCCTGTTGAAGGCCGTACCGGACAGGCTTTTCAGCATCTTCAGTCCCGCCGAAAGGATCAGATAGATGACGCAGACCTGAATGCCCCGGAACGCGCTTGCCACTGCCGACAGCTGCAGGAACCGGTCAAACACCAGTGAGATCAGGTAGATGACCACAAACGAGGGCAGGCAGACCGCCAGTGTGGATGCCGCGGCCCCTTCTGCCCCTTCGATCTTATACCCCACATAGGTGGCGCTGTTCACCGCCACAGGGCCCGGCGTGGACTCCGCAATGGCGACCATATCGAGAAATTCCTCCCGGCTCAGCCACTGCTTGTCCTCCACAAATTCCCGTTCCAGCAGGGCCACCATTGCGTAGCCACCGCCAAACGTGAACGCACCGATCTTCAAAAAAGTCCAGAACAGATCTCTTGTTTTTTTCATACACTTCACCTCGCTGCCTGCCTATTATAGCATAAAGTCTCCCATCAGGAAACCCCTTTGCAAGACCTGCGATCATCCTATCTCTTCCGGCACAAATGAGTCCTTCTCACAAACAAGGTAGATGTCCTTCTTCATTTTCTTCTCAAAGTATTGCTTCAATCTCATATTGGAATCCCACTTGTCTTGCGGATAAAAGCCATACCGTTTCTTTACATCGTTCATTCTATCTTCTATATCCAGAACCCCTTCCGCTCCTGCCAGACTATCACACAATTGAATCAGCCGGTCATAATCGTCGTATACTGTCCTGGCCAATTCAGCCTTAATCATTTTCATCTCTTCCTCTGAAACATCAAGCTTTCCAATGTATTCATCCACCGTGTGATTGTTAAAAGAATGCGTCAAACAGATTTTTGCCGCCTCATCATATCCAAGCGACATCATAAATCTGTACCCATCGGAAACATGGCCAAGATGTCTTACGCCAAATTTTCTTCCTATATCATGCAGTAAGCCTAAAACATAGGCCTTCTCCGCATTCATGTCTCCACATGCCACTGCTATTTTTTCTGCACAATGTGCTGCTGTTAAACTATGTTTTCCCCAAGGCCCCGGATTATTTGATAGACCATCCCGAATCAACGCCATTGCCTCTTCTCTTGTCGGCAGCATAACCTATCCCTTCTTTCCCTTTTCTTATGCATTGATAAAAACAAATGCCGAAAACCCGCATGAATACAGGCTTTCGGCATTTTGATCCATTACTCGAGCTCGGTAAGTTCAATTTCTTACTAAACAAATTTGTTTAGTAAGACTGTTTTTTGTAGGTTGCTTTTCCATGAGGTTGCTGTGCTCTATGACGTTCGCTGATTTTTTAGTATCAGGATAGTATCACACAACCAGCGGAATCTCTGTGTGTATTATAACGTATTTACGTTCAGGATGCAACTGTCTTTTAAGGATTACTTCTTGCTTGCATCTGCCAGATAGTTTTCTCCCCATTTACACATCGCATCCAAAATAGGAATGATGCTTCTCCCAAAGTCGCTGAGCGAATATTCTACCTTTGGCGGCACAACAGGATAAACTTTCCGAATAACTAAGTTATCATTTTCAAGCTCCCGGAGCTGCTGTGTCAGCATTTTAGGCGTAGCCTTGGGAATCAACTTTCCTATCTCATTAAAGCGCAAGGTATTATCAATCAAATGCCACAGAATAAGTGCTTTATATTTCCCACCAATCAAATCGAGGGTTGCTTCAACCGGGCAGTTAAAGGTACTTGGACATTTCATTTTTCTCTTCCCTACACTATCTTTTTGGGTAGTATATAACAAAAAAGTGCGTTCTTGCTTTTTTGAAAACGACTGATAAAATCATAGCATAGGCCGATTGAATTATCAAGACCCTACACAAATTTACACTTCCAGAAAGGACCATCACATTATGGATTTTTTGACACTTGCAAAGAAACGGTATAGTGTACGCGCTTACACAAAGCAGAAGGTTGAGAAGGAAAAGCTGGATGCCATCTTAGAGGCAGCTCACGTTGCACCCACGGGTGGTAATTGCCAACCTCAACACCTGATTGTAGTGCAGAGTGATGAGGGCCTTCGTAAAATTGGAAAGGCCACAAATATCTATGGTGCGCCGCTGGCAATTATCGTTTGCAGCGATACAAATAAGGTCTGGACACGTCCCTTTGATGGTAAAAAGCTGACCGATATTGATGCAAGCATCATTACCGACCACATGATGATGGAAGCCACCTACTTAGGTTTAGGAAGCGTATGGGTATGCTATTTCAAGCCGGACATCCTGAAGGCTGAATTTAAGATTCCCGACAACCTTGAACCGGTCAACATCCTTGTCCTCGGCTACGCCGACACCTCTCGTGAAAAGGCTCTGTCCGCAGATCGCCATGCAAAAATGAGAAACTCTCTTTCTGCCATGGTATCTTTCGAGAAGCTTTAACTTAAAATTATATCTTTATATCATTCTATTTTCTCTGGCACGTCCAACCATTAAGTTTTTCTTAATAGTTCCAACTGCTAAACTCGAACCATCCGGAAATCCCGGATAGTTGATAGACCACCCAAGTTATTAAGCATTCCTTAACAACTGCTCCGAACTCTTCGGAATTTCCGAAGAGTTGCCCCTATATACGCAGAACCCCCGTCAGCGCACACTGACAGGGGTTCTGCTCGTTCTTGATGGGATTGAGTAGAGCTTACTCGAGCTCGATTGAAGCAGGGCATTTCCTGCTCTTTTTAGTGTTTTTGAGGTGCGGTTTCACGTTGTTATTTCCTCGTATTCTTCCTATTCTCCCTCTTTAGCGGGTGCCGTAATGCCATGTGAATGCCACAGCCCAAAAAAGAGGCCCCAGCGTCGAGGCCCTGCGCTCAGCGTAAGGTTTCGGACGTCGGGGCCTCTTTGTCCAAGAGAGCGTTTCCTGCATTTCATTTTACCGCAGCGGGAAGTGGCTGTCAAGCGGGAAGCGATTTACATTGCAATGCTCCATTTTGTGCGGTATACTGAGGCAAGGGCAAAAAGCCCATCAAGAACAGGAGGTTCAATCATGAAAAAATTTCTTTCCACGCTTGCTGTGCTTTTGACAGTCTGCTTGCTGCTGTGCTCGTGCGGCAAAAAGACGAAATGCAGCGGTCAAGCCGTTTCCGTTGGCAAGAGCGCGATCGAGGCCGCGGACGACTACCTGGACAACAACCAGTCGGCACACGACGCTCTGGACAGGCTGGACGAGCTCAAAGAGAAGATGGAGTATGTGGACTCTGAGGACGCATCAAAGCCCACCCACAGTGCAGACTACTCCGTTTCCTCCGATCTGGTTCTGCTGTCCCACGAGATCACGTTTGACAGCATCGACCACGATCGGTACGACAAAATTTTGGAGAAGCGGAACGACATAGCAAAAACCATCGGCGAGAAAAAGCGCAAATGAGATCAGACCGGCAGGCTTTCAACGGCCCGCCGGTTTTTGCTTTCAGCACTCAAATTCAAAGTCCACAGTTGAAAACTATGTGCAAAATGTGGAAAGCAAAATAAGGCCCGTCCCGGAGTTTTTTCTCCAGAGACGGGCCTTTTTTTATTTCGCGCCAATCGCGCGGCGCGCGTTTAATACACTGAAATCGCACGATTTACGCTGATTTTATGCTGACTTTTTGCAAAAAACGCGTTTAATGTTGGATGCTCCAGGCGTTTATGTCGGGAGCATGATGTTTGCGCGGCATCACGAAAACGTGTTTGTATGGTGTGCATTTTGTTGACCTCAACAAAATGGTGACGTTTTGTCACCGTTTCGCCGTCAAAGCGGGCTTCATTCACGGAAACGACCCATTTTAACGAAGGTTGCGGATATGTAGTGTTTTTCTTAGGGTTGCTCCTTCATGTTTTCGTGGCGTCACGCAGATATTACTTGCTGACGCCCTTGTTGCGGCTGATCTGGGCCTGGATGCGGGTCGTCAGGTAGCCCACGGTATCTCCGCCGCTGATTTCCTTGATGTAGTCCAGAGCATCTTTGCTCAGGCTCTTAATTGCTACCGAGATCGCACGGCTCAACGCCTGGGCCTGCTCCTCCTCTTTGAACGTGCCGGCCTTTTTCAGATCGTCAACGTAGGACTGGTTCATGGCCGCCACGGCGTCAGCCACCGCGTTTGCGATCTCCTGGACGAGGCGACGGGTCACTTCGCTTTTGGCGTTCTCCTCAGCAGATGCGCTGATCGAGGCCGCGGCCTTCTTCACGCAGGCAGTTGCAAGGGGCAGACAGACCATCAGGACGGCCCAAAAACCTTCACGCAGAATGTTGTTCATAATCGTTCTCCTCTCAAATCACAGTTTTGCCAGGTACTTATCCGCACCCGACAGTTTTTTCCAAGAAGCGGGGCCGCAGATGCCATCTGCAACAAGCCCGTTCTGCTTCTGGGCAGACAAAAGGGCCTGCGTGGTTGCAGGCCCGAAGTTTCCATCCTCTTTGATTTTGAGCAGCTTTTGCAGCAGAATGATCGCCGATCTGTTCGCTGCACCGACGCTCCCCTGCCGGATGGTGGGCAGGATGAAGCTATTGTACGTCGTCGAGGGATAGACGCCCGGAGATGTGCAGAGCCAGGTTGCCTTGCCTGCGCGGGTGTCCGCGTGGCACATAGCAGCCTCGGAATGCCAGTAGATGCCGATGCCGCCGAAGCCCACCGCCTGCGCGATGATGCCCAGCGCGACCGGATTCACGACCCGATCGAGGGTGCGCCAGTCGGCAGCAAACCCATAGAGGTGCTTGCTGTGCGAGCTGCCGTGTACCTTGGCGTTGTGCGTGATGCAGCGATACCCAGACGTGACCTTCAACTTAACGCCCAGCACATCCCGGATGCTCTGGAGCTTGTCTACGAGCTCCAGATCGATCATCTGGGCGTCGCACTTCTTGCACTGGCATTCAAATTCATCCCTGGTAAAATTCTTCGTCAGCGCGGTTTTGTCCCCGCGCTTATAGGTTACAATGCTCATACAAAATCACTCCTCTCTGCTATGGGTCATAAAAAGTCATGGCTTTCCAGCAGCTCGTCGTAAACGCGGTTGATGTTGTCGATGGCATGGACGCACTTTCCATTCGGGAAATTCTTGTGCTTTTGGCAGTAGCCCTCATAGTCATGCACGATGTCGAGCATTTCGTCAAAGTGCTCTTTTGTGTGACGAACCCCGTGTATCAGTTCATCATTGAAACGCAAAATTTGTGTTCTCCACGATCTAGCTTCTCGGTCATCATCGGTAATAACATGTTCGTCCAGCTTCTTTTGCATTTCCTCCAGCCGCTGCTGCATGGCATCAAGACGCTGCGTTACATCGGCGTTTAGGTTTTTGCTTAAAAATCCAATAATAGCCGACCATGGGTTGATCTTGATAGGCGCGATCTCGACAAGGGACAGCAGGATGATGACAGCAGGCGTGACCATGACAGGCCCCCACGTTTCCAAGATGGCTTTCAGGCTCATTCCGTATCACCTCCCCTCTGTTTGGATTCAGGCCGCAGGTCTGCCCCGCAGCCCCTCATACAGCATCCCACCATCAACACACCGAACTCGGCCCGTTCGGTGGTGGTGTTCTCGCCCTTGGCTTCCAGCCTGTCCAGCAGGCTTTCGCACAGATCGGGCCAGCTTTTATGCTGCATAGTCTTCGCCCGTGATGTTCTTGTAGTCCTCGGCGGTGATCTCGCCCTTGTTTACGCGCTCGGCCAGAACTTTCTTCACGCCAACGCGGCGGGATGCGGGCATCTCTGCCCAAGTCTTAGTGCCTGCAATCAGGCGGTTTGCCCAGATAATGTTCATGGTGATACCTCCTTATTCCTTGTTCAGCGCTGCGTCCAGCTCACACAGCGCGGTTTCGATGTCGGTTAAGCGCTTCTCGTTGGCCGCGTCCTGTTCGCACAGGGCATCTTCCATTTCAGCCACACGGTCGGGCAACTGTTCGTGCTCCTGCTGCTTCTTGGCTGCGGCTTCCTTCTCCTGCCGGGTGGGCAGATTGTCCTTTTTCCACTGAATCATGGTGACTGTCCTCCTTACTGGAATGCGCCGGAGACGGCTTCGATGTAGCCGCCCTCGCCGGATTCGCCGCGCTCCACGCTGACGCGGAAGTTGAACGCCGCGCCGTTGGCGGCAGTGCTGTTGGTGAACACGATATTCACGCCTTTCTGCACCTCAGTCGTGGCATCCTGCCAGACCGGGGAGCTGTCGAGTGCGTTGTTGGTCACTTCGGCTTTGAACTTCGCATCATCGGGGATGGAGCCGGTCACCTGAAGCACGGCAACGGTAATGTCGCCCTCAACGGCCAACGGTTCAGCCAGCGTCACGCTTGCGGCGTGGACGGCCTTGGTAAAGGTCGCGGACGTGCTGACGGTTTCCTTGCCGTCGCTCACCTCAACGGTGATGGTGTGGTTGCCGTTCAGGATTTTCTGGAATCCGGCAGCGCTGGCCGTCTGCTCAAAGGTCAGGGCCGTGCCGCTGGCAACGCCGGTGCAGGTCTTGGTGGTCTTGCCGTCCAGCTTTTCGGTGACGGTCAAGGTGTCGCCGTCGGCATCCCTGACGGTGTACTTCCACGCAAAGGCCGCGTTCTTCCGCCCCAGAGCTGCGCCGTCCGTGCTGACGGTAGGTGCAGTGTTGACACTGACCGTGCCATCGTCAGAGACCACGAGTGTAGAGGGAAGAATGAAAGCGGGGCGAACACCACCGGAGTAGTAGTACCAGTCGAGGCTGTCGGCGTACGGAGAGCGCAGCCACCAAAAGGCAGCGGAGCTGCCATTGTATGCAATACGCTTGCTGTTACCGCTGGAGCTGTTGCCAAAGTATGCCAGCCTCACACCGTCCTTCGGGAAATAGCCGTTGTCGCTGGTCGTCCAACCAACCTCATAACCAGACAGCAGGAACACTTTGGTGCTCAGGCCGTTGGAGCCGGTGGCAAGGCTGCCGCCGGAACCAGTGCCGTTCTGGTACGGGATTTTCACCTGCTTAATAGCCGCCCGGATGCTGCTGTCGATGAGGTTGTAGAACGTTCCGTTCAGGTATGTGTGGATGCTGGAATCCTTGTAGGAGTTATTGTTGCCGAACGTGGACGTGGTGTAGATGTCCTTCATCAGCAGCCACGTTCCATTGCAACTCGAATCATAGGTGCTGGTGTTCGGGTTGCCCTGCTGCACAACAATAAAATCTTTGGACGCGCCGTTGACTTTGATTTTGACAATGCTGCCAACGGCTTTCGTGCCCAGTTTTACGTTTGCCATTGTTACCTCCTTGTTTTCGTTCAGGCCCACGGCATGATCTCCGCAGGCCGCGTGTTCTGCGATACAGAGAGGGACAGGGCTTTGTGCTGCTTCTTGTAGATGCAGCGGCATTGCCTCGCCCGCCGTCTGTCACGCGCGAGTTTGTTCGAGTTGATTTTTCGATGGATAGGGATTTTACAGTCAAGCAATTTTTCGAGCCGGTCAGCGTACTTGCGGCGTAAAGAGTAAGTATCGCCATGGGCGGCATGGGCATCCCACGCATCAAAGCTCCGCAGGATTTCCTGCTTGGTCACTTCGCCTGCGGGGTATGCCGTCTCCCAATATCTGATCTTGTTCTTCATCCGCTTGGAGCTATCCCGGCGCAGCTTTTGGATGACCGCGCCGGTGTCGGTCAGGTAGCTATGGAATCCAAGAAAATCAATACCGTTCCGCAGCGGGAAAATGGCGGTTTTCTGGTTCAGCTCAAGGCCGTAACTGTCCATGAGCGCCCGAACATCCCGGAGAATGCACTGCAATTTCTTCTTGTCCGAACAGATGATGTAGAAATCATCCATGTATCGGCCATAGTATTTGATGCGGTACTTTTCTTTGATGATGTGGTCGAACTCGTCCAAAAACATGAGGGCGAAAAGCTGGCTCGTCTGGTAGCCCAGCGGCAAGCCGTCCTCCATCACGTCGATGTAGATGCAAAGCAGCTCATAGACACGCGGGTCAACGCCGCGCTTGTCCAGCACGGCCTTGAGCTTGCGTTTTAACTTCCGGTGGTCGATGCTGGCAAAGAAATGCCGCACATCGCCTTTCAGCACCCAGCCGTCCGCGCCGTGGCCCTCACGGCGGTAATAGTCCACCATGTGTGTTTTCAGGCGCATCAGGCCGTCGTCTGTGCCTTTGCCGGTCTGGCTTGCGTGGCTGTCCCGGATAAAGCTCTTTGTCAGAGCATCATACAGGATGTTATCGACCAGCGCGTGCAGCACCACCTTGTCCACAAATGCGGGGGCGTGTACCATGCGGCGCTTCGGCTCATAGACGGCAAAGACCTCAAACTTGCTCGGCACATAGCATATCTGCTGCCGGATGTCGCCGCCCGGCTGGCGTACATCACGCACAGCCAGCTTGCGGGACAGCTTTTCCGTGCAGGCCAGCGCCTGCGCCTCGTACTCGATTGTTTTGCTTTTACTGCGCTTTCCCTTCCGGGCTTCAAGGTAGGCTTTGTAAAGTACCTCAAAGCTGCACAGTTCTTCGTATGTCAAAATGACCCTCCGCTGGTTCGCGTTACGGTAGTGGGCTGCATCCGGCAGGGATGGCCCACCTCAGCGGGATGTATTTATCACTTGCCTGCATCGGCAAGCGACAGGATGCGGTTTCCTTTGATGGGCGCACTGCTTTCAGCTTATGCCTACTCGTCACACGGTTCCATCAGAGCGGGGCGAACACCATAGGAGTTGTTGTACCAGTTGTTGTTGTTGGAGCCATCGGTGTTGACGTTCCAGACGTTGTTGTTATTGTTGGTGTTCGGAGAGCGCAGCCACCAAATGGCAGCGTCAGACAAACAAACCGCACCCTTTATGCAAAGCGGTTGCCCGCTGCGCGTTTACGGTTCCGGGTAAAGGACGGCTTTCAGGGCGGCAGCCTGTTCGGTCAGCCGTTTCCGTTCCGCTTCTGCCCGGAGTTTTTCGGCACGTCCGCGTTCCGACGTGAGCCACTTCATCGCCGGGTATTTTACGTCCGTGACCTTCTTTGTCCAGATACCGGCTTTCTTCGCACTGATGATACCTTCCTCCGTGCAGATGGTCAGGTATTCCAGCAGCAGAGAGCAGCCGTCCACAACTGCGCCGATCTTCTCAACGCGCTTGTCGTAGTCGGTCTGGAAATTGACATTGTTCGCCGCGTGTGCATCCAGCAGGATTTGCCGGGCGGTCAGCCGGATGCCTTCACCATACAGCCGGAAAGTGCTCTTGGAAAAGCCCTCTCTGTCCCGTGTGTCGAGTGCATGGACGGCAGTGCCGCACACCTTCTGGATGTCGCGCACATCTTCGAGCGCTGCGACTTTCTGGATGATCTTCCGGGCATCACTCCGGCTGATGTCATCGGTGACAATGCGGGTCGCCCTCTGGGTGTAGCGCAGCAGCTCCCGCGCATTCGCGCCGACCTTGAATGTTTCAGCCATCGTCAGAACTCCACCCTTGCCTGTTCGGCGTTCCACGCACCGGTCACGGTCAGGCCGTCCAGACTGCCGAACGTGGCAGAGAACGGATTTTTCGTGACGTTCGTGCCGAACTTCAGCTCAATGGCCTTGATGCTGGCGTTCATAGCTGCCACACTGGCACGGATGTCGCTGTGGGCATTCTCCGCACCGTTGTGAGCGTCCATGGCTGCGCTGATGCGCTGGTCGGTCTCAGCCTTGGTGTATGCGTCCACCGCCGGACGCTGCGATTCAGACAGCTTACCATCCGCATCCAGCGTTGCCACGCCGCCCGGTACGCCGATCTGGTTAGTGCGGACAACATCTTCATCCGGCGCCTTGCCGGGGCCTGCGTTAAAAGAACCGTATGCCATTTAGGTTCCCCCTTCCTGTGCATCCGTGTATTTCACGGTGCTTGTAATGTGATACTGTGCAGAAATTTTCTCGGTCGGAGCTTTGGCGGCCCTCAGCCGCAGCTTTCCTTCGAGGCTTTCGGTCGCAATAAAGCCCACCGCACCCGCCACATCGTAAAATTCCGGCAGTACCGTAACATCCACAATGTCGGTAGCCAACAGGCCCGCAATGGGGATGTCACAATAAAAATAGCCGGGGGAGGAATCATCCTCGCCCCAGCCATCGACCGGAATCGTAAAAGACACCGCAGCCGTGACATCCTGCTTTTCGTGCAGGATGTCATCGGTTTCCTCGAATCCGTTTGCCGTTGCTTCGGAAAGGTCTCCGATTGCGGTGTTGCACTGCTTGATGTGGCTGCAAAGCGCGGCAAGCCCTGTGCCCAAAAGCGTTTTGACCTTCGCTTTTGCCATAGAGCTTACCTCCTCATGTCTTAGTCAGCCAGCAGAGCGGCGATCTCCTCTGCGGAGAAGTCCTCCACATCCTCGTCGTGCAGAACATTCTCCGGCTCGGTGTACACGACGACTTCCTTGCCGTCAATGTTCACATTGCCGTTGGTGGAGCTGGCTGCGGTCTTGGTGGCACCCTCAGAGACACCGGCCAGCTTTTCGCCCTCGGCATCGGTCATCAGGCGCTTGCCAGCCTCGGCGGCCACAAAGTCGGCAGGCTTCTTGCCGCTGTCGGTCAGGTTGCCCTCGCCGTCCAGCGCAGCGAGGTTGCCGGTGGTAGCACCAGTGACCTTATCGGCCTTGCCGGAAATGTCCACTTCCTCAGGGGTGGGAACATACAGACCGTCGTCCTTCAGGGTCAGAGCGTTGCCCGCAGCAGCGGAAACATTGACCTTGACATCCACCTCATAGCCAGCGATGGTAACGGTGGTGGAAGCATCCTTGCCGACGGCCTTAGCCTTGTAGGTATCCACCAGCGCAGCCATGCTCAGGAAAGAGTAGGTGCAGGAGTCAGGGTTCTCGCCCTTGACGGCCAGCACCATGACGGGCTTGCCGTCCAGCTTGGGGTCGGTAGCGCCGGGGTAGGTCGCAGCATCGAACTTGAACTTGGCCACGAAGGTGGTCTTGGTCTGGTCGAGGAACAGCTCAGAGGGGAAGTCAACGGAGAAAGCAGCAGTGCCGCTCTTGTCGGTAGAGGTGTAGAAGTTCACGGTGTTGCCGTCAACGCCAAGAGACTTGATAGCAGCGTTGGCTGCGGTCTGCACAGGGGTAAAGGCGTCCTTCTTGACGAAAGTCTTCTTGATCTCAGCGGTCAGGTTGCGGATGGTGGTCTTGGTAGAAATCCGCTTAGACATAATAGTGTCCTCCTAAAAATTATTTCAGCATATCAACGATTTCCTGCTGCGTTTCTTCCTCGTCGAGCAGGTCTTCACTCGTCATAACGGTTTCTTTGCGGACGGTCAGCGCGTTTGCGCTGTCGAAGTCAAGACCTTCGCCGATGCGGACGGCAATAGCGCCGCTTGCGTCGCGCTTCAAGCCCTGACCGATGCTTACGCTACCGGTTTCACCCGAACCACCTCCTTTCCCGAACAGGGTTACGGTCGCCTGAATATCTGCTTCCGGGATGCGCTGAGCGAAAAATCTGATGAAACCATCATGCGTTTCGCACCCGTTCAGGACGCCCGCTTTGGTCGTAGTATAGAAGCTGCCGGGAGATACAACGCCAACGGGTACAAGCTCACTGGTGCTGTCCGACAGTTCTGCATCATAAATGCACTGGTAGTAATCCATACCGCCAGCGTTTTCGTAATCATCCTCGTTGCGGGCGGGCTTCCACCCGTCAGCCGCAAGGGTGAGTTCGTAGGAGCCATAGTAGCCGCCTGTTCCGCCGTCCACCTGTTCCTTGATAAGAGCCTTTACCTGTTCTTCGTTCAGGATTTCCCCGGATTCAGACAGGTTCTTCACGGCTGCGCTGACCGCTGCCGTGATGGTAGTCGCATGGGCACTGGCGTCGGCGTTGTGCTTCTCGATCTCGGCCTTGACCAACTTCATCAACGCCTGCACCTGAGGGTCAACGGCGATGGACATGTTGGCTTCTGCCGAAACAGCCAGCAAAACGGCGATTTCAAACGAAAACTCGGAGTTCGTGCTTGCGGCAGGAACTTCAATGCCGCGCTCGTCCTGCATCAGGAACAGGAGCGTTTCAGTTCCGTCATTCAGGACACCGAAAACTCCGATCTGGTGCATAACGTAGGTATCTGCTGCACCGGTGGCCTGAATGCTGACCTTGCGGGCGGTTTTGCCGTCGTCCGTGACGGTTTCAATGCCCAGCAAGGACAGCTCGTGCGTGTCGCCGCTGACTGCGGTTTCTGCCGACAGGTCGGTGTCAACAGAGCCGGTGCCGCTCGCGGCGCGGGTAATGGTCAGTGCGCCGCCGGAGAGAGATTCCGACAGCAGGGCGGCACCGGCTTTCGTGTAACTGGATTTTTCCCAACTCACGTTGTCTGTCCTCCAATCGTAATAGTTACGGTTTCATGTGTGTGTGCAAGCCTTCCTGCGGCATAGGCTTGCGCGGAAATGGATTTCGGGGTAATGATTCCGGGAATTTCGACTGCTGCCATCATCCTTGCCGACGCAGCGGCTCCGGTGGTGTATGCCGTAGCTCCAACGGCTCGCGGCTGAATCACACCCGGCAGCCGGATGATGCAGGAAATAGCCGCGCTGTACTGAGCTACGGCGATATATGCAGGCGGCGCTTCGGGCTGATAGGTAAACGCGATAGAAAACGGAATATGTGCCGGAACCTTTTTTGACAGGATGTCGAGAACGTCGCTTACCAAAAAAGAGAATTCGTTTTTGGGTAAAGTGGAGATGTAAAGTTTGTTGTTGAACCGATCGTCAAACGGTTCGAGCTTTATATCAGACGGAGATCCCGTATAGGCTTGAAGCATTTCTGAGAGAAGCGTTGCAGAAACTTTTCCAAATCCAATGATATAGGATTTAATAAGCCTGCGCCGTTCTTCCAATGTGCGTTGGCTTCGTGTTCTGATATGGAGAAAGCGTTCCAGCTCAACAATAGCCGCCTCGTCCATTGAGTCGATAAAGCCGCTCGTGTAGATACCTTCAATAGCATCTTGAGCGCCATCAAGCAGTCTTCCGTTCGCTTTGAGGATAGCGACCATTTCCCGCACATCACGGTAATAGCGCGGGTAGTAGGAGATCAGCTCGTCATAGTTGCTGGCAAACTGCCGATTGTAGAATCTCTTCATGTTGTGACCGTCACCTCCCCTGCTACGGGGATAAAGTCAGCTCCGGGCTTGATGTTCTCGGTGCCGCCGTTCAGCGTCAGTTTTTTGTAGTCGAGCACGCAGTCCAGTCCGATGATGATCGCGCCGATGCGGGCAGCGCGGATAACGACATCCTCGGCGGCCGCTGTGGTCAGTACAGTATCTTTGAGGTAGGCGTCAATCGCTTCTTTCGCCTGCTCCTGGACTTCTTGCGGGGTGAATCCGCTTGCAAGATCGGCTTCAAAGGCGATGTCGATCTTGATTTCGTGGGCAGAAACAGCGGTGAAGTGTGCGCCAAGGTTGGCGACGCCTTCTCCCAGACCGTCGCCGACGGTATAGGTGTAGCCGTCCACCGT
>ERZ824575.2517-NODE-2517-length-14258-cov-5.401324_pt1 | contig 14258 bp, 10 predicted proteins | sample MGYA00519470_ERZ824575 | MGnify/ENA primary metagenome ERZ824575 (study PRJEB31778, sample SAMEA3449170) | human gut metagenome | biome: human gut; feature: human-associated habitat; material: faeces | place: United Kingdom | collected 2010/2012 ...
TGATTTCCTGATAGGTTGCTTTCAACTCGGCACTGGTGGCATCCAGCTCGTCCAGATCTAAGTCGATCTCTATCGTGTCATCCGGCTTCTGTTGGGACAAAAGAATAACCGTCTCAACGTGCACCGTATTCGGAAACATATCCACGCACTGCACCTTATCCACGACATACCCCCGCGCCAGCAGCACCTCCAGATCCCGCGCCAGACTCGTCGGCTTACACGAAATATAAATCATATGATCCACACCATAATTGATAATCTTTTCCAGCGCCTTCGGATGAATACCATCCCTTGGCGGATCAAGCACAATATAATCCGGCCGTTCCTCAATCGTATCGAGCACCTTTAAGACATCACCCGCCAAAAATTCACAGTTGTCCAGATGATTGAGTGCCGCATTCTCTTTTGCCGCCTCTACCGCTTCCTCAATGATCTCCACGCCCACAACTTTTTTGCAGACCGGAGCGAGCATCTGTGCGATCGTACCGGTACCGCTGTACAGATCATAAACGGTCTTGTCTGCCAGCATGTCCGGATTATCCCCGAGGATAAATTCGCGGGCTGTGGAATAAAGCACTTCTGCTCCGAGAGAGTTTGTCTGGAAAAAAGAAAACGGTGAAATCTGAAAACGCAGTCCCAACAGCTCCTCATAAAAATAATCCTGTCCGAAAAGTACTTCCGTTCCTTCGTTTTTTACGACATCCGCCACGCTGTCATTTTTTGTGTGGAGTACTCCTTTTAAGGTTCCTTCCAGGGAAAGTGCCAGAAGTACATCTTTCCATCCGGCTAAAAGCTGCTTTTCTTTTTCTTCGTTTACCGTTCCGGCATGTGGACATCTGCCCTGCTTTTCCAGCAATGCAGCCTCTATCTTTGCACGCTCGTCCGGCTCCTGCTCCTGTACATTTCTCCAATCCTGCGTCGTAGTGATCAGATCAACTAAAATCTCTCCGGTCTTTACTGCCTTTCGCACAAGAAGATGGCGCAGATACCCGGTATGACGCAGTCTGTGATAGAAGAAGATTTCCTGCTCCCTGAAATAAGCGAGCGTTGCCATGAGAATCGCACGGAAATCGCCATCCACGATCCGGCAGTCCTCTACCGTTACAATATCGTAAAAACTGCCGCGCTTGTGCATTCCAAGTGCCAGCGGTCCGTCCTTGTATTCATCTCCAAATGAAAATTCCATTTTGTTACGGTAAGCAAGCACACGCGGACTGTGTCTGATTGGCAGAAACTCATAAGCACAGGCATCCCCGATCGCCTGCTCTATCATGCCGCGTACCTGTGTCTCCTTGATCTTTAACTGTTCTTCATAAGGCAGACTCTGATACGTACATCCTCCGCACTGTCCGAAATGCCGGCAGGTATCTGCGGTCTCCCGTGGCGATTTCTTCACGGTTTCCAGAAGCCGTCCTTCCGCTTTTCCTTTTCGTACCTTATTTACTGCAAAGGAAACACGCTGTCCCGGAATGGTATTCTTGACGATGACGCGTTCTCCCTCGTCTGTCATCACAATCCCTTTGTTCGGGAATTCTACGGTTGTTACGTTTCCTTCTGCAATCTGCCCTTTTTTCATTCTTTTACTCCTCATGCATCATTCTGAATCTTATTTTCTTACAGAAAAAGGGACTACACAACTGCAGTCCCTTCTTTCTTCGTTCGGTTTTCTTTTTCTGCGCACCGCTCAAACTGCCTGAAAGTTCTCACGCTTCCGACAATGATTAATCCTCTGTCTTGTCTGCGGAAGCATCCTTAGACTCTGCAGCCGGCTCATCATCCTCATCCTCGAAGAAGTCATTGTCGAACTCATCTTCAAAATCGTCCTCAAAATCATCCAGATAATCCGGTGTAAAGAAACGATAAATTCCATAGATTGCTGCTGCAACTGCGACAACGATTCCAATCACGGCGAATACAATCACGAATTTGGAAGGTTTCTTCTCCTCTTCTTCCTGTCTCTTCAAAAACTTATTAAGCTTTGCTGCATCCAAAACATCCCCCACTTTGGTAGATGCTAAAATATCTTCTACTTTACTCATGATGGCACTTCTCCTTCCTGCATTTTTAATTACATCCATTATAGCATATCTTTCCCTGTTTTCCTATGAAAAATTTGTGTTTATAAAAAATTTATCATATCTTTTTTAATTTTGCAAAGCTTGCAAACATCTTCTTTGTTCCGACTTTGTCGAAATCTACGGTCACTTCATAGTCCCTGCCCCCGGAAACAATTGCCATGACTTCTCCATCGCCAAATTTGATGTGGCGGACACGATCTCCCACCTGATAGGACAATGCTCCACCCGCGGAACCAAAATCACGCTGGTTTTCCACCTTTGTATATACCGGTTTTGTGGCTTTGGAGGAACGGAAGGTCGATCCATATCCCTCTCCCACTTCTTTTCCATATCCGCTTCCACCATAACTCGGCACCGTCCGGAATGCCTTACGCGCCTTCTGAAATGTGGACTGTTCGATGGGTTCTTCCTTTGTCTTTGGCTCATAAATCTTTCCGGAAAGAAGTTCCGGCGGAATTTCCCTGACAAAACGGGATACTTTTCCATACTGTGTCTGCCCCCGCACCATGCGCACACGCGCGGAAGTGATTGTCAGATTTTTCTTTGCACGGGTAATTCCCACATATGCCAGACGCCGTTCTTCCTCGATCTCGGCCTGGGAGTTATCACTCGTAATAGACATATAACTCGGAAACAGTCCGTCCTCAAGTCCTGCCAGATAGACATTCGGAAATTCAAGTCCTTTCGCACTATGTAAAGTCATAAGTACCACATAGTCACTGTTTTCGTCAAAACTGTCAATATCCGCAACCAGAGCGACATTTTCCAGAAAGCCGTTTAAGGTCGGAGCTTCTTCCCCCTCCGCATAATCCACAGCTTTGCTGATCAATTCGTCAATATTTTCGATTCTTGCCTCTGCCTCATCCGTTCCCTCTGCTTCGAGTTCTCTGACATAACCGGTCGTTTCAATAACTTCCTGCAGCAGATCTGCCACGGAAAGCAGCTTTGCCTTTGCTTTCATAGACTGGATAAACAACACAAACGGCCGGATCTTTGCTGCCGCTTTGCCCAGCCCCGGTACCTGTTCTGCCACACAGAGCGCATCATAAAAACTGATCTCCTGCTCCTGGGCATACAATGCCACTTTGTTGATCGATGCCGCACCAATTCCACGTTTTGGGATATTGATGATACGCCGCACCGCCAGATCATCCTGCCCATTGTCGATGGTCTTTAAATATGCCAGCAGATCCTTCACTTCCTTACGGGCGTAGAAATTTACGCCGCCAAAAATTTTATATGGAATATTTGCTGTAATAAAACGTTCCTCAAAGAGACGGGACTGTGCATTGGTACGATAGAGAATGGCACAGTCTTTATACTGATACTCTCCTTTGCGTACCCGCCGGGCAATATCCCTTGCCACAAAATCCGCTTCCTCTGCCGCCGTATCCAGCTGCTCAAAGGTGATCTTGTCCCCGGCTCCATTGTCCGTCCACAGACGTTTTTCCTTTCGCCCCTGATTGTTGGCAATCACAGCATTGGCTGCATCCAGAATATTTTGCGTGCTCCGGTAATTCTGCTCCAGTTTGATCACTGTGGCATCCGGAAAATGATGTTCAAAATTCAGAATATTGTAGATATTCGCTCCCCGGAACTTATAGATAGACTGATCATCATCACCTACAACACAAAGATTCTGGTATTTTAAAGCCAGCAGACGGATCAGTTCAAACTGTGCGGTATTGGTATCCTGATACTCATCCACCATAATATAGCGGAAACGATCCTGATACGAGGCAAGCACCTCTTTGTCCAGTTTGAACAGTTCCACGGTTTTCATGATCAGATCATCAAAATCCAATGCATTATTCTGCTTTAACGCCTGCTGATATTCCCGGTAAACCTGAGCCTGTTTTCGTTTCACATAATCGCCTGCCGCGCGCGTCTCAAATTCGATCGGATCGATCAGCTCATCTTTTGCGGAGGAAATAGCAGAAAGAAACATTTTCTCTTTGTACATTTTCGTATCGATTTCCAGACGTTTGCAGATATCCTTCATCAGAGTCTTCTGATCATCGGAATCGTAGATGGTAAAATTGGTGCCAAACCCCAGCCTGTCAATATATCTGCGCAAAATACGCACACAGGTGGAATGGAATGTGCACACCCAGATACTTTCCGAACCATATCCCACCATCTGGTCAATACGCTCCCGCATCTCCCCTGCCGCTTTATTGGTAAACGTGATTGCCATGATATTGTAGGGATTAACCCCGCATTTCTCAATCAGATATGCCGTACGATGTGTCAGTACTCTGGTTTTTCCGGACCCGGCACCTGCCAGAATCAGAAGCGGTCCGTCGGTTGCCATCACAGCCTGCCGCTGTGGTTCGTTCAGTGCATCTAATAAGCTCATATCGTTTCTCCGTCTCTTTCCATAATTCATTATTCGTGTGTCTCATTATATCATAGATAGTCCGAATAGAACATACATTCTTTTGTTTTTTGAAAAAAGCATGAAAATGCCTTGTCATCTAGTTTTTATTACTATATAATGTGATATGAGGTGAAAATATGGACAACGAAGTAAAAGAATTTCTTGCTGCACTGCAGAAGAAACTGGTTTCAATCGATTACATCAAAACGGAAGACATTCCAAATATCGGTTTATATATGGATCAGGTCACGACCTTTATGGACGAGCAGTTAGAAGCCTGCAAACGCTATGAAGATGATAAAATTCTGACCAAAACAATGATCAACAATTATGCCAAAAACAATCTGCTCCCTGCCCCGGAGAAGAAAAAATATTCCAAGGAGCATGTGCTGACCCTGTTATTCATTTACTATTTTAAGAATCTGCTCAGCATCAACGACATCCAGTCCCTGTTAAATCCCCTGACGGAACATTATTTTGGCAACAAAGCCGGATTTAATATGGAAGATGTCTATAATGAGGTTTTTAATTTAGAGAGCACCGAGTCCGAGAAATTATTAAAAGATCTCGGGAAAAAATATGCACTCTCCCGTGAGACGTTCCGGAAATTTCCGGAAAATGATCAGGAATTTCTGCAGAATTTCAGTTTTATCTGTCTGCTCAGCTACGACGTATACATCAAAAAGATGATTATCGAAAGTGTTATCGACAATATCAACAGTCAAAACAGTAAAACAAATAAAAAAGAGAATTCCAAAAAGGAATCCTCCAAAAAAGACACCGTTTAATCCAAACGGATGATTGTATTTTCAGGCACAGATGCAGATACGCATCCGTGCCTTTTTTCTATTCCTGTTCCGGATGTTTCTGTGACAGACGGCTGAATACCATCTCATATCCGTCATTTCCATAGTTCAGAGAACGATTGACACGGCTGATCGTCGCTGTAGACGCCCCCGTCTTTTCCGCAATATCAAGGTATGTTTTCTGATCCCGCAGCATTCCCGCCACTTCAAATCGCTGTGATAAAGAAAGCAATTCATTGACCGTACACACATCCTCAAAAAATGTATAACATTCCTCTCTGTTCTGCAGACATAAAATTGCATCAAACAGATGATCTACTGCCTCTGTTTTAAGTTTCTTGCTCATTATGCTCCCTCTTTCCTTCCAAAAATCATGTCTGTATTTTATCATATTAAAGTTTTAAAGTAAACAGATTTCTTGCATTACCCCATTGTTATGCTATAATGTTTAGTACAGTTTACCAAACACGAAAACGAATGGAGCAATCTGGTGATATGTCAAGATGATTTTTGAAAAGATTTCGATATGTTTTTCAGAAAAAGGGTAACTTTAATAGACCTATGATTCAAGCAAAACATAAGTTCGACTAGTTAGAATCTTTAATTGATGTATCCAGCGATACGCCGGAGTACAATTGGTTTCTGGCCAGCAATCCATAAACCAAACGAACGAATTTACGTGAAGTCAGCGCGAGTGCTCTTTTGTGTTGATGTTTCGGAACTTCATTGTACTTCTTCCGATAGTACGTTCCGTACTCAACGTTGTGTTTTCTCATACTGTTGGCAGCTTCGCCAAGATAGTATCGAAGATAACGATTACCAGCTTTTATCATAGGAGTATCTTCTCCGTCGAAATCACCGGACTGGTTGGATTTCCATGTGAGACCGGCATACTTGGCAAGAGCATCAGATGAATGAAAAGCGGTTATATCGCCTATTTCAGCAATTATGCCACCAGCAAAGACAGGACCGATGCCGTCAATGGATTGAAGAATAATAAAAGCATTTGGGTTCAATCCTTTTATTTCTTTTTCAATAGCATTGTCAATGACTTTGATTTCTCTTTTAAAGGTTTCAATGCAGTTGAAAGAACTGGCAATAGACACATTTAAAGGCTCATAAAGAGCTTTGTCCAGACGATAAGAATCTCTGGCAGCTTTCTTTAATAAATCAGCGGTCTTGCTTATGTCTTTAATGCGGTTGCGGCTTTTCTTTGCAAGGAATGCAATCAGATCTTCTTCGGAAGAATCTAAGATTTCTTCCGGGGAAAAGTATTCCATTAATACACTGGAAGATGTAGCACCATATATATCGCAGAAAGGCTGATCGTCTCCTTCAAGCATCTGCAATTCACTGAATTTCAGATAAAGATTGGAAACAAGATAAGTTTTCTCTCTTGTCATGCATTCAACAAGGTGAAGGCGATGCCGTGTGAGACGTTTCAAAGCCAGAAACTGGCTGCCACGCCAAGGCTCGGATTCAATGTTTCCAGCTCTTGCATAGTCTGCAATAACAAAAGCATCGATAGGATCCGATTTACCAAGTCCTATATAGCTTTTCTTGTAGTTTGCAGTACATTTAGGGTTCAGGACGAAAACGTAAGGCTTGAACCGCATCAATTCTTCACAGGAAGAAAGATAATTAGCGATATGGATGCTGTAAACAGAAGTTGATTCTAAAGCTGCAACAATCGTAGTTATATCAGGGTGTTCTTTTAAACACTCAAGTATCTTCAATGCTAATTCCTCAGCCCCAGGCTGATTGTTAGCAAAAGAAGAGTTTATGTATTTATTTTTATAAAAATCCAAAGCGCAAACATAGTTGGATTTTGAACTGACGTCAATACCGACGTAAAGCGTAGATAATGGGTTAATCTTTAACATGATATCACCCGCCTTTCCGATTAAGTATTCTTGGAACCTGAAGAAAAAGGTTTATCCTGGGAATCATATGCTGACCGAAACCTCGCGTAATAAGCATGCACCCTGGCAGCTCTTTTGCTGGTGCTGTACGCCAGGGGATGAAACATCTGTGTAAGCGGAATGTGACATATGATTCAGGCTGCAAGCTCCATAAGCAGGCACCGGAGACCGGGCTGAAAGGATTAAAAGCAGTGCCTCTAGACATCAGACTCTGCTGATATCATACCACAGAATAACCTATGAAACTAATAACCAATGTAGATGAGATGGAAAGGGTTTATCCCAGGTGTCTCAGATCATCTATAAATTTATAGAAAGGATAAGTGCATAACCATCATTTCTACTGGCTATACACTTATTATACGAGAATCTATGATATGAAAAAGATCGGTTATTTTTTTTCCGGCTTTCTGCCAATTTTAACAACAACAGCTGCACAGATACTGGCTTCTTTTTTTATGTTCGGAATCGCAGCTCTGTTTCTGTGTCCGGCCTCCCAGAGCACAGGCTTTGATGCCGATACCATCGAAACACTTCTGACCAATACGGAGTTTAATGCATGCATCATGCTGATTTATACCGTAACCTGCATCGTATTCATGGGAATATGGTATTATCGCTCCTGTGGGGGCAATTATCTTCCAAAACCATCCCTCACGTTTCATCCTCTGCAGTTTTTATCCATCATTCTTCTGATTCCCGGCATGCAGTTCTTTTCCGGTTATCTGACTTCTGCGGTATCTCTTCTTTTCCCGAACTGGCTCAGCCAGTACGAAAAACTCATGGAAACCGCAGGCTTAGACTCCGACATCGGACTGTTCATGTTTATCTATGCCGTAATTCTCGGTCCTGTCTGTGAAGAACTGGTTTTCCGCGGCGTCACCATGCGTCTGGTCCGACGGGCACTTCCGTTCTGGGCTGCCAACCTGATGCAGGCGGTTCTCTTCGGAATCTTTCACATGAACTGGATTCAGGGAATTTATGCATTTGTTCTCGGTCTTGTACTGGGATGGATCTGTGAAAAAGGAGGAAGCATCTATTTCTCAATGTTCTTCCACATCCTGTTCAACTTCTGGGGAACCATCATCGGACCGCTACTGAACAATCTCAAAGAAACGGATCTTCTGGGAATTATCATCTTTCTCTTTACAATTGTTTCTCTCGTTTTGGGCTTTTCCTTATTCCGCCTGGGAACGAAATGGCGCGATCAGAAAGCGGCGCGCCTTATGGCTGCCCCTGATCATGATGATCATTTCGAAGCAGCTGAATGATCCGGTACTCATAAAACACGGTGATCACAAGGATAGCGGCAATCACCAGCAGACTGTACGCGTCCTTGAGTTCGATCCCGATCACATCTCCCACACACGGAACCATCAGACCGATGATAAACACCAGTTTTACCAGCCGGATCATCCGGATGGAATATTTACGCACCTTTCCCACACACACCTCTTTCGGAAGCCGGTTTATTTTTTCCGGCTGACAGCTTACCAGGCTGAGTCCCACATAGATCAGAACAACTCCTGCAATGTTACAGATAAATTTATATGGCGCAACTTTATAGGCAATCCCATAATAGATCTGCAGTCCGATATAGACAATTCCAAGGATCATTCCTATCGCCTCCGCAAAAATTGCCGGAACGGTTAAATCTTCTTTTTTCATCTGCTTTTCTCCATTTCATTCTGTAAAATCATATCCTAATTCTAACACCTTTTTGACTTGAATTCCATAGTTCATGTGCTATAATGAAACACAGAGTAACAATATAACAAAGGAGATCTCATGGAAAATCTTATTTTACCAAAACAATACAAATCAGAACTGAATCTTCATGACACACAGCTTGCCATCAAGACAGTCAAAGATTTCTTTCAGGCACTGCTGGCGCAGAGACTGCATCTGACACGTGTTTCTGCTCCTCTTTTTGTAGACCCGGCAACCGGTCTTAATGATAACTTAAACGGTTATGAGCGCCCGGTTACTTTCGGTATTAAGGAGCAGGACGATAAAAATGCCGAAGTTGTCCATTCTCTCGCAAAATGGAAACGTTACGCCCTGAAAAAATACGGATTTCAGGTCGGAGAAGGCATCTACACGGATATGAATGCCATCCGCCGCGATGAAAGTACAGACAACATTCATTCTATTTTCGTAGATCAGTGGGACTGGGAAAAAATCATTCATAAAGAAGACCGTAATCTGGACTATTTAAAAGAGACCGTTCGTACCGTATATAAGTGTCTTCGCAAAACAGAACAGTATATGGCCATCCAGTATGATTACATTGATCTGATCCTTCCAAAGGAAATTTTCTTTATCACCTCCCAGGAACTGGAGGATCTGTTCCCGGACAACACACCGAAGGAACGTGAGTATTATATTACCAAGACAAAAGGTGCTGTATGTATCATGCAGATCGGTGACACCTTAGAGTCCGGCGAACCGCACGACGGACGTGCTCCGGATTACGATGACTGGGCTTTAAATGCAGATATTCTTGTTTATTATCCGGTTCTTGATATTGCACTGGAATTATCTTCGATGGGTATCCGTGTAGACAAAACTGCACTGATTTCCCAGCTTGACAAAGCCGGCTGTCCGGAACGCAAGGATCTGCCATTCCAGAAATCCATCATCGATGGAACACTTCCTTATACCATCGGCGGAGGAATTGGTCAGTCCCGTATCTGTATGTTCTTCCTTCGCAAAGCTCATATCGGCGAAGTGCAGAGTTCTCTCTGGCCGGAAGAAACAATTGCAGCCTGCGAGGAACATGGTATTCAGCTCTTATAATTTATTTTACATAATAAAATAAACAAAGCAAAAAATCAAAGAGGAAAAACGAAAAAAACGTTTTTCCTCTTTTTGTATTATCTATCTCCTCTAAATTACAACTATAAGGTTTCCTCATCCGCCTCGCACATGCGATACCCTACGCCCAGTTCATTTACAATATAATTTTTTTCTCCCGGTCTGGCTCCCAGCTTCTTACGGATATTTACCATATTGACCTGCAGTTTTTTGATGCTGCCCTCATCGTTATACCCCCAGATCTCTTTGATAATGGCTGAGTATGTCATAACCTTTCCCGCATGTTCCGACAATGCTGCAATGATATTGTACTCTGTCTGTGTCAGCTTCACTTCTTTTTTATGCAAGAAAACTCTTCTTGCATCGTAATCAATGGTCAGACCGGAGGCCTTAAATTTTCCACCCGGAAACATTCCGTTTTGCATGCGATGTGTTGTCATGCGGAGCGTAGAACGTATCCGCGCAAGAAATTCATTGGAGCCAAATGGTTTTGTAACATAATCATTGGCTCCCATATCCAAAGCCTCCACTTTATCTTTTTCATCTGACCTGGCAGAAAGCACAATCACCGGCGTCAGGGAATCTTTCCGTAACCGCTTTAAAAAAGTCATTCCGTCCTGATCCGGAAGTCCCAGATCTAAAACAACGAGATCCGGTCTGTGAGAAGCATACATCATCATTCCGTCTTCGCAGGAATATGCCGATAATGTCTGATATCCGTTTGCCTCCAGAAGTGTAGCCACCAGATTGTTAATATGTTCATCATCCTCAATAATTAAAATCTTATATTTATTTCCGTTCATGCCTGTTCCTTCTCCTCCATATCCAGATAAAACCGGAAAAGTGCACCTCCATTTTTCTTATTTTCTGCCTTGATCTTTCCACCGTGCGCTTTGATAATTGTTGCGCACACTGCCAGTCCTATTCCTGCATTGCTCCGTTTGCAATCGGAAGATACCTCATACGCCTCATGACTCCCGTAAAAAACGGATTTTAATTTTTCTTCCGGAATTCCACATCCATCATCCTGTACTTCAAATACGGCTTTGTCCGCCACAAGAAATACCTTCAGTCCCAGGTGCACCATTCCCTTTGCATGCTGCACCGCGTTTTCTAAAATATTGATCAACACCTGCTGAATCAGGATGGCATCCATGGGAATTACCACAAATTCATCTGGAATATCAATTTCAACCTCCTGATCCGGATATCTTTTATGAAACTTTAAAATCACCGAATCAATCAGCTCATCCAAAACCGTAGGTGTCTTAATGATTTTTACTTTTCCACTGTCAAGTTTTGTGATCGAAAGCAGGTTCTCAACCATCCGGAAAAGCCACTGTGCATCCTGCTGGATGTCCTGCAGCATCTTTGTCCGCTGTTCCTTCGTAAAATCATTATCCGGATCAAGCAGCGCCGAGCTGGAGCCATAGATCGTGGTAAGCGGAGTCCGAAGATCATGGGAAACCGCACGGAATATGTCTGCACGAATTTTTTCTTTTTCTCTCTCTGCTTCGAGAATTTTATTATACTTTATTTTGGTGGTAAACCCACAGGTAATCAAAGCCATCAGTATAATGATCACTGCCGATGCCATATTCTCCGGTATGGAAAAATTAAAGTGAAAAAATGGAAATGTGAAAGCAAAATTCACTTCAAGAACGCTGAGAATTGCAGCTGCCACACCATACAGATACCCCGGTGTGATCACAGAAGTCAGAAAGACTCCAAAAATAGATACTGCCGGGATCAGCGCATTTTCCACAGTACTGTTTTGTATCCACAAACAGACCATAAAACACACCAGCTGAATCCCGACGGTAATGGCTATATCTCTTATGATATACAATGTTTTTTTCATCCGAATCTTCTTTCTCCTTATCTCTTGCATCCATATGTTTCATTATAGCATAATGGCGGTTAAGATTCGAATAAAAAATGTATTTTTCTAAGAAAGCGTATTCAGTTCCTCCATCCACAATGTTGCACATGCATCACTCGGCATACGCAGATCTCCTCTCGGAGAAACAGCAACAGATCCGACTTTCGGGCCGTCCGGAAGGCAGGAACGTTTAAACTGCTGCGCAAAAAATCTGCGGCAGAACGTTTTCAGCCATTTTAAAATAAATGCAGCTTCATAGGTTCCAGCAAATGCGATTTTTGCCAGACGGTAAATTTTTGCAGGGGAGAATCCCTGACGCAGCATGTAATACAGGAAGAAATCATGCAGTTCATACGGTCCTACCAGATCCTCGGTCTTCTGTGAAATTTTTCCGTCTTCCGGTGGCAGAAGTTCCGGAGAAACCGGTGTATCCAATACATCATACAGTGTATCGGAAAGCTGCTTGTCCTCACAGGTATCCGCATAATAACGCACCAGATGCCGGACCAGCGTCTTTGGCACAGAAGCATTCACGGCATACATGGACATATGATCTCCGTTGTACGTTGCCCACCCCAGTGCAAGTTCCGACAGATCTCCGGTTCCGATCACAAGCGCATTCTTTTTGTTCGCAATGTCCATCAGAATCTGCGTGCGTTCCCGCGCCTGGGAATTTTCATATGTCACATCATGCACCGAAGGGTCCTGTCCGATATCCGAAAAATGCACATTTACCGACTGACAGATATCCACTTCCACAAATTCTGCCCCAAGGCTTTGAATCAGTTTGACAGCATTGTCATATGTGCGGTCGGTTGTCCCGAATCCCGGCATGGTGACGGCCGTAATTCCCTTATGATCCCGCCCGCACAGATCAAAGGCACGCACGGTCACCAGCAGTGCCAGCGTCGAATCCAGTCCTCCGGAAATACCTACCACAGCATTGGCTCCGGTATGTTCCAGACGTTTTTTTAGTCCCATTGCCTGAATCATCAGAATTTCATCACAACGCTTTTCCCTGTTCTGTCTGTCTGTTGGCACAAACGGTGCCGGATCAATCAACCGCGTCAGTTTTGTTTCTTCTATTTTTAAAGAGAACAGAATCTCGGTATGTGTCTGATCCTCAGTGACAAAAGTTGTCATTCTGCGGCGCTGTGCACAGAGACGTTCCACATCAATCTCCGAATACAGGATGCCATGTCCAAAACGCTTGGATTCCGCAAGAATCTGTCCGTTTTCCGCAATGATGTTGTGCCCGGAGAACACCAGATCCTGTGTAGACTCTCCCTCTCCCGCTGACGCATAAATATATGCCGCAAGAAGACGTGCAGACTGGCCACTTACCAGTTCCCTGCGGTAACTGTCTTTGCCGGTCAGTTCATTCGAAGCCGACAAATTCACCAGAACAGACGCCCCCGCCAGTGCATGGGAGATACTCGGCGGATTCGGTGTCCACAGATCCTCACACAGTTCCACACCGATTCTGAGTTTCGGCATCTGCTCACAGACAAAAAGCAGATCCCGGTCCGCAGGAACACAGCTTCCGTCCGGCAGAACCACCTCTGTCGCAAGCTCTGCTCCGGATACGAAATGTCTCGCCTCATAAAATTCATTGTAATTCGGCAGATAACTCTTCGGGACAACGCCCATAAGCTTGCCGTTCTGGAACGCGGCGGCGCAGTTGAAGAGCCTGCCGCGCACGCGCACCGGAAGTCCGACTATCACGAGCGCGCCGATATCGGCACATTCAAGAACGAGCCTGCCGAGCGCAGCCTCCGCACTTTCAATGAGCCTGTCCTGCGAAAAAAGATCGGAGCAGGTATAGCCTGTTATGCACAGCTCCGGCAGGGCAATTATCTGCGCGCCGGACGAAGCCGCCCCTTTTATCAGCGGCAGCATATTATCAACATTTTTATCAGCCGCGCCGACCGTCACCCTCGGGCAGACCGCCGCGGTCTTGACAAATCCGAAATCCTTCAAGATATCACGTTCCCTTTCGCGAATCTTATTATACAGATTATAGTATATACTAATTCGCGCTTTAAATCAATCCTTTTCATTTTTCGGAGGTGATCCCACGGACTCGTTTTGTTCTCTCGTTTCTTCGATAAATTCGGTGATCTGGGGAGTCCCGCTGCTCGTCGCTTTCACGGGCACGGGGCTTCTGCTGAGCGTGCGGTCGGGATTTTTCCAGATAACGCACGTCAACACATGGATGAAAACGACGCTCGGCAGTATATTCAGCAAAAAGAGCCGGGAATCCGGCAAAGGCTCGATATCGCAGACGCAGGCGCTCTCCGCCGCACTCGCCGCGTGCATGGGCACGGGCAACATAGTCGGCGTGGCGGCGGCGATAGCCTCAGGCGGCGCGGG
>ERZ824575.2525-NODE-2525-length-14227-cov-7.898956_pt1 | contig 14227 bp, 19 predicted proteins | sample MGYA00519470_ERZ824575 | MGnify/ENA primary metagenome ERZ824575 (study PRJEB31778, sample SAMEA3449170) | human gut metagenome | biome: human gut; feature: human-associated habitat; material: faeces | place: United Kingdom | collected 2010/2012 ...
GCGCTTTTATTTCTCTGACCGTATATTTACCGAGGTACAAAGGCTTGCTTGCGGCGCTGCCGTTTTCATCGGTGGTTACAGTGTCGACAACCGTACCCTTGGCATAGCGGAGTGTGCCGTCCGGCGTGATAATGTCCTCGGCGGCGGTAATCTCATAAACCGCGCCTGCAAGACCCTTGTTTGCAAATACAGGTTGATACACACCGTCAGACTTATTGACACTCTCAAACACTTCGCCGTTTTTCTGTAACCGGATAATACCTTTCTGCGGCATATTACGCTTTTCAACGGTTACTACCGTTTTACTGCCGTCAATTTTAAATGCCACAGGCTCGGTGTTCAGCACATACCCGTATGCCGTGCATTGCTCTGTAATTTCGTAATTACCGTAGGGCAGCTTTTCGGGCAGCATAAGTTTGCCTGTAATGTCAGTATAATAGGTATCTATATCCGCAGGCGTCGGGTAGGTTATATGCTGCACCACAAATTTGCCCGTATCGGTATTCCTTACCTTAAAGCCGATACCCGCCGCAGGGATTATTTTTCCTGTTTCCGCGTCCTTTTTAACTATTTCTACCGCCGACTTAAACACCGCGTTATTTATTAAAAAGCGGTAGGTTTCGCCGTCCTCACGGATAAACACATTAAATGGAGCTATATGCTCTCTGCCGCTTTGTCCTTTAGTCTGCTTTACGGTATATTCGCCGTAAGGCAGGGGTTTGGTTTCGGCAAAGCCGTTTTTATCGCAGACAAGTGTATCCCGTTCGGTTTCTTTAGCGCTCGCATAACTGCCTGCCGACTTTAAAAATACCTCAAACTCCGCGCCCTTCTCCGGCGTTTCTATTTTAGTGCTGCCGTCGTCCGAATGCTTTATTATTGCGATCTTACCCTTTTTAAGAATATTATTAAAGCTGACGGTTGCCGTCTGTCCGCTTGTAACGGTAATGTGCTGTGCCTCGCGCTCTGCATATTCCTCCGGCGTTTCTTCCGTTACGGTATATTCGCCCGGCGCTAAGTTATCCGCCGTAATACTGCCGCCGTTTGCGGTTTTAACCGTTTTATCTACGCCGTTTCCCTTAATACGGAATGTAATGCCGTCTACCCTGCCGTCCTCGCTTGTTTTCACTATCTTAATATTTCCGGTGCTTACCCGCAGTCTTAAAAACGCGGTTACCGGGTCCTTGACCGTTGCGGCGTAGGTTGCAAGGTCCTGCTGACCCACGCCCGGCTTTACTATACCGTCGCCCCATACTATAATGCCTTTTCTGCCCGCCGTGTTTTTTACCGCCGTTACCGTAACCGTACCTTTGGGCGCTGCCGTGCCGCTTACCGTAAGGGTATTGCCTGCAACGCGGCAGGTGTAACCGTTATCCGCCGAAAAGCTGAATCTTTGCAGGATATTGTTTGTATCCGTGAATGTTGCTGTATACTGTGAGCCGTCCCATTTAAGCTCCTTTGTTTCCCCGCCGGACGGAGTTTTACTGCAAAAGCTCGGCGTTGTCGTATGAGTTTTAACGCCCGCCACAATATTATTGTAGTGCGACATTATTCTGCTTTTCATAGGATGCTCCGCCCCTATTTTATCCAGAATTGCATTGCAGCCGACAGGCGTTATATGATTAAAATCACTATCCCTTTCACCTACCACGGTTTCCCATATAAGGAGCTGGGTTGCATAGTACAGCGAAAAGCTGTCCGCGTCCACCTCGTTTTGGGTGCGCCAGTTTATTGATACATTTTCCGTATAACCGTACTGCATTATCCTGCCTATAAATATCTTAATATCCGGCACGGTGATAGTGTGGTTATATTCGGACGGGAAGTTATCCCAATAGCTTTCATCGCGGCTTGTGAGCTTATATTTATTCTCTATAGGCGTTCCGGGTTCAATGCAGTAGCAGGCAGGTCCGCTGTATGAGCCTATTGTGAATACCGTATTGTATTTAGCCTCATCCGAAAACCAACCGTTCATATGTTTGAGCTTCCCGTGACCCCATTTATCGCTGTAATTTACATCGCCCCTGCGGGGAAAAGCCAACTGGTAATTCTCGACCTGCTCGCCTGCAGCAAAAGCGGAAAAGCCGCCGAGCATACCCGTACACAAAATAACCGCCATAATGACGGACAAAATTCTCTTAAAAATATCTTTTTTCATAGTCGTTCCTCCAAATAAAAAAGCACCCGATTTTTTAAGTCGAGTGCTTAAACTTTATATTATGCGTAGCCTATATATATTTCGTAATCTTTACCGTTTTCCTCTGCCCATATCCACACCGCGGTTATTTCGGGTAACCTTGCATATCTGTCTATATAGCTTTTAATATCCCGCTCGGTATATTTGCAATTTTTGCCTGCGGCTATAGGGTTATCCCAACAGTATTTCGCTTGCCGGTCGAGCTTTAACCCCGACTTTGCCGCGTATTCCTGCGCCAATTTAATATAGTAATCTATGTTAAACTCCGGCTCTTGCTTTTCGGGTACAGATGATTCGCTCGGTATCTGTATTTCCTCCGGTTTACTGACCGATTCTGTCGGGGCGGGCGGTTTTTCGCTTTCGGTCTTACGGGTTTCCGGCTCTGTAGGTGTTTTCGGTTTCTCCGTTTTTTTAGGCTCGCCGTTGTTTTGCATTGTACTTTCCGTCAGCTTATTTTCATTTCTGCTCTCTGCCGGTGCGCTGCTTTCCGGTTTTTCCGTTATTTCTGCGGTTTTATTGCTTGATGCGTCAGCAGGGGTTCCTGATATGTCGGATACCGTTTCGGTTATACTGCTTTCGGCATTTACCGGCACGCTGCTGATGTTATCTTTTTCCGCCCTGCACCCCGCAAGACCTAACGCAATTATTACCGCAATAAGTATTTCCCGTTTTTTCATTCACATCACCTCTACCTATACAATACAGATTTTTCACGGAAAGTCCAGAGAAATTTTTATTTTCCCCCGAAAAAGCTACATACTTTGCGTAGGGCTTTCGTCCTCGGATTCCCCAACGCCTCACGGTAAGCGCCTATAACGGCGTCCTCGATGCTGTGCCTTGCCGAATCGGTTATGGCAAAGGCAATGTCCGAATACTTGGTTTCGCCGTCGGAGCTTTTGTATGAGCGAAAGGGCATCCGGGCGAACAGTCCTTTCTGACCGTCCACAACGGCGATGTCCTTGATGACGAATTCGCCGCCAAGGTTCACGCTTGCATACGCCTTGACCGTGGCATTTTCACGGTCGATCATGCGGTCGATTTTAGCGGTCAGTGGAGTTTTCTGTGCCGCCGCTTTTGTGTTTGTTGGTTTCTTGGTTGCCATAATAAAATTCCTCCTGTTACATTGGGTAAAGCATAAAGCCGGTATCGGCTTCTACTTCTTCCTGACTGATATTTTCGGGTTCAGCGTACTTGTTCATATATTTCTGCACTTCTTCCTCGGTCAATCCTCTGAAATCGTCCTCCGTGAGTCCGCAGACAAAGAACGGTCCGGCGATTATGAAATGAGCGTCATCCAGATAACGGTTGCCCTCCATACCGATGAGCTTCGCCTCCTCATTTCCCACAAGGCAGGTTTCGTCATCGTTGTATATGGGTTCGATTAACCCTCCGACCGCTTTCTGTTCGGCTTCAAGTGTATGGGCAATTTCGGTTACATACGGTGCTTTATGGGGTTCAACATAGACCACCGTCATAAGGTTATCCGGCTTTTGGGTTTTTGCCTCGTCGAAGTCCACCTTTAGAAAGCCCACGCTGTCGCAGTAGTAAGCGCCGTCTTTTGTAACGACAATATCCGAAACGGAGAGCGAATGTCCGCGGTGCAGAGGGTGTCCGTCTGTATTGAACCTACGGTATACATCCTCCAACTTCTCACAATCCACATCCCCGCGGAAAACCTCGTCGTAAATCGAGGCGTTGATCTCCTTGGTTTCCTGAAAATTGTCGAGATGCTTATAGTGTAGAAACTTGACGAAGTTTTTATCTCTGTCCCGGTTTATCTGATAGATCTTTATTTCCATTCTACATTCCTCCCAAGGTCATGCCGCCGTCCTCGGCAGGCTCATCGGGTTCGAGATATTTTTGTGTATTTTCCTTTGCCCATTCGGGAACAAATTCTTCTTTTAGCGCGCCTATAAAGTCGGTACGGCGGTAATAACCTTTTTCTCCGTCCGACACATGAAAACCAAAAACCTTTGTGCCGAGTGAATCGGGTCGGCAGCCGTTTCCGTGTTCGGCATAAAAGAGCTGATCCTGCGGCGTTTTACATTCATCTTTTAAAATTGACGGATCTAACACCAATATCCGGTCGGTATAGTCGAGCCGATTGCCGCTTTCATTTTCGCAATGGCTGCTGTTAAATAATCCGAGCCTATCCCATAATCGTCTTGCGTCGGCAATAAAAAGATTAACAAGTCCGGGGTGACTGCGGACATTGTATTGCCATGCGTTTTCCTTGTCCATAACAGAGAAACGCCTTGCCCAATTTTTGTTGTCCTCTGAATATCTTCCGTCCGAAATTCCTTGACGCACGGTGGCGGCAAGAACGAAGTTGACGCGGTCAAAGCCGTATTTTTCAATAACTTCATTGGCGCAGAAACAAAGGCGTTCCCCGTCATAGTGTTCGTCGATTGCTCTCTCGATGGCACGGGCGCAGTCGCAGTTTTCAAGATAGCTTTCACGCCATTCGTCCTTTTCACCCCATTCCGCAGCTTCCTTGAGGGAATAGAGATATAACGGTTTATGCTCCGGCATTTTGTTCACCCGCTTCCTTTTCCGCCCATTTTACGGACAAATGTACAAGCGCCACGCGCTGCTGCTCGGCAGATAGGCTGTCGAGGAAATCTTCAAGCGTCATTTCGTTGTCCTTTTCCGCTTCTTTTGTGCCGGAGCAGTTATCGCATATCTTCTCACGCTTGACTGTTACGGTTCTGCCGTCCGGCGATTCGGTGAAGGACAACACATCGTTATATGAAAATCCGACCCGCTGCCTTATTTCAAACGGAATAGTAATTCTTCCCCGCTTTCCGAGAATACGGTACAGCTTTGTCATATCAGTTCACCTCGCTTTCATCGCAGTTATTATTGCAGGGACAGTCCTCGCAGTCGCCGTCACAGTCGGTTTCTGCAATGGGGCAGTTTTCGCAATCGTTATCGCATACAAAATCTTTTGGTTCATCAATATTTTGAATAATTATTTTATGTCCGTCTGCGTACATCTGCATCGGGTCGTCCTCATATATCCCGGCTTCAAGCAGCAGCTCTGCAGGCACGGGAATCATAACGGTTTCTTTGTCTTTTATCTTTTCATTCTGCATATAATGTTCTCCTTTAATATTTTTTCGTAGTCCATAGGCTTGTTAACGGAATCAAACAGCGTCAGCTGATACGGTTTCTGCCGTTCCCGTTCAAACAGGTCATAGTTGGCTATAAGCAGTTCGGGGAATTCCTTTCCCGCCTCATATTTCTGCGCCATACTGTGAACGCGCTTGAAATCGAAAAAGCTATATTCCTTATATAACTCCCGGATTTCGGGACAGTCGTTATATGACAGCAGAAATTTGCCTTTCATACCCGCAAGGGCATGATACAGCCTTATATGATCCTCCCAGGTAAAGCCGCAGTCGTACACATATTCGCTTGTATAATACGGCGGGTCACAGTAAATAAATGTTGTGGGTCTGTCGTAGTGTTTTATAAGGGTTTCAAAGTCCTGATTTTCTATAACCACATTTTCGCACCGCTTTGCGAAGTCCTGCACAAGCGTAAAAAGTGTACGCAGCGAAAACGGCTGACAGGCAAAGGATTTGCAGCTGCTTGAATAGCTGTAACGGATGAGTTTTAAAAACATAACCGCACGGCGCAAATCGTGGTCGTTTCTTGCCGCCGAATACAGCGTCCGCACTTCCTTGGCGGTCACTTCGGGCAGCATTATTTCGGTCAGATCAAGCTGTGCCTTTAGGTATTCCTCTGTAAATTCCTCTTTCTCAAAGAATTTTTTAAGCACAGCGAAATCGTCGCGGGAATTAAGACTTAAAAATCCGAGTTCACGGATAAATTCCATCGGTCTATCGCGCATACAGCGGAACAGATTGACGAGGTTGTGGTTGTAATCGTTGAAGACCTCGAATTTATCCGGCACAGGCTTTCCGAGCAGCACGGCACCCGATCCGCCGAACGGCTCAACATAGCGGTCACAGCCTATGGGAAACAAGGCATACAGGATATGGAGGATAGAGGTTTTGTTGCCTATCCAGGTTACAGGGGATTTTATTTTGATCACCTCACTTTGAGGCGGTCAACCGTTATAAAGAAAAAGCGGCGGTATCTTTCGTCTTTATAACGATCGATACCGCCGTGGATTTATTGCTTATTCTGTTTTGGTTCTCTCTTTGGCACGGAGCCTGCGTATCTCGTCCTCATAGTCGTTGATGCGGTTGATCTGCATACATCCGAGTATGCAGAAGCTGACGCACCCGCCGAGAAGCAGGCCGATCATGAGCATGGCGATCTCCATTTTACATTCCTCCCATCGTTATGCTTTCGTCCTCATCGGGAAACAGCTCGGCGGTCCGGACAGCGTCCTCGCCGAGTCCGCAGAGCAGATGATTGAAATCCTCAATGTCGCAACAGGAGCGGATACCGTAATCGGCACACAAATCTCTGTAATAACCGAGCTCCATATCATCTCTGTCCATGAGGAGATTTTCGTTCAGTTCCAGCCACGCCTTTTGCTTTTCCCAACAAACGCAAAGCGAGGTCGGAAAACCGCCTGTTTGGTCGCACTGAAAATCCGGCGAAGTATATACCTCGCCGGATGCGTAAAGCGCTGCGGTTTTCTTTTGCAGTTCGTCATAGGTCATAAGCGCATACCCATCCCTTCGTCCTCATCCTCTGATTCCTCGCTGCCGGTGATATTGACATATTCTCCGATAATGCAGAGAGCTTCGTCATAGCTGCCGCACTCATGAATGCGGCCGGCCATTTCCGTTGCCTGTTCCGCAAGTCCGTTATGGCGGAGTGTACGGGCGGCAAGCCCCATAAGGTTGAAGATGTTTCCGTCCTCGCCGATGAGCCTGCAATCGGGCTTTATCTTGTCCGGCTCATGCTCGGTTATGAAGCCGCCGAGCCGATTCGGGACATAGTCAGAAAGCCAGGTGCCGCCGAACTGTTCATGGGAATGCAACCTCCACATAGCGAGCTTGCCCATGTCGATCTCCACACCGTCCTCAAAGGGGAAGAGGATATTTGTGAGGCTGCCGTTTTGGAATACGGAGATATTCTCGAATTTGCTGCCGTCTTTCAGAATGCCCTCATCGGTGAGCAGTTCGTTTATGCCGTCGAGCCACTCCTGCGGATCACCGCCGCAGCCCTGCAAAACAAGTCCTTCCTTGCCGTTCATATGGCGAAGGTCATCGGTGGTTACGGTGCTGATGCTCATATTACATACCTCCCATCTGCATGGCTTCGTCCTGGGCTTCTTCCTCGGCAAACTCCGATACTGTCATCGTTTCGCCCAGGAAGTTTGGCTCGGTGTCCTCATCCAGCGGAATATATCCGCTTTCGCCGAAATCGAGAATATCCCGCATCAGAACTGTGCCGCCGTGGTTGACTCCGACCTTCGGCTCAATGGAGCAGAAGCGGCCGCCGTCATCGCTGTGGCGGAGGTCATATGCATATAAGCCTTCGGGGATCTGTTCGGGCATGAGCCGTCCGTTGCTGAACAGCGCTCTGCGGTCAAGTATCTCAATGACATCCAGCTTTTCCTCGGTCATCGCCTGCGTTTTCAGTTCCTTTGCTTCCGGCTCGTCATACGGCACGGGCTTGAACAGATGGCCGTTTCGGGCGGAAATAACGCCGTAGTCCGTGACGGCTGCACCGATGCGGCCGAGTAATTTATCCGCCTCATTTCTCGGTAGCAGATTTTCAAGCCACCTGCTGTCGAACTCCGTGCTTGTGTTTTCAAGAATATACTTCTTGAAGAAGGCATCCGCAGTGTCGGGTTCGGCAGTAAATTCATAACGCCACAGATTTTGTGCCGCATTCAGCGCGTCATGAATGCTTGCCGTGTTTTCGGCGTCGAGAACGGCCTTGAATTTTGTCTGCTCGGATTCGCTCATTGCCGCAATGCGCTGCGCAAGGGTGTTCAGCTCGTCGATTTCTTCCATGCTGTCAAACATATCCGATGTGATCTGCGGTATAGATGAGTAGAATTCATAGCAGAAACAAAGGTTTATTTCCGGTTCGCCACACTTGGCTGTTACATTGAATAATTCGTCCGAATCGGCAGGCAGGCACAGATCATGAAGCGCAGGGTCTTCGTCGAAAAAGGCACTTTTCGGATATGCGCCGACCTTGAGCAAAAACGCAGCGTTTTCCGGTTCTTCCTCCGGCAAGGTCACGCCGTCATATATCTCCGGTCGGTCATAATGCACGGTGGGGATATACAGCCTGCCCTCAAACACGCCGTTATCGTTTTTCTGCTGCACTCTGCCGATCTGTTCTGCATTCAAAAACGGAACGGCACTTTCGGGGATACCTTCGAGGTCGGAAAGCAGTTCATTTTCGAAGGCAAACCGACCGAGCTCGGAAAGATTGCTTACATTATGAGCAACGGGAACGGTGTCCAAGCCGTAGGTGCAGTTGATGAGGTCTTTGATGCTGACGGGGTTTTCGTCTGCGTCGTTGAATATCTGCTCGGTCACGGCGTAAAACACAGGCAGTTCCTCGTCGGGGAGAGAAGCAAGCCGCTTGGCAAGGAAGTTTAGTTCATCCAAACTGAAAGTGTCCAAGCGGATGTCCTGCAGATCCGGCAGGATATCGCATTCGAGGATGCTGACTTCAACCGTGTTTTCTCTGCCGCCGGCACGAGTCCTTTGCATAGCGTCCTTGATTTCATAGTCCGCCGCAGGCAGCAACAATTCGGCATAATAATATCCGCCGTTAAGTGCTTTTTCGGCGGATAGTTCAAGCCTCATGATTTTTCTGTTATAGTTCATTCGCGCTTATCCTTTCTGAATTTGTTCTTGGTAGATTCGCTTAATAACAGCACCGACAGCAGAAACGACAGGCACGCTCACGGCGTTGCCTGCCATTTTGTAGAGCCGTCCGTCGCTTAGCCCCGCAGCCTTGGCTTTGTCGAACTGTTCGTCGGTAAAGCCCTGCAGTCGCCAGCATTCTCTCGGCGTGAGCTTTCGCACCCTGCCGTAGCGGAGGATACCGTGCCGGTCCTGCACCGTTAAGGTGAACATCGGCTCGTTAGGCTCTTTGATCCAACGGCCCTGCTGACGGATGGTTTTCTTATCGGGCGTCACAACGGCTCTCGGCTCGTCCTCAATAAACACGGCGGAGTGTTCGCCCTTGTGCTTGCTGATGCCGCTGTCCTGTCGGGCAGTAATGCACCGAGCCGTTTCGGTAAGCTGCGGATCGGCGTTCATGTCGATAAAAAAATAGCCCTGCGTATTGCCGGGCGTTACGGTATGAGCGATCTTTTCTCCGACTCGGCCTCGCCGTGTATTCATTGTCGGGTAGGCAAGGTCTATGCTGTCACCGGGGTGTGCGAGCTGAAAGCCGGATTTTGTATCTACCTTGATAGGCAGTGCTACATCGTAGAGTCCGGTTTTTCCTCCGAAGCCTCCGGCATTGCTTGTGAGAGTAATGCCGACTCCCTCGTCCGAGTAGACCCGATTGCCCTCTGTGCCTCCAAGGAGTTGGATAAGAGACGCTGCATTTGCGTTTGTGAAAGATAGTATTTCTCCGGCACATCTTTCTCTAAGATATCCGACAATATACACGCGCTTTCGGGATTGGGGGACACCGAAATCCTTGCTGTTAAGGATTTGCCATGCGACATCGTACCCCAGCTCATCCAGCGCACCGAGGATGGTCGCAAAAGTCCTGCCTTGGTCATGCGACAACAATCCGGGAACATTTTCAAGCAGCAAAAAAGGTGGCCTTTTAACGGCGGCAATTCGGGCAATCTCAAAAAAGAGAGTGCCTCTTGTGTCATCTTGGAATCCTCTGCGGAGCCCTGCGATACTGAAAGACTGACAGGGAAAACCGCCGCAAATAAGGTCGATATCCGGCAGGGTGTATGGATCAATGGTTCTTGCGTCTGCAAAATACAATTCTCCTTCCGTTGGGTACATGGCGTCATACGCCTGCTTTGCGTATTTATCTATCTCACAGTAACCGACGCACTCAAAGCCGCCGAGCCGTTCAAGCCCCGACCGAAAGCCGCCGATGCCTGCGAACATATCCAAAAATCTGATCGGCATAGGTCATCCGACCGATACCGTTGTTTTTTTCGTTCCGCCTCGCTTTCCTTACATCGTCATACCGAAACCCTCAGATTCGTCCTCATCCTCGGTTTCCGTATCTGTTTCCTCATCGGAGCTGTTGCCGCCCTCACATTCGCCCACAAAGCCGTTTTCTGCGGCTTCCTCGTCCGTTTCCTCGCAGGTATCCTTTGTGGGGCTTTCGCCCTCAATTTGGCTCTCACGCTCGGTCTGTTCTCGGTCGAGTTCGGTTTCAATAAGACCGAGGACGAATTCCTTCTGACTCATATTGTTGCGGTGCAGGTAGTCCTTGATTCTCTGAAACAGTTCCTCCGGCACCTGAAATGCCATCGTTCTCATATTGCCCATGCTATTTCCTTCTTTCTGTTGTATTTTTGGGTGGAGCTCATCGTCCACCGCAAGGGTGATAAACTCAGCCATTGTCATTCCTTCATGCCGTTCGAGATATTCTCTGATTTCGGCATGGAGGTCGGCATTGATTTTTACGGTGATGCCTTTCTTTTCATCCGCCATTGCGCTCGTTCCTTTCTATATATTTTTTGATAATTTCCGCAAGCAGTTCCTCTGCCGACACTTCACGCTCGGCGGCCTCCCTGAGCAGCATATCTGCCTGCGGCTGCGGTATAAGAATATCGTGTTCCAATAGGTTTCCTCCTACATTCCCATGACGGGGCCGTTGTCCTCGTCCATGTCCTCGCTGTCGGCCTGTTCCTCGGCAAGCTCCTCATCGGTGAGCTTGCGGAAGGAGTCCTCGCCGGGGATGATGCCGAGCTGCCTGCCGTTATCGAATTTGCAGTGGACGGTGGATGTATCATCCACAAACATTACAGTGCCGCGCATATCGTCCTCAACAGGTCGGGGATCGTCACCCATGTGCAGAAGTAGGATGCGCGTCCCTTTGGGATAGAGTTCTTTATATCGCTGTGCCTGTCTATGCAGACGGTCATATTCGTTCATTTCATTTACCTCCGTGTTTTCATTATAATTTCATTCCGCAATATTCCTCCGGCGGCCGTAAAAAGGAGAAGTCGACATCCTCGATGTTGTCACAATGTCCGGCAAGGAAATTTTCATCCCGTTCCATGCGCATCATCAGATATGCGACCTCCTCGGGAGTGGCGGTCACGGTTTCTTCGCCGCCGTACAAATAGGCTTCGGCGTGTACGCTGACCTCTGTTTCCGCATCGACATTTTCCATAAAGTCATCAAAGGCTGTCCAGCCGACGAGGTCGTCGTACTCTCTCGGTATTCCTCCGACCGTGAATTCCGCTTCGTCATAGCCTGCGGTTACGGTAACCGCAGAAAACAGCAAGGCCATATATTACATCCCTCCCATCTGCATTTCGTTTTGCTGCCGGTATTCGTCAAACTCGCTCTCGGTCATCATGGCGTAGTCATCGCCGCTGTTCCAGAACGAAACGAACAGTTCGCCGTCCATGGTATCAATGGGCTGCTGCTCGAAGCTTTCGCCGAGGCCGTCCGAACACTGTCCGGTAAGCCAGTCCCGGAGTGATTCTGTTTCCTCAGCGGTAAGAGTTTCTTTGAGGCTGCAATTTATCCGTCCGAACAGTCTGCCACCGTGCAGCTCCACCGACCACACAGCCGAGGTCAGCTTTTCACTCACACCGTCATCCTTGTTGTAGTAGGTTGCCATATCGTTTTCGTCATTGGCGGTGTATTTTTTTAATGCGTCGCTGATCTCATCAGTGCTGTCGGCAAGGTAGGAATCTCCGACCGTGAACATATCTCCGTCGCCCTCGTCAATATTCCCGACGAGCGGACAGAAGAACACAGCTTTTACGGGGCCGGCGTCCTGCGTCATCTCACGGACGGCGTTGATTACTTCATCCATTGAGCCGTACTGGTCGTAGAGAATATTCTGTTCCAGTTCCTCTTTGATGTCCTCGCTTGCCGCCCCAATAACAAGCGTCAGCATATTGGCGTCGGCGATGGTGTTTTTCTCGTTCAGCGTGAGGAGCAGATGCTGACCGAAGTCGCTCTCACTATACAGCTTTACGCCTATATCCTCGTCTTCGTTGTCCGTCAACGGAATCTGTTTCGGTGACTTCGCAATGCCGATAGATTGCAGCCTTGTGTAAACACTATAAATGTCGCAAGGAAAATCCAAAACAAGTGTATTATCTTTATTCCGTATAATTGCGGTTATCATATTCAAATTTCTCCCATCGTCATAGGCTTGTCCTGATATAAAATGTCGAGCAGGCTTGTGTCGGTATCGTTATAGATAAAGTTGCCGCCGACAAATTTGCCGCCGTATTCCTCGGCAATATGTTCTCCGAAACCGTTAAAATCGAAGTAGTCTTCCAATTCGGGATGCAAAGCATAGCAATTATTATTGTCGCTGATATATCTGCCGACATCCTCGTAATCGCTAACATCTTCAATAACCTTGAAGCAACCGATATTTTCAGCAAGCCGTGCAAGCTGCCCTGCCTCCTCGACCTCGGCGTATTCCGCAACCAACCATAATTTTTTCAAGTCTGTATCGGCACTGTTTATAGCGTTTGCAAGCCCGTTCAGCTCATACACACCCTCATCTGCGGCAATTTGCTTGAACCTCTCAAACCATTTGGGATTGTTGACGCTGAAATCCTCTAATGTAATTTTCGCATTTTCGGGTGCAGCGCCGAGCCTTGCCAACGCCTTGTCTATAGCCTTTTCCTCGCAAGGCAAATATAGGAATTCGCTTTTCCCGTTATAATCCGCCCTTGCAATGCAAAGCACATCCGAGTCATATACATACGGCGGAAAAACCTGTCCGTCATACAGCTTTTGAAACGGAGTGCTTTCATCAACAAACAGTAAGCCATGTTCGGTAAAAACGCCCTTGCCGGATTGAATCAGTTTTCGTCCGAATTCTGCATATTTTGGATCGTCCTCATCATCGGCAGGCAGACAGCCCTTTACCGTGAGCAGATATTCTCTGCCTATTTTGCCCATATCGCTTATATCCCGAATAAGCGGATAACGGTTTAGATTGAAACTTAAATTGATGAGGTCGGGCAAGGTGTCAAAGCCCTCTGATTTCATCGCTTCGTAAAACTGATATTCCTCATCTCCGAAGAAACCGTCCATTCGCTTAGCAAGAAAGTTTACCTCGTCTAAATTGACGAGGCGGTCTTGAAGAAAGTTAAGTTCTGCGGGAAATATGACCTCGGTCACATAGATTTCAAGCGGCGTAACATCCTCAGCGTGGATTCTTTCGAGTGGCGCGCTCATTTCCGTTTCCTTACAAGGAAAGCGGATGTCGGTAGACTCATTACCGTATTTGATTTTTAGTTTTATCATGGTTTTTTCACTCCTTATAGCTTAACAGCGGCAAGCCCGAAACGGCGTATCGCCATAGCGTTGCAAATAATTCTGAACAGCACCGGCGGCACAAGCTTTATATCCGCTAAATCGGATATGGTTATATGCTTTGTTCCGAGCGTCAGATCCTGTGCCGCGCAATAAAGCGTATACGCCCTTTCAGAGCAATTCCGCAGCTTAATATTTTCAAAAAATATACAGCCGTTATTTATATGGTGCTTGCAGCAATTCCACAGTCTTATATCCGCGGTAAGCAGATATATTGCCGACAGCAACGCATAATTTTCTCTCTCGGCATTTTTTACGGCAAGCACAAACATTGCCATATGTTTCTCGTTTGAAAATGTCATAATGCTTTCCTCGCTTTCTATATATTCGTTAAATCTTTTTAAAAACGGCGGACAGCGTATCTGCCGCATGGCAGCCGTCAGTATTTGCGTTGGTGTGGCTGCGGTTATCGTGATGAGTACCTGTGATTCCGAAAAGCGAACGCCTATACCTCTCGGTTTGAAGTTTGGTATTGCGGTCATAAGGCGCTCCATTTGTCTGCTGTGGGGTTCTTCTGAAAATATTGTCATTGTTTTTTCTCCTTGCTGTGAAATAAAAAAAGCCCTCCGGTTTTTGTGTA
>ERZ824575.2528-NODE-2528-length-14191-cov-5.016553_pt1 | contig 14191 bp, 10 predicted proteins | sample MGYA00519470_ERZ824575 | MGnify/ENA primary metagenome ERZ824575 (study PRJEB31778, sample SAMEA3449170) | human gut metagenome | biome: human gut; feature: human-associated habitat; material: faeces | place: United Kingdom | collected 2010/2012 ...
CAAAAGTGTCCGCAGGGCACCTCCGTCGGGATCGGACAAAGGCTGTCACTGAGCGCAGGTGTCGGCACCCGCTGCTTTTCGCCGTGCTTGATCTTTTGGTGCTTTTGGATCAAGACAAAAGCACAAGAAGAAAGAAAATGCACGACAGAAGAAATCTATTCTCCGGAAAGAATTCCGACGCCAAGATCAGCTGCGTCGTATCTGCGGGCCGAAGGCCGTGGGACACGCCCACGGTGGCGGGCCTCCGCAGGCGGAGACTTCAACCCGCACGGCGCAAAGGTCCGCAATATTTCAAGCCGGATTGTGGGGTTTCGCAAGGCCGAAACCTGGCCTGCACGGCACGTTGCTCCGTGAATTCCCGAAAAGTTCGTTCAAGCAGGAGATTTCCGCCCGTCCCGCTCCGTTCCGACCGGCACGACGAACCCCCTCCCGACATCCCGAAGGGCAACAGACATACCGAAAGGAGCACACGGCCCCCGATAAACAACGGGAACCGTTTCCTATGAAACGATTCCCGTTTTCTTTTCCGCGGCGTATCCCGCCCGATCCGGCTTAGAGCGCGTTGACGTGCAGTTGGAGCGCGCCTTTCAAGTTACCGGCCTTGTTCTTGTGGATGATGTTGTGCTTGGCCAACTTGTCCAGCATCGACGTTACCTTGGGCAGCAACGCTTCGGCAGCGCTCTTCTCGCTGGTGTTGCGCAGCGCCTTCACCGCATTGCGCGCCGTCTTGTGATAGAGACGGTTGTGCGCACGTTTGGTAACGGTCTGGCGAATCCGCTTCTTGGATGACTTATGGTTTGCCATAATTTCGTTTTTTTATTTTATTTCACTTTTCGTCAATAAGCAAAACGGCCGTAGCCGCCCTCGGATAGGTCGCTAAAACCCGCTCCTGCAACGTATCACCCGTGAAAGCCGCCCACCCCGCCGATCCGTACTAGGCGAAACTTCTATTCCGTCCCGCTTCCGGCGCCGGAAGCCCCGCGGCCTCTCGTTTGTAGCCCATAGCAGAATCGAACTGCTCTTTCAAGAATGAAAATCTTGCGTCCTAACCGATAGACGAATGGGCCTACTCACCGCTATTTCCGCCTCGCAGCGTACTTTAGCGGTGCAAAGATAAGCAAAAAAGCGATCGAAACAAAAAATGGAATAAAAAAATTGCGAAATAAACGCATTTTAAACTGCAATCTCCCGATAATCAACGCTCTGCAAGAACAAACGCAATCTATTCCGCAGTCACCTCCGCACCGTTACCGTGCGCGTCGAGGCATCGAAGGCCACCGTCCCGTTGTCGAAAAGCCGTTCGATATGGCCGCTGCGAATCATTTCGTCGGTAGGCAGGAGGTGCAGCCGCGGCGGATCGATCAGCGCGACGGCGTCGCACAGCGTCAGCGCGATGTCCAGTTCGTGCGTCGAAAAGAAGATGCACTTCCCCTCGTCGTGCGCCAGCCGGCGCAGCAGCGTACACAACTCGTAGCGATTGGGCATGTCGAGAAAAGCCGTCGGCTCGTCGAGCAGGATCACCGGCGTGTCCTGCGCAAGCGCACGCGCGATCATCACGCGCTGCGCCTCGCCGTCCGACAGGCGATCCATCGGCTTGTCGGCGAAACCGCCCATCCCCACCAGATTCAAGGCACGGTCGACAACCGCACGGTCTTCGGGCCGCAGACGCCCCAGCCAGTCGGTATAGGGAGCCCGCCCCAACCCTACCACGTCGCGGCTGGCGAGGTTGGCGATGCGCACCTTCTCGGTGGTGACGAAACTCACGACCTGCGCGAGCTCGTGCGCCGGCGTCGCACTCAGCAGGCGTCCGCAGAGCCGTATCCCGCCCGACAGCGGCGCCTCGAGCCCCGTGACCGCACGCAGCAGCGTACTTTTTCCCGTGCCGTTGCGTCCCAGCAACGCGACGAGCCGTCCGCCGCCGATAGCCGCCGAAACATCTTCGAGCAGCACCCGGTGCCCGTAGCCGATAGTGATATGCTGCAATTCGACGTGTGTCATACGATATTCTTATTACGCACCACCACCCACACCACGATCGGAATGCCCATGAGCGCCGTCAGCGTATTGACCGGCAGCGCCAGCTGTTTCGAACAGAGATCGCAGACGAGCAGCATCGCCGCACCGAGCAGCATCGAGGCGGGCATGAGTACGCGGTGGTCGGCACTGGCGAAGAGCATCCGCGCCAAGTGCGGCACGGCCAGCCCCACGAAACCGATCGGGCCGCAGAAGGCGGTCACGGTACCCGACAGCAACGTCGTAGCCAGAAAGATCAACGTGCGTGTACGGCCGACATTCAGCCCCATCGTGCGGGCGTAGCGCTCGCCCAGCAGCAGCAGATTCAACGGTTTGAGAACGGCGAACGTCAATCCCGTACCGACCGCCACGGCCGGCACGAGCAGCGTCAGCTGCGGGATCGTCACGTCGCCGAGCGATCCCATCGTCCAGACGACGAACGATTTGAGAGCCGCCTCGTTGCTCATGTATTGGAGAATCTCGACGAGCGCCCCGACGGCCGATCCGAACATCATTCCCAGAATCAGAATTACCATGATGTCCTTGATACGGCGGCTGACGGCCATGATCAACAACAGGATGAGCCCCGATCCATGCGGCGCCCGCCGTACCGACGCTGGCCAGCAACGAATGCCCTGCGATGCCCAGCAGCGGCGCCCCCAACAGGAACAACGCCACGCCGAGACTCGCGCCCGAGCTGATACCCAACACGAAAGGGCCCGCCAGCGGATTGCGGAACAACGTCTGCATCAACAGGCCGCTGGCCGCAAGCGAAAACCCCGCCAGCACGGCGACGACAGCCTTTATCAACCGGATTTTCAGAATGATGTCGCGCGCCATGGGATCGCACGGCCCGCCCGTCAGCAAGGCCCACACCTCGCAGCCGCCCACGCCGACCGATCCCGATGCGAGATCGAAGGCGAAGAGCACGACGACGACGATCGCAAGGAGGCCGAAAAGAATTCCTCGGCGGATTTCGAGGGCGAATTTCACTTTTTACGAAAATTATTCGGACAAAAGTAGTAAATATTTCAGAAAATAATTATCTTTGCACCGCAAAACCGACCGAGGGTTTGCACCATACGCCATCGGGGTGTAGCTCAGCCCGGTTAGAGTACACGTCTGGGGGGCGTGTTGTCGCAAGTTCGAATCTTGTCACCCCGACTAACCGAGAATCCTTGATATTCAGTCGAATATCGAGGATTTTTCTTTTATGCCGTATGGTCGGGAAAATGGCGGTGGTACACAAGTGGTACATAAATGGTCGCTATCCGAAAATTTCGATCCCACCTACTCCATCGGATTCAGTAAATCAATCGACTTGATAATATGCCCCCCCAATCGGCACCTCTATAATATCTATAACAACCATCGATTGCATTGGCAAGTTTTTCGCTATCCACATATGTAACTGAATGTTTGAAAATAATACGCTGCGGCAGGAAAAAATAAGGTTTCGGAATCGCGCAGTCACGTATCGCAATCCCTGTTTCGTTCCGGCGGACCGGAAGGAGGCACCGCGAGCCGTCAGAGACAGTCCCGCTTCACAAGCGGGACAAATTGCGACACGGGAAGACCTGAATCCGCACCTTCTGACGAAAACCGTCTGCCGAACCCTCCGGCGCGAACTCTCCGCACGAACCGCTCCCGTTCTCGTTTTTATTTCCTATCTTTGGCGGTGAAAACGACCTCGCTTTCGGCGGCCGGACAGGAACGACCGGTTCCGCACCATGCGGCCGCCCTCAAAACTGTGACCCGGCATGGACAATCTGAACCAAGACCTGACATCGCTGCTCCGCCGCGCGGGGCTGGACAACTCCGGCGGAGAGTGGGGCTCGCGCATCCTGCTCGTCGCAGGCATCGTCCTCATCTGCTACCTCGCGGTGAAATTGTTCCGGCATCTGGTGACACCTGCCCTGCAACGCATCAGCGCCCAGACCCGGACGATGTGGGACGACCATCTGTTCGACGACAAAGTCCTGCACGCCGCCTGCCGCCTGATTCCGCCCGTCCTCCTATATCTGCTGCTGCCGCTGGCCTTCGGCGACGACCCCTCGCTGCTGAAACTGCTGCACAAAGGCTGCTCGATTTACCTCATCGTCGTGACGATCGCCCTGCTAAACACCTTTCTCAGCGCGCTCTACGACATTTCGAACAAACACGAAACGCTGCGCGACCGGCCGTTGAAAGGCATCTACCAGATGCTCAAACTCGTGACCGTCAGCGTCGGCATCGTATTGATCATCGGGATTCTCATCGACCGGAACGCCACGAGCATTCTGGCCGGACTGGGTGCATCGGCCGCCGTGCTGATGCTGATTTTCAAGGACAGCATACTGGGGCTCGTCGCCGGCGTTCAACTCTCGGCCAACGATATGCTGAGACCGGGAGACTGGATAACGATGAGTAAATACGGTGCCGACGGGTATGTAATCGAGGTGACGCTGACGACGGTCAAGGTGCAGAATTTCGACAAGACGATTACGACGATTCCGCCCTATGCGCTGGTCAGCGACTCGTTCCAGAACTGGCGGGGCATGCGCGAATGCGGTGGACGGCGCATCAAGCGCTCGGTCTTCATCGACGCCCGCACGATTCGCCGGTGCACGCCGGAAGAGACGGCGCGGCTCCGCGAAAAGGGGTATCTTGCGGCCGATACATCGCAGGAAATCGTCAACCTGCAAGCGCTGCGGGAGTATCTCGCGAATTACCTGCGCAACTGCCCCGACGTGCGCAGCGACCTGATGTTGATGGTACGCACGCTCCAACCCACGTCCGAAGGCGTGCCTTTGGAGTTCTACTGCTTCACGCGCCACTTCGAATGGATTCCCTACGAAGCGTTCCAGAGCGCACTTACCGACCGCGTGCTCACCCTTCTGCCGGAGTTCGGCTTGCAGGCGTTCCAGCGGCCTGCGGGCACCGATCTGCATGAACGGCACTGACGGCATTCGGACACAGGAGGAATGTCTGTTTTCCGACGCAAAACGCGCGCTTTTTCCCCGAAGGAGCGTATCCCTGCAACGGTTTTTCCGGAAAAGGTGCGCGAAATACCACGAAATACGCTTTGCCTGCGTGCGTTCCTGCCGTCGCACGGCGCGAACGTCCGCGGAAGACGGCCCGACGAAGGACGGCGAGGGCAGAACGCCGTCTCCACCCTATCGGATATTATGCCTCCGCACTGAGACACATGCTGACATAGCGCACGGCGACGGGATAAAAGCGCATGTATGCCGATGCATGCGCCGAATCGGGATTGCGACGGCAAGGCGCCCCCTGCTCCGAATACATCGCCGCAAGGGAACGAAAAGGGGCAGAGTTGTGAAAACTCTGCCCCGAATCGTCCTCCGTCGCGACGGAGGAGAGACGATCCCCGCTATTTGAGAATCTTGTAGGTCACCTTACCGCTCTTCACGGCCCAGGGATAAGCCACCTCGACGTTGACCGTCACGTCGACATCCTTCTGCAACGAGAGGTTGTTGAGATTCGAGAAGGTGATCCGACCGGTCGTCTCGTCGACAGTTACACGGTCGCCGAGTGCCGCCGAAGCGTCGAATCCGTTGTCGGCATAGGTCACCGAGAAGCTGACGATGCGGATCGCTTCCAGTCCGAAGACTTTGTCGCTGTTGGGACGGACACCCGTAGCGAAGCCGTTGGTGTCGTCGCCCGTGATCCACGGATCGGCCAGCGTCGCATCGTGATCGATCAGCTCGAAGCCCTTCATATCGTCGGCGTCGCGCATATCGCGCAGCGAAAGTACCTCGCAGATATTCTTCGTATAGGTCGCTTCGGCCGTGCGGGTCGGGATTTCGACGGTCTCCGACTGCGTGAACGAGCGGATCGGGTCGAACTTGTTGACCTCATACGACGTATAGTCGTTCACGGCCGTGAAGGCGTTGCCGATGACGATGCCGTCGATCGAAAGCGTACCGACGACGGGCACGGATTCGTTGCGGCCGTAATACGAGAGTTTGTTACCGGCGATCTCGATGCCGTCGTGAGCGGGAGCCGTCGCGGGAATCTCGTAAGCGAAGACGAGTTTCTGTGCAGCGATCTCATCGTCCGATACCGGTACCCATACGCCCTGCGCATCCTTCTTGACGATCGTGAAGGCGGATTCCAGATCGATGTCGGCTACCGAGAAGCCAGTGAGCGCACTCAATCCGAAACTCGGCGACCAGAGACCCTTCACATCCGACTGCCACTTGCCGTCCGCGTTGTAGACCCATGCGTCGACGTGCTGCGCGGCATAGGCGGGAATCTCGACCCTGGCCTCGCCCTTGACATAGATCGGCAGGCCGTAGTTGGGAACGAGCTTCGTCTCGAAGGCGAATACGTCGGCGTCGGTCTCCACATCGGCACGATTGACCTGCATGTGGGAGGTCATCTTGCCGTCGTTGGCCACGGCGATGCGGGTGATCGTCGCAGGATTCGAACCGTCGAGGAACCAGTGGTTCTTCTCCAACGTCCGGTCGCCGCAGACAGCCTTATAGAATGCGTTCGCACTGTTGGGCGAGCCTCCATAGTAAGGACGGGTAAGCGACGTAGCCAGTTCGGCGGCATCCGTGAAGTGATCCTTCACCTGCTCGAAGAGCTCGTCGACAACGGAGTTCTTCTCGGCCACGAACAGCTCCTCGGTGGCATCGTATGCGAGCGTAGCGTCGGGAAGCGTAACCTCGATCTTCTCGGGCAGTGCGACGAACTCGGCCTCGAAGGCGATCGTCACCTGTACGTTCTCGAACTCGCTCGACGCTTCGACGGCATAGCGCTTGCCGAAGGTGTATCCCGAAACGCGCAGCGTATAGCCCTCGTCGGCATCGTAAGCCACGGGAACCACCTTCACATTGTCGTCGACGGTCTCGGTCGGCTTGCCCTCCGCGTCGAGCTCGACGGCCTTCACCACGGCGCTGCCGCCCTGGTTCCAGTAGGTCACGATGTTCTCGGGCGTGATGTCCTGAGGAAGCGTCGACTCGGTTACTTTGAGCGTGAATTCGCGCTCGGCACCTTCGTACTCGCCGCCGGCTTCGTAGACCGTCCGGAAATCGGAGTAGTTCCAGACGTACTTCAACAGGTCGAGCGTTACGCCGCGCTTGGTCTTGACGATCGTCACACGGCTGTTGAAGGTCGGGTTCAGCGCATCGTAGGCGGCAGCGACCGTATAGGCGTGCTCGGTGAGCAGGTAGTTGTTGCGCGTCGACTTGTCGGCGGCGATCAGCTTGACCGTCTCGTCGCAGACTTCCTCCCCGCCGTTCGCAACCTCGAAGTTGCCCTTGTCAGCCGACTCCAACTCCGTACCGTCGGCCTTGAATGCCTTGCTCGTGCAGGCCACGACGGGCGCTTCGAGCGAATAACCCATGTCGGCGAGCTGAGCCAGATCGTAGTAGGCTTCGCCGTCGGTAGCCCAGAGTTTGTAGCCCTTCATCAGTTCGACGACCATGTCGGTATCGTCGTAGGGAATCTCGTAGGCCACTTCGCCGTCCGCAGCGACGATCCGGTCGGCGTCGATCGAACCGTCCTCCTTGGCGGGAGCCAGCACGACGGCCTTCACGTCGGCGCGCGCCGGCACGAGGTTCACGTAATCCGAAACCACATTGGCCGAATAGTCGTTCCCGGCCTCCGCGTCGTAGGCTTTCTGTACGCGCAGCGCAATGCTGTACGAAACCTTACCCGTGAAGAAGTCGGGGGTGAAATCGGCGGGAAGCGCCGTCACGACGAAGCGGCCGTTGCCCGTCTCGTCGGCCTCGACCTTCTGAATATTCAGCGCAGGCACCGTAGCGCGCGTCTTCACCTGTTCCATTTCCAGCGAGAACATCTCGGGTTCGGCGGCATAGGCGGCCACGAGCTGTCCGGCAGCCTCGACGGGCGTAACGCGGAAGGTCATCTCCACCGTACCGTTCGCCAGCAGAACGGGCTCCTCGCCCTCGGGGGCATAGTAGAGCGCGTTGACCGACGCCTTGTGATCGTCGTAAGCCGGAACATAGACGAGGCTCTGGATACGGCTCAGGAGCTGATCCACGTCCATGCGCAGGCCGTCGATGAGGTTTTTCAGATCCTGCATCGTCCCCTCGTACTCACCGGCGACACCGTTAATCGCATTGGCAATAGCCTCATTGATCTTGCCGTCGTTGGCGAGCGCCTTGCCGATGCAGTCCTCCACGCCCTTCGTGAAGGCGGCGTTCGACTCGTCGTATTTGATCTCGGCATTTTCGAGCGCTTCGAGCCGGCTCTTGATGTTGGCCAGCGAACCGTCGGCGTCGGGCTTGCCGTTGAGGGCATCGATCTGCTTCTGCAAATCCTGGATTTCGAGATCGAGCACATCCTTTTGAACGAAGTTATATTTCGCCAGGATCGGCTCCATCGCTTCGCCCAGCGAGTTCTTCATCGCCGTCTCGCTCTGGCGGATCGCCTCCTGTAAGACGGTCAGCGTCGGATAATCGGCCAGTTCGGCGTCGGTCACGTAACCTTCGAGCGTCGAAGCCAGCCCTTCGGCCGAAACGTAGTTGGCCTTGATCTGGTTGAGCAGCTGCGACAGACTCTCGACCGTCGTTTTGGTGGCGTAGGTCGCCTCGGCGTCGCTCTTGGTCAGGTAGTTCGCCAGCGAACCCTTCACGGCGTCGATTTCATCCTGCAAACTCGTGCGGGCGCTTTCGAGCGCCTCGATCCGCTTCTCCAGCTTGCCCTTATCGCTTTCGAGCGTCTCGATCTGTTTTTTCAGCGCTTCGACTTCCGATGCGGAGGCCGCCTTTCCCAACTCCTCCTGCAACTTTCCGATCTCTCCGGCCTGCGTCTCGGCTTTGCCCTGCAACGCCTCGATTTCGTCCCTCAAGCCCGAATCAACCCCGTCCAACCGGTCGACCGCATTTTGCAGAGACTGCATCTGCTTCTCCACGGAAGCGATCTGCCCCGTCGTCAGCTCGTCGATCCGGTTGTTCAGACTCGTGATGTCGTCATCGTAGTCCTTGCAACCGACTCCGGCTACCACCGTTCCGACAAGGAACAGCGATAGGAGTCTACCTAAGAATTGTCTTTTCATAATGAAGAAATTAAAGATGTTTTGAAATGGTTTGAACTTCGTGTCTTTTCGGTATTTACTTACTGATTCCTACATAGTTGTCATCCCTTATCGGCAGGATTTCATGCCACCCGCCGCCGGACTATTGGTATCATATATGATACGCATGATGCAAAGATATATGAAAATCTTTGCAATACAAAACTTTTCGTAAAATTTTTCGGGATGCCAATCGACTATACAGAACAGATAAAACTTATCGCTCTAAAAATCAGAACACTAAGAAAGGCTCGAAAGCTCACGGTACAGGAATTGGCCTACCGCTGCGACATCGAACGTTCGAACCTGAGCCGTATCGAAACGGGCCGTTCAAATCCCACGGTCAAAACACTTTGCATCATCTGCAACGCACTCGACGTACCGCTTCGGGCACTGATCGAATAAACGCCGCCCGCCGCCCCGTCTCCATTGCGTCGTTCCGTCCCTCCCGCTTCGTCCGGAAGGGACGAATCCCAAACTTATCCTGTACTTCGAGGGCCGGAAAAGCCTCCGATCCGCCGGACTATATGGACTATATAAATAATAAGTAGTATCCTTCCGGATTCCGTCCTTCACGGGAGCGTCGGCGGCGTCACTGTCGGCGGGCCGCTCCCGTCGGCTGCGGTTATGCCTGCGCATTGTCCGCAGCGCCGATCCTGCCACGGAGCGCCTTTTCGGACGATCCGTGCGGCGATCCGAAACGGCAACTTCCTGCAAACAAGATCGTACAATTTATTATTTACTTATACAATATTATATTTCATCCACCAACAAACGTTGCTTTGCTTGTTTCGGCCGGCCGGTTTTCGGAACTTTATATTGATTAACCCGCTAACGAATCATCGTATGAAAATGACCAAAGAACGACTCAGCTATCTCAAACAGGCGCAATACGTCCAACGCCTCGCCGAACCCTACATCCGCAAAGGGAAGCTCCCGCTATGGAAAATCCATACCAAATTCGTGATCGAAGAGGCTCCCGTCAGTCTAAACACGTTCCGCAAAATGCTGAAAGAAGACGTTTCACATCTCAATGAGAAGATCGAAATCTATCGCAAACAGATGGAGGAGCAGCACGACCGGGAGGTGGAGAAGAAACGGCGCAAACGTATCAGAAGCAAATAACCGGCCCGCAGCCCCGCCACACCGGCCGGCGCCGGTGTGGGCCGTTCCGGCCGCCGTGCCTCCCGTGCTGCGGCACGGAAACTCATTCCCCCGAAGCCGAAAACGTCGCCGCACAGGCACCTGCAAACGGGTCGGGAGACCCGCAAACGGAATACCCCCGCCGGAAACATTTCCGGCGGGGGTAATGCAAGGGATCGGACTCGTCCGAACGTCCCCGTTATACACGTCGCACGCCGAACGAGCCTGCGACGGAACGGACGTTATTTATACTTGATCCACGGCGCGTTCTTGTCGAGCCAGTTCTTGACCTCGACCGCACGGTCGCTGTTGAGCGCATCGGCACCCAGATAGGCACCCCGCATGAACTCTTCGGGCGACTGACCGGGCCACAGCGAGACATAGAGTCCGGCCTTGTGCGCCAGATCGACCATCGCCTTCGACGTGCCTTCGATGCGGCAGCCCAACCGTTTGATACCCATGTCGATCGCTTCGAGGATCGTCTCCTCGCAGATCGGCTTCGAAATAATCAGCAGCAGATCGACGTCGGGGTGGAGCGAACGCATCATTTTCAGCGCGCGTTTGTCGCTCGACGTGAACAGATAGAGCGAGTTGGCAGGTTTCTTGGCCATCACCGTGTTGTACACCTTCTCGCAGTACTCGCGCAGCCGCTCTTCGGGATAACTCTCGACCGGCTTCGTCTTCATTTCGAACTCGATGTATACGTTGTCCTTGTCGGCGAAGAAGTCCACCAGCTCGGGCAGGAAGATCAGGTCGTTGCCCTGGTTGGTCTTGACCTTGCGGATCTCGTCGGCCGTCATCGTCTCCACCACGCGCTTGCAGGGCGTCAGACGTGCCAGCGTCTCGTCGTGCGAGATCACCAGCTCGCCGTCGCGGGTCATGCGGATGTCGGTCTCGAAACCGCGCAGACCCGCATCGTAGGAGGCCTTGAAGGCCGGCAGCGTGTTTTCGTCGTACTCGAAACGGCTGCCCCGATGGGCGAAGAGCTGGATGACCTGCTCCTGCGCCAACGCCTCGGCGGCACCGGTGAGCGCCAATGCGCAGACACCCAATTTCAAAAAGAAGTTTTTCATAGGCTTATAAGGTTTTAGTTGGTTTCGGCGGCGTCGTGCTCATATCCGTCGCTCTTGGTGTTCCACATCGACAGCAGCACCAGGAATCCGAGCACGGCCATGGCGATCATCGTGATGAAGACCCAGCGCCAGCCGAAGTGGTCGGAGATGAAGCCGAAGCCCCAGCCCGAAACGACGACACTGACGTAGCTCACCATACCCACCACGCCGTTGGCCGTCGAAGCGGCCTTCTTCGTGGCGTGGTTCGACGCGATGACGCCGATGAGCGCCTGCGGGCCGTAGATGAAGAATCCCGCCACGGCGAGCATCATCAGCAGCACGACAGGATCGGTCGACTCCGGCAGGGCGAAGAAGAGCGAGATGAAGAGGATCACGCCCGCCATGCAGAAGACGCAGGTGCGCTGCGCGCGGCCCCCGAAGAATTTGTCGGAGATCCAACCCGCGAGCAGCATGCCCGTGATACCGCACACTTCGAAGATGGCGACCGTCCAGCCGGCCATGCTCGACGAGAGACCGCGCGACTCCTGCAAGAAGGTCGGGCCCCAGTCGAGCACGGCGAAACGCACGATATAGACGAAGAAGTCGGCCACGGCCAACCCCCAGATCATGGGATTGAGGAAGACCTTCTTGCGCAGGAACGCCTTGAACTCCTCCGACGAATCGTGTTCGTCGAGCTGCGTCTTGGTGCCCTCCAATTCGGGCAGGCCGACCGACTTGGGCGTATCGCGCAACGTAACGATGATGAAGATCACGCCCAGCACCGCGATGGCAGCCGGAACCCAGAACGTCCACTGCCAGGCGCCGACATGCTGCAACGCATTGGTGACATAGGCTTCGGCCGAAGCGGCGTCCATCTTTTCGGTGATGCTCGCCGTATTCTCCACGACGCGCTGCCGCATCTCCGGATCGCCCGTCATATCCGTACCCGTGTGGCCCATCAGATACCCGCACAAGATCGCGATGATGAAGGCGCCGATCGAGTGCGAAGCGTTCCAGATCGACATCTTGGTCGCCAGCTCCTTGGGCGGAACCCAATGCGTGATCAGGCGGTTGCACGGCGGGAAGCCGCACCCCTGGAACATGTTGTTCAGAATCAGCAGCACGCCGAACAGGACGACCAGCGTATGGATGAACGTCGTCCCGTAGGTCTGCCCCGTAATCCATGCGCAGATGATCGCACCGCAGCCGAAAATGAAGTTGATGACCGAACACACCGACAGGCCCGTCACCATGTGCCAGCGGCCGTTGGTGCGGTCCGCCAGTACGCCGTTGACGAATTTCGACACGCCGTAGATCAGCCCGACGAGGGTCATGATGACGCCGAAGGTCGTTTTCGAGATGCCGTACTCGGCCGTAAGACCGGGAATGGCGAAAGAGAAGTTCTTGCGAACGAAATAAAAAATGGCGTAACCGATCATCGTTCCGATGATCGTCCGCCACTGCCAATATTTGAATCGTTTGGTCTGTTCCGCAGTCATAAGGCTCGTCGATTATGCGATTTCCCAAGCTCCGCCCTTGCCGAAGACGCGGGCGACCAATTCATCGTAAATCCGTGCGCGTTTAGCCAGATCGAGCAGATTGATGCGCCAGCGCAACAACTGCGTGAAATCGACCATGCTGCGCAACTGCTCGCGCGAAACACCGATCTGCGAAGGATCGGTCGGCGCACCCGCGGCGGCGAACAGCGCACGCATCTTCTCGAACGGATAGCACTGCGCCTGCAACCGTGCCTTGAAGGCGGGCCAGTTCTCCTTGACTCGCGTGAGTTGTACGCGAACCGTCTCGGCATCGTTCCACTTCTTCGTGATCTCGGTATAACCCAGCTCCGGCACGGGGAAATCGCGGAACAGATCGAGCGCACGCCGCTGCTCCGCTTCGAGCGAGGGCCATGCGGCCACGCAGGCGTCGACATCGAGCGTCGAGAGATCCATCTTGAAGAACTCGTCGAAGAAGGCGCACATCGTGAGCGTACCGATCGCCACCTGGAAACCGTGCGACTGGAACTTGCCGTTGTAGCGATGGTGCGTCATGTCGAGCACGTGGCTGAACAGGTGTTCGGTGCACGACGCCGGACGGCTCGACTTGGCTACCTGCATCGCGATGCCGCTCAGCGTCAGACCGGCGAAGAGCGAAGCGATCGCTTCGGGTTTGCCGGCCGCCACCCCTTCGGGATCGGCGAGCATCGCATCCAGATCGTTCATGAAGACGTTCCACGCAGCGGGAATGATCGGCTCCGTACCGAACAGGTCGGCGATCATCCACTCGGCGCCGGCGGGTATCTTGGCCGCCAGATCGGCATAACCCGCCGCTGTCATCTCTTTCGGCGCGGCGGCCAGCACGCCCACGTCGGCCAGAATCACCAGCGGCGCATGGGTTTCGATATTGAGTTTGGCGCCGTCGCGCGACACCACTGCGCCCGACGACGAATAACCGTCGACCGAAGCGGCCGTAGCCACGCAAAGATAGGACTGACCGTGGTGGAACGACGCGAGTTTGCACAAGTCGTTGATGACGCCCGACCCGACGGCGACGGCGACGGCCCCTGTGCGGTCGAGCATCTCGTCGATCCGCTCCACATAGGGCCAGTCGGCATGAAACTCCTCCTCTTCAATAAGGAAACGCTCGCAGGGAATTCCCGCCTCGCGCATGGATGCGTCGACGGCTTCGCCGGCGGCTTTCCATGTATTGTTATCGGCGACGATGACGGCCTTCCGATTCGGAAAATACTCCTTAAAAAGAGCCGGAGCACGGTGAAGAACACCCTCGCCGAGTTCGAATGCTTTCGTATCAGTTGCGATTTTTAAAGCATCGAGAATACATTGCGTATTGTTCATTCGATTTAAGAGTTAGTAAGTTACTACCCGTTGGTTGAATTAAAAAGTTAGTAAAATGACAAATGAAAGGTTGTGCATAT